>ENA-ORCT01000736-ORCT01000736.1-marine-metagenome-genome-assembly--contig:-NODE-736-length-14574-cov-3.252052_pt1 | contig 14574 bp, 14 predicted proteins | sample MGYA00248632_ERZ508511 | MGnify/ENA primary metagenome ERZ508511 (study PRJEB26182, sample SAMN06268839) | marine metagenome | isolation source: Tt an P1-techrep anaerobic enrichment on pine from sediment...
CGACTGCGGCCGGGAATGGAAGGGATCGGGAAGACTTTTATCGATCGACGCAACTTGATCTCCATTTGGGGCCGAAATTTGATGGAGTGGCTTCGGTTGTGGGCCTGGTCCTGGTGGCCCTGATTTTTTTATGATTTTCAGACAAATCATGTTCAACTTGCCCTGCATGTTCATTTCTGATCGATAAGAGAGAGCCGTGAGCGACAGTCTTTTCAGCCAGTTCTGGTATCGGGTGGAATTTCTGAAACCGAGATTGCGGGGTCACGCCCGGATCCACAGGCATTGCTATCGTCACCGGGACTGGTATGTCCTTCAGGATCATTTCAGCGGCCGCTGTCATCGATTCTCTCCCGAGGCCTATACCATCATCGGAATGATGGACGGCAGACGAACACTGACCGATATCTGGTCGGCGGCGTGCGAAACGCTGGGAGACGATATGCCGACGCAGGATGAGGTTATCTCTCTGCTGTCGCAGCTCCATCGTTCGGATGTTCTTCAGTGCGATATCCCCCCGGATATTCGGGAAATGTATCTTCGGCAGGCACACGAACGTCGAAATCGTCTGATTGGCTATCTTTTATCTCCCATGTCGGTCCGGTTTCCGCTGATCGATCCGGATCGTTTTCTGCGGGCGACAATGCCGCTTGTTCGACCGATTTTTTCCTGGACCGGCGCACTGATCTGGACCGTGACCGTGTGTTACGCCCTTGCACTGGTTATTACTCACTGGGGCGAGTTGACTGATAATCTGGCTGACCGCGTGTTGAGTATGGAAAATCTGGTCCTGCTCTCGTGGGTCTATCCGCTGGTAAAAGCGATTCACGAGTTGGGGCACGGCTATGCCGTGAAGCTTCGGGGCGGAGAAGTTCACGAAATGGGCATTATGCTGCTGGTATTCATGCCGGTGCCTTATGTGGATGCCTCGGCCTCTTCAGCCTTTCCCGAGAAGACTCAGCGAATCCTTGTGAGTGCGGCCGGAATCCTGACAGAATTGTTTCTGGCAGCGGTAGCGGCGGTAATATGGATTAACGTCGAACCCGGCCCTGTTCGGGCCGTGGCCTACAACATCATGCTGACCGCCGGGGTGTCCTCGGTTCTGTTTAACGGCAACCCGCTGCTTCGTTTTGACGGGTACTATATCTTATCGGATTTTCTGGAAATTCCAAATCTGGCATCCGGCGGCAATCGATATGTGGGGTACCTGCTGCAGCACTATCTGCTTGGCATCAAACAGGCGCAGCGCCCTCCGGCAAGCCGCGGGGAGGCCCGCTGGATGATCGGTTATACGATTGCCGCGTTTGTGTACCGGATTTTTATTACGGTGCGGATTGTCCTGTTTGTCGCCGGTAAGTTTTTTGTTATCGGCGTTTTGCTCGCCGTGTGGGGGGCTTTCAGTATGGTGGTTTCTCCGTTGATTCGAATGGGCAGGCACGTGATGGCCGACAACCGGTTCAAGGGCAAACGGTTTCGAATACTGGTAACCGCGGGCGTGGTGCTAAGCACTGTGTCGTTGTTTATTTCAGTTGTGCCGGTGCCGTTTTTCTCTATAGCCGAAGGCGTGATCTGGGTGCCCGAGCAGTACCGGGTTTACGCCGAGGTGGATGGATTTATCGACGAGGTGCTAATTGGCTCCGGTCAGCGCGTGAGTCGAGGCGATGCGCTGATTCGCTGCAGCAATGATCGCCTTCGATCCGAAGGCCGGGTGCTTGAAGCTCAGTTCAATGAGTACGAGGCCCGCCATCGGGCCAGCCTTATGGGTGATCGAACGGAAACCGATATCCTCAAAGAAGAAATGGATCGGGTTCAGGCTGAACTTCAACAGGTCACCGAGCGGTTGAATGAATTAACGATCCGCAGCCCGGTGGATGGGGCTTTTCTCCTGGCACAGGAAGAGGATTATCCGGGGCGCTTTGTCAGTCGGGGCACACAACTTGGATATGTGGTGGATTATGCCGGTATGACGGTGCGTGCTCTGGTGCCCCAGAAAGATGTTGATCTGGTTCGCGGTCGAACGCGGCACGTTGAAATCCGGCTTGCCGGATTGGTCGATCGGGAGATGGAATCTTCCATAGCCCGGGAGGTGCCCGGGGCAACGACCGATCTGCCGAGTCTCGCTCTCAGCCTCGAGGGCGGTGGAACGATTGCTTTGGATCCGAGGGAAAATGAACAGCCGCAAGCGTACCAGAAAATGTTCCAGTTTGACTTGTCGCTGCCATCGTCTGAGTCTTATCGGGTTGGCGAACGGGTTTTCATTCGGTTCGAATACGAGCCTGAGCCGCTGGCATGGCGGTGGTTTCGATCTGTTCGGCGTGTTTTCCTCAGTCGGTTTGAGGTGTAATCCGGTGAACGTTTTTTGAGGGGTGAGCAGATCGTGATGCACATAACCGATTCATCTTTTCAGGCGGCCAACCATGCCATGCGACCTGAGCGAAACGATGCCTCCACAAATTCACTGGAGCGGGTGGCAGGCCGGCTGGTCGGGCGCATAAACACATGGGCGGTCAGCCGGAGCAGCCGCATACAATCCATCGTTCCCCGGGTCGAGTGTTTCAGCAAGGCGTTGCAATCCCAAACGGATCCGGAGTTGAAATCCGAGGCCCGATCCATTGGTTTTCAAATGCGCCGGCAGGGATTTAAAAAGGATCTGGTTGCTCGCACATTTGCCATCGTGCGGGAGTTGTCCGGCCGGCAGCTTGGCATGCGCCATTTCCCCTCCCAGTTGATGGGGGGCTGGATACTGCTTAAGGGGATGGTGGCGGAAATGGAAACCGGGGAGGGGAAAACCCTGACCGCTACGCTCGCCGCCGCCACCGCCGCCCTTGCGGGTATCCCGGTGCACGTCATCACGGTCAACGATTATCTGACCGGTCGGGACGCCGAATTGATGGGGCCCCTTTATCGGGCACTCGGCCTGACAGTCGGGTGCGTTTCTCATGAGGTTCCCCCGGAAAGGCGGCGGGGGGAATACCTGTGTGATATTACCTACTGCACCAACAAGGAAATTGCCTTCGACTACCTGAGGGACAGTATTGCTCTTGGAGACCGGCGGGAGCCGCTGCGTCTTCTGGCAGAGCACCTTTACGGGCAGGAGGGTCGGGTGAAAAGCCTTCTGCTGAGGGGGCTTCACTTTGCCATCGTTGATGAGGCGGACAGTATATTTATCGATGAGGCCCGAACCCCGCTGATTATTTCTCGTTCAACCGAGAACAGGGAGGAACGCTGTTTTCTGGAACAGGGATTGGCGCTGGCGGCAGATCTCAATGAAGGCACCGATTTCAAGATTACAGAGGGTACGCGATCTGTCGAATTGACGGGGATCGGGCAGGAGAAAATCCGCAAACGGACTCTTGCTCTGGGGCCCCTTTGGTCCGGGACTGTAAGGCGGGAGGACACCATCCAGCAGGCATTGTCGGCCCTGCATCTGTTTCGGCGGGATGAGCACTACCTGGTCAATGACGGAAAGGTGCAGATTGTCGACGAGTTTACCGGCCGGTTGATGCCCGATCGGTCATGGGAGCGGGGGCTTCACCAGTTTATCGAACTCAAGGAGGCCTGTGAACTCACCGGCCGGCGGGAAACTCTGGCCCGAATCAGTTACCAGCAATTTTTTCGCCGGTACCTGAGACTGTCGGGCATGACCGGCACGGCCAGAGAGGTCGCCGGTGAAATGTCGTCGGTTTACGGACTGGCTGTTGTCCGGGTTCCGACAAACCGTCCTCTCCAGCGAGTTGAATATCCAGATCAGATCCACTATAGCCTGTCTGCCAAGTGGAAAGCTGTCGTCGACAGGGTGCGGCAGTTGAACAACATCGGCCGGCCGGTGCTGGTCGGAACCCGGTCTGTTGCGGCCTCTGAGCACGCCAGCCGGCTGCTGACCGAAAGCGGGATCGAGCACCGGGTATTGAATGCCAAAATGGATCAGGAGGAAGCCGAGATCGTTGCCGGTGCGGGAGAAAAAAGAAAGGTAACCATCGCCACCAACATGGCCGGCCGGGGGACGGATATCAAACTGGGAGAAGGCGTTGCGGACCTTCAGGGGCTGCATGTCATTTTAACCGAACGCCATGAGGCCGCCCGTATCGACCGGCAGCTGGCGGGCCGATGCGGGCGTCAGGGTGATCCGGGGTCTTATGAGGCGATTCTCTCCCTGGACGATCCGTTGCTGGAGACGGGAAGTGGCGGGTTGTGTCTATGGATTGCCAGACGATTTCCCCGACTCGGGTTCGAAGTACTTGGAAGGCGTTCGATTCGCGTTGCCCAGAGACGGGTGGAGCGGTATCATGCCGGGATACGTCGTGATCTGGTCAAACAGTTTGACGATATCAACAATCTGTTGTCTTTTTCCGGGGGACTTGAATAGGAGCTGAATGATGCGGTCGCTTGTGCTACGCCTGTTGACTGGCGGATGGGTATTTACTATGAGCGTGCTGGGAATTTCGCCGACCAGTCTGGCAGAACCTCTTGAGGGCATGCTGGAACCATTCGAGGTGGTTGAACTGAGCAGTCAGATGGCGGGAATTCTGGATGAGGTGACCGTCGAGCGCGGTGATTTTGTCAAGGCCGGTCAAATCGTGGCCCGGTTGACCTCGGGTGTGGAGAAAGCCTCGGTGGATCTGGCCCGGGCGCGGGTTGAATTTGGCGAGCGGAAAGTTCTCCGTAATGAGGAGCTGTTTAAAAAGGAGCTGATTTCCATTCATGAGAAGGATGAGATGGAGACTGACGTTCAACTCTCCCGGCTGCAACTTCGGGAGGCAGAGGAACGGCTCAATCTGAGAATTGTCCGAAGCCCCATATCGGGTGTTGTGGTGGAGCGATCCCATGCGCCGGGTGAATTTGTGGGAGAGGAAGATTCCATTTTGACCATTGCCTGCATCAATCCATTGAATGTGGAGGTAATTGCTCCGATTGAATATTTGGGTACCATTCAAAAAGGATCGGTGGCGAAAGTCAGGCCTGAATCCCCCATAACGCGCGTCTATAAGGCCAGGGTGGTGATTGTGGATCCGATTGTCGATGCCGCCAGCGGAACCTTCGGTATTCGGCTGGAACTGTCGAATCCGTCATTTGCACTTCCGGCCGGGCTGAAATGCAACGTTTTCTTCCCGGAGAGCGAATGAGCCGGGCACATGCCCATTTTTTTAAAAAACTTTTTGATTCAAACCTGCCGGGTTTCTGACGCAGGATGCAGTCTGATATGAAGTCAAAACAAAATGTCATACTAATTGGAATGCCAGGTGTCGGCAAGAGCACCGTCGGCGTGCTGCTGGCCAAGCGGATGGGGTACTCGTTTCTGGATACGGATATTTATATCCAAACCCGTGAGGGCGAGCAGCTTCAGGCGATCATCAACCGTCGCGGAATTGACTATTTTTGCCGGATGGAGGAGAGCCATGTGCTGTCAATAGCGTGTGACTCGCACGTTATCGCAACTGGTGGAAGCGTGGTTTACGGCCGGAAGGCCATGGCTCATTTAAAACAGCTGGGGGTGGTGATTCATCTGGATCTGGAACTGGCGGCACTGAAAGAGCGACTCGGCAACCTTGACTCCAGGGGCGTGGTGATGGTGCCCGGTCAGGGGCTGGATTCGCTTTACGATGAGCGCCAGCCGCTCTACCACCGGTATGCCGATTCCACCGTGACGTGTGGTGGGCTCTCTCCAGACCAGGTTGTGCAGCAACTTCACGCCGTGCTGATCCGCTGATATCTCTCAAGAGCCTGTTTTTCAAACAGGCTTAATACTTCTTTGCAAGGCCTTTCCCCTTTGTGATGTTTTGAAAAAACGATGGCGCTGATGTCGTTTTTATTCGGGCAACGCAATCCCTCCGCATGCCGTACTGATTAAAAAATCATACAATATTGAAATTGACACTTGCCTGCATTACAAAATTGTATTATTCCTGCGGTCCATGTCTTGGTTGAATCGCAGGCGGATTTGGTATGAGGCCTGATGCGGTGCAGGACCAATACAATATGACTTACGGATATGCATATGGACGAACTCAGGAAAGCAATTCGCGATTTACTGGCGAAATTGGAGCAGGCCAACCCCGGCAAGGGCAGTGTGGAGCGGTATTCAATAATTCTTCTCAGAAGGCTGGCCGGGATTGCCGGGCGCACAACATGTGCGGCAGATCTGGACAACGTGATTGACGGCCTTCGCGGCTTTTATATCCGGTCGGTTCCCTGGTGCTCGGAGTTGTCCCGGGATATTGAAAAACTGCTGATCATACACGAAGCGTTATCAGATGCCGACAGCCGGGCGCCGGGATCCGGGGCGCGAAGGCAGTCTGTTGACCGACAGTGATCAATTGCGCAGGTGCACCTGTGCTTATCCCATTGTTTGGATGGACAGGCGACCGGTTTGTCGGATCATGTCCGGGATGGATTGGCGTTGAAATTAATGGATGGGCGATATGAAACGGATTGAAGAAGTTACCTTCCTGTACGAGGTCAGCAAGGCCCTTAATGAACATCTCGATTTGAAACGATCGTTGTATAATGTGCTTGAAATTCTCTCCAGTTCCGTCGACATGGGACGTGGAACCATAACCATTCTCGATCCGCTGACCGGCGAAATCCGGATCGAGGTTGCCCACGGCCTGTCCCAGAGCGCGGTAAAAAGCGTCAAGTACCAGTTGGGAGAGGGAATTATCGGCGGGGTGATCCAGAGCGGCAAGGCGGTGGCGATTCCGAAGATCAGCGAGGAACCTCGATTCCTGGACCGCACGGCCTCCCGGCGTAAAGTGAAGAAGCAGGAGTTGTCGTTTATCTGCGTGCCGATCAAAAAAGGAAACCAGATTATCGGGGCGATCAACGTGGACCGGGTTTACGATCCGGGTTACTCTCTGAAAAATGGGACCAAGCTGCTGTCGGTCCTTGCGACCATGGTGGCCCGCCATGTGATCAATCTGGAGACCATCCGATTCGAAAAAGAGCAGCTCCGCGATGAAAACAAACGCCTGAAAAAGGAGCTGGAGAGCAAGTACCACATCACAAATATTGTAGGAAACAGCAACAAAATGCGGGAAGTCTTTCAGATGATCTCCCAGGTGTCCAAGAGCAATGCCACAGTTTTAATCCGGGGCGAGAGCGGCACCGGCAAAGAACTTGTTGCCAATTCCATTCACTACAACAGCTTGCGATCCAAAAAACCCTTTGTCAAAGTCAACTGTGCCGCCCTTCCGGCCACCCTCATTGAAAGCGAACTCTTTGGCCATGAAAAGGGGGCATTTACCGGGGCTATCCGGCAGAAGCTCGGGAAATTCGAGTTGGCTCAAAAGGGAACGATTTTTCTTGACGAAATCGGCTCCATTGGTCTCGACGTCCAGGCGAATCTGCTCCGCGTGCTGCAGGAAAAGGAATTTGAACGGGTCGGCGGTCACCGAACACTCAAGGCGGATGTTCGGGTGATTGCCGCCACCAACAAGAATCTGGAAGAGTCTGTGGAGGAAGAGCAGTTCCGTGGGGATCTGTACTACCGGTTGAATGTTTTTCCCATTTACATGCCACCGCTGCGGGAGCGAAAGACCGATATTCTGCTGCTGGCCGATCATTTCCTGGAGAAATATGCCCGGGAAAATGCCAAGGATATCCGCCGGTTTTCAACACCGGCTATCGATATGCTCATGAATTACCACTGGCCGGGCAATGTCCGTGAGCTGGAGAACTGCATCGAGCGGGCGGTTCTGCTTTGCGAGGAGCGGGTCATTCACAGCTACCAGTTGCCGCCGTCTTTGCAGACAGGCAAGGAATCGGACACATTACCTGCCCTTTCATTGGAGGAGGCCGTGGGCAACCTGGAGCGGGAGATGATTATCGATGCATTGAAAAATACCCGCGGAAACAGCACCCAGGCGGCTGAAATCCTCCAGACCACCATTCGTAAATTTAACTACAAGGCGAAAAAATTCGGGATCGATTATCGTATTTACCGGTAATTTGAATTATGGGAATGAGCGTCATCCGCGGGTGACCGATCATTTTGGCAGGTGTCGGAAACTAAAAAGCCAGCGGTAAGTCGGCAGTCAGTAATCGTGCTCGTGCTCAGCGCAGCGGTGCTCGTAATCGAACGGGTGAGTTTTCGGTAAATCTGCCGTCCCTGCCGCCCACACCCCCTGTGCATTCACCCGGTCCGGGTCGCCGCCTTGTATTTCCGCACCCGGTCGGCCAGTAGCGAGGCCAGGTTCGGGTTGTCCAGATTTTCCTCGATAATTCGCTCAAAGGCACTGCCGATCACCACGCCGTCAGTCACCGATGCCACAGAGGCCACATCCTCTACTGTTGAGATGCCGAAACCGACGCAGATGGGCAGGTCGGTCACGGCACGCAGCGCCTCGGTGTTTTCTCTGTTCATCCTGAAGCAGGTAGGATTTTGAGCCGTGAAGCACCCCGACCTGGCCCTTGACAAGGGTGGCGGCGTGCCGGTGCCCCGATGTGCCCTCACCACCGGCATCCACGCCGATCATTTCAACGGGATCCTCAAGAAAGGGGTAGAACAGACCCATGGCGTTGCTGCCCCCGCCGACGCAGGCTACCAGAAGATCCGACAGTCGGCCGGCGGCCTCCAGGATCTGTCGGCGGGCCTCTTCGCCGATAACTTTCTGAAAATCACGAACCATGGTCGGGTACGGATGGGGGCCGGTCACCGATCCGATAACGTAAAACGTGTCCCGCACGGCGCCGACCCAGTATCGAAGGGCCTCGTTCATGAGGTTGCATGGAAAATTCTCCTTGAGTCAGTTGGTATGGATGCCATGCAGCTGGACACAGCCCGGACAAATGGCTTCAGTTTTAAAGGATCTTTGATTCCCGGCGCCTCCTCGACGCCGGAGCTGACGTCCACGGCTGCGGGCATTGCCGATTCAATGGCCTGGGCGACGTTTTCCGGGGCAAGCCCGCCAGCTAATATGAGCGGCGCATGTCGCCCGATCGGTCGGGCTTCGGACCAGTTCCAGGTCAGGGCGTTTCCCCCCGGCAACCGGCCACGGCCGCATTCGACCAGAATGGCCGAGGCGTAATAATCCGTCAGTCTGTTCAGTCCTGGTTCGCCGTGGGCAAACAGGGCCTTGATGACCCGCAGCCCCCGGTCCAGAAGTTTTCGGACCAGATCCGGAGGTTCCTGTCCGTGAAGCTGAACCGCCGTCAGGCCGCAAAAATCCGCCCGTTCCATGATTGCCCGGTATTCCGCATTGACAAAGACGCCCACCGCGTCGGCTCGCTGGCCGATTTCCCGGCAGAGGTCCCTTGCCCGATTTTTTGAAACGTGGCGAGGGCTTTTGGGGTAAAAGACAAATCCCAGGGCGTTGACACCAAGAGACAGGCATGTCTGAATATCCTCCTCCCGGGTCAGGCCGCAGACCTTGATTTGGGGGGCGGAGGCCGGATGTGGTGATTGGGTGGCGATTGGGTTCATGGTTTTTTAGTTCCGAGATCTGAGTTTCGGGTTCCGGGTTCCGGGTTCCGAGTTCCGGGTTTCGGGTTCCGAGTTCCGAGTTCCGGGTTTCGAGTTCCGGGTTTCGAGTTCCGAGTTCCGGGTTTCGAGTTCAAAGTTCAAAGTTCAAAGTAAGGCACAAGCCTATGGAGAGATCCGTGGTTAGTTGATACCCGTTTTTGTAGGAGCGGTTTTAACCGCGATCCGAAATCCGCAATCGTTAGGCGGGTTTTCCCATAAGCTCGGCGATAAACGCCGCCGGATCGGGGGCGCGCACCAGGCTCTCGCCAATGAGGAAATTAAAGATCCCCGCCCGGGTAAGATTTTCGATATCGGTCCGCGAGGTCACACCGCTGGCGGAAACGGCAATTTGATCTGGCGTCATCCGTGAGGCGAGCCGGGCGGCGATTCGAAGATCGGTGGAAAATGTCTTTAAATCCCTGTTGTTGATCCCGATCAGCTTGGCGCCGGCATCAACGGCCGCATCCAGCTCGGTTTCCGCATGGACTTCCACCAGGGCATCGAGTTGAAGCTCATGGCAAAGGGCCACGTAGTCCCGAAGCTGTGCCGGAGAGAGGATGCGTGCAATCAGAAGGGCGGCATCGGCCCCCATGGCCCGGGTTTCGTAAAGCTGATAGACAGAGATGATGAAATCCTTTCTCAGAACGGGCAATGCGGTTGCGCGGCGGGCCGCGGTAAGATCCGATGGTGAGCCCATGAAGAAGCGTTCCTCGGTCAGAACCGACACCGCTGCCGCCCCGCCTTTCTCGTAATGTCCGACCAGATCAGCAGGGTCCAGATTCGGGCAAATGGGTCCCTTTGACGGCGATGCCCGCTTGATTTCGGCGATGATTCCGATCCGATCCGGACCGCAGGACGCCAGTGCCCGGGTAAAACCGCGGCACGGCTCCATGGCCTCGGCCTGTTGCCGGAGGCTGTTTTCCGGCACATTCGCCCTGGCGCGGTTCAGCTGCTGCCGTTTGTGATCGATGATTGTGGCGAGAAAATCGGCGCTCATGAACAATGCTCTCCTAAAGTTATCCGTTTTCCCGGGTAAAGCTGACCAGTTGGTCGAGCTTGGCTGCAGCGGCTCCGTTGTCGATGGTCGATTCGGCCAGGCGGATTCCATCCTGAAATGTTTCGGCCTTGCCCGCTGCCATCAGCGCGGCCGAGGCGTTCAGCAGTACCACATTGCGTTTCGGACCGGTTTCGCCGGATAAGATGGCCCGGGTAATTTCCGCATTGACCTGCGGGCTGCCACCTGCCATGTCTGCCGGGTTGGCCCGTTCGCCGAAAAAAGTTTCCGGGGCCAGGTCATAGGTCCGGATCTGGCCGTTGGTCAGCTCCGTAACCCGGGTGGGCGCACACACGCTGATTTCATCCAGACCGTCGTGGCCATGGACGATAAAGGCGCGATCCGTTCCCAGCATGTTCAGGGCATGGGCAAACATTTCTGTCAGCTCGGGAGCGTACACACCCAGAAGCTGGCAGCCCGCGCCGGCCGGGTTGGTCAGCGGGCCGAGCATGTTGAAGATGGACCGGATGCCCACCTCTTTTCTCGCCTTGGCGGCAAAGCGCATGGCGCTGTGATACAGGGGAGCAAAAAGAAAACCGATTCCGATTTCCTGGACCGCCTCCTCCACAATCTCGGGTGGGGTATCCAGTTTTACGCCGAGGGCTTCCAGAAGGTCGGCACTGCCGCACTGGCTCGATACGGACCGGTTGCCGTGCTTGGCCACCGTGACGCCGCAGCCGGCTACCACAAAGGCCGTGGTAGTGGAGATGTTAAAGGTTTTCAGTCCATCCCCGCCTGTGCCGCAGGTGTCGACGACCGGTCCGCCCAGGGGCTGGATCCGGCTGGCCTTGCGGCGCATGGCCCGGGCCGCCCCGGCAAGCTCCTCAAATGTTTCTCCCTTGGTGGCAAGGGCGGCCATCATGGCACCGATCTGAGCGTCGGTAATGCTGCCCGAGAAGATGGCGGTAAACATTTCCGCCATTTGTGATTCGCTCAGATTTTGCCCTTGAACAATACGCATCAGGTGTTCCCTGAACATGGTCATCGCTCCTTTCCTTATTTGTGCAGATCTCGACGTGTCGTCTGAACCTGATCGAATTCCGCAGATCAGCAGTGGCCTCGATCGGTTGTGCTGTTCAGAAAATTCCGGAGCAGCCGTTTGCCCACCGGTGTCATGATCGATTCCGGATGAAATTGTATCCCCTCGGTTGGATGACTGGCGTGGCGGATTCCCATGATTTCGCCATCCTCGGTCTCCGAGGTGATCTGGAAACACACCGGCAGGCTGTCACGCTCAACGGCAAGGGAATGATATCGCATGGCCTTGAAGGGGCGCTTGATACCCTGGTACAGAGCCTTCCCATCGGCCGTTACGGTTGATGTCTTGCCGTGCATGAGCTGTTTGGCGTGTATCACGGTTCCGCCGAAAGCAACGGCGATGGACTGGTGCCCGAGGCAGACGCCGAGAATCGGGATTTTGCCCGAAAACCGTTTAATGACATCCAGCGATATCCCGGCGGTTTCCGGACGGCCCGGTCCGGGAGAGATGATAATGCCGGCTGGGTCCCATGACTCGATTTGGCTGATGTCAACACGGTCATTCCGGGCGACCTGGACACTGACGCCCATCTGTTCGATGTACTGCACCAGATTGTAGGTAAACGAGTCATAGTTGTCGATCATGACAATCATGGGGTGCTCCTTAAAAAAGATAGTTCCGGGTTCCGGGTTTCGGGTTCCGGGTTCCGAGTTCAAAGTTGAAACGACGCGGATGAACCGGATCCTTTGCCATTCAATCTGCAATCCGCACTGCTGGGCAGGTTTTGCGGTTGCCGGATCGTGAGCTTCTTATTTCAACAATTTCAATGCCTTTTGAAGCGCCTTGGCCTTGTTGACGGTTTCCAGCCGTTCGGATTCCGGATCCGAGTCGGCCACGATGCCAGCACCTGCGCGCACGGTAAGCCGGCCATCTTCGATGCAGGCGGTTCGAATGGTGATGGCCAGGTCCATGTTGCCGTTGAATGCGATATACCCAACGGCTCCGCCGTAGGGTCCGCGGGCTTCCTGCTCGACCTCATCGATGATTTCCATGGCTCGAACCTTGGGGGCTCCGGAAAGTGTTCCGGCGGGAAAGGTTGCGCGGAGCAGCTCCCAGGCGTCGCACTCCGGTTTCAGATCACACTGAATGTTGGAGACAAGATGCATGACGTGGGAGTATCGTTCAACAATCATCAGGTCGGTAACCTGAACCGTTCCTGTTTCCGCTACACGCCCCAGATCGTTTCGCCCCAGGTCCACCAGCATGAGATGCTCGGCCCGTTCCTTTTCATCGGAGAGCAGATCATCGGCAAGCGCCCGGTCCTCCTGCTCGGATTTGCCCCGGGGCCGGGTGCCGGCGATGGGCCTCAGAGTGGCGGTTCCGTTTTCCAGGCGGACCATGGTCTCCGGTGATGAGCCGACCAGCACCGTTTGGCCCAGGTGCAGAAAATACAGGTACGGCGAGGGGTTGATGTAACGCTGAGCCCGGTAGAACTGCCATGGATCCGGCGGTGTATCACAATGAAAGGGTTGGGCGATAACAGCCTGGATGATTTCACCATCGTGTATCAGCTGTTTGACGCCCCGGACCCGCTCGCGAAAATCATCCGGATCCACCGGGCTTGTCAGGTCGAGTGCCGCATTTGCGTTGCGATCGGGTTTGCCGGCCGGTTGCGTGGTCATGGTTTCCCGAATGCGTTCAACTTGCGCCAACGCCTGATCATAGGCGTTTCCGGGGATTGAGTCGCCGTCGAGAAATGCCGGAGCCACAATCAGCAGCGTATGCCGAATGTTGTCAAATATAAGAACCTCATTGGGAATGACAAAGTGAGCCAGTGGTTTTTCCGGCGGAAGCCGGTTGGGAATCGCCTCGAAAAACGACACCATCTCGTAGGTCAGATATCCCACCAGGCCACTCCAGAACCGGGGCATGCCGCTCAAGTCGGCCGGCCGGAACGGGCGGATCAGTTCCTTGAGAACCTGAAGCGGATCACCGTGGTGCGGAACGCGTTGTGTCAGTCCGTTTTGCTGGATGTCAACGGTTTCGGGAAACACCCGGATCTCACAGTTTGCCGAGAGGCCCAGGAAACTGTATCGCCCCCATCGCTCACCGCCCTCAACACTTTCCAGAAGAAATATCGGACCCTGCTGGCGGTAGAGTTTACCCAGAAGGGATACAGGCGTTTCCGTGTCAAGCAGAATCTCTGCGCATACAGGGATGACGTTATAGTGTTCTGCCAGCTCGTCAAATCGGGTTTTATCCGGGAATTGTCTGATTAACATTACGCTCTCCTGACGGTTTGGTTGGCCTCAGTCGTTTGTGATCGCTGCCTGGATGGTGGCTCTTTTTTAAAAGCCCGGGTTGCCGCCCTGACAATGAAAAAGGGCCGCGGATTCATCCACGGCCCTTTTTTCCAAAAAAAAAAACCGTGGGCGTTGGGTGCGCCCACGGTCTTTGATTCAATTTGCCATTACGTCAATCTGGCTGGCAAGACCTCCCGGTGCACCCGTGCATGCAGGTCCACCACCACCAGAGGCGATTGAGATTCAAATGTGCTGCTATATGTTTTGCCATGCCTGATAATCCAATCGTTTTGACCGACGTTTCCACGAATCCTACAGAAGGATATTTCATCCTGTCAAGATTTTTTTGAGCCAGGACGCAATTGCGGCGAGCCCGGAGGGTTTTGCTGATCGATAATCGGATGCTTGTTGTCGATTTATATCGGGCGGTTCCAGGTTCAGCTGAACCTCGGATCGATCCGAAAGGAATTGTTTCCGGCTGTCGCGGCATTGCAATTCAACCAGCGTTGCACCCCAGCCGCCGGCCTCGGCCGGAGCATCGCCGTACGATACCACCGATGGGTGCGCCCGGAGCAAGGCGTGGACACGCTTTTTTAAAATGCCCTGCCCTTTGCCGTGAATAACCCGAACCGAAAAAATTCCTGCGTCAATACAAGCCTCAAAATAGTCCGTTAACAGCTGGGGGACATCCTTTGGTCTGAATGTATGCAGATCGAGGATGTCCTGAATGGGCAGTTGCTTCGGTTCCATAAACGATCCCTCCTGATTGGCGGCAAGCAGGGGA
>ENA-ORCT01000738-ORCT01000738.1-marine-metagenome-genome-assembly--contig:-NODE-738-length-14550-cov-3.051337_pt1 | contig 14550 bp, 10 predicted proteins | sample MGYA00248632_ERZ508511 | MGnify/ENA primary metagenome ERZ508511 (study PRJEB26182, sample SAMN06268839) | marine metagenome | isolation source: Tt an P1-techrep anaerobic enrichment on pine from sediment...
AGAATAAACGTCTGGCACATCGCTTGTCGGGATATGGTTTTATCGGTATCGAAATCGATTTTCTCGATTCCATAGCCGGCTGAGCGTCGTCTATCGAAAGGCAGTAAACTTCCCGGTTTGTCGTGCCCGAGTCCCGTGGCTTTTCGATTCCGAACCCGATAGCGATTGGGAAATAGCCAAACAGTTTTTTTGTTTTTCCAATAGAAATTAGTGAATTAGGCACTAACGACAAGGAGCAGAAAATATGCCCCATATGTTCACCAACCGTCCCCGGTTGCATGACTTGACCAAAGGCAGGGCAGATCTGCAGGCCCACTTTCGTTGGGAAACAATCAATGCAGTCTTTTACAAAATTGGCGGAATTCTTTTTATCATCGGCAGCATTTTTTTCTTTCCCCGGTTTGAAGCCAATGCGGACATTGGTGCGTGGACTTTTTTTGTCGGGTCCCTGCTCTATCTTGTCGTTACCGCACATGACCTCGTGGAAGTCCGCCGCCATTGGCGAACGAGCGATCACCACGGACGTGCCGAGAGCCTTGAATATACCGCTGCCGCAAGCTACGTATGGGGCACGATTCTCTTCACTGCAGGCAGCATTTTTTTCCTTTCCACCGTAGGGTGGTTCAAAGCCGGAGCCTGGACTTTTGTGATCGGCAGCCTGTTGTTTGTTGTCGGCGCCTGCATCAACGTGCTTCAAATTGTCAGGACCCGCTCGATCATCACCCTCCAGTTGATGAACTATACAGCGGTTTCCTTCGTTGTGGGATCGGTTCTGTTCACTGTAGCCTCGGTGCCTTACTTGTGGGATGTGAAGGCCCCGACTGAGCGCACGATCCTTTACGCTTTTCTTGCGTGGCAATATCTGATCGGCAGCGTACTATTTTTTATGGGTGGCGTCTTCAACTACTGGCGGGCGTATGTGGTCATGCGGGAGGAAATCGATAAATACAAAACACAATCTTGACCGCCTTTTTTCCGCAACCCTAAAGCCTCGGCCGGAAGAGATCCGTCTTCTCAGGCGGGCTCAAAGTTGTCTGGGCGGGAGCGGTGCCTTGTGCTTCATGGACGCCTTCTTTTGCCATCACCCGTTTTCAGGACCATTTTCAGTGTTAAAATTTTAGCCGTTGCAGTATTCTGCATCAGATTTATGTTTGAAATTATGTTTAGTTTCAAATTGATTAAAATCAACTGAACCGTTACCTGCCTGCTCTGTTAGCAAAACTTAAAGCATTATCTCTGCTGACATCACCATACCCTCTGAAGTGCTGTCGTTTCAGTCTCTTCCAGTTTAATCGGGAAATCCTCTCAACGGCCACCAAAACATATGATTTAACCGGCATCCGGCATGCGAAAACTCATGCTATGAAAATTATCGATACAACAACCGCCATTATACGATCAAAATTGCATCGACCGGCGGTGGTCGAAAACCATGTTCATCGAAAGCACCTGTTAAATCGGCTTAATGAGCGCCTGCAACGTCCGTTAACCCTGGTTTCGGCACCGGCCGGCTACGGCAAGACCATGTTGGTGTGCTGCTGGCTGGAAGCTATCAGTTGCCCGAGTGCCTGGGTATCTCTCGATACCGATGACAATGACCTGCGCCTGTTCCTGAGTTACTTTTTATCCGCAGTACGGAGTATGTTCCCCAACGCCTGCACGCAGACCCGGAGTATGGCGAAGGAAGTTACCCTGCCGCCGTTGCCTGAATTGGCCGGAAACCTTATCAACGAGCTTGACCGGATTGAGCGGCCGTTTATCCTTGTACTGGATGATTTCCATCTCACCAATGACAAAAATGTGCTTGAACTGCTCACGCAATTGCTGCGACATCCCCCCAAATTCATGCACCTGGTGTTGATTGGACGGAGGGACCCTTCCCTCCCGATTTCCACATTCCGAGCCAGGAAAACATTAACGGAAATTCGAACCCAGGATCTACGCTTCAACACGATGGAAACAGTAGCTTTTTTAACGCAGGAACTGGGAACGGAAATCGATTTGGACACAGCCGTCGCTCTGGAGGAAAAAACCGAAGGCTGGGTAACCGGTCTGCGTTTGGCAGCCCTTTCCATGCGTCACAGGGGCACCCTTGATCCCAGGCTGCTTGAAGCCCAGGTGAACGCCCAATATGTGATGGAATATCTTTTTAATGAAGTCTTCTCCAGCCAGCCACCGGAAATAAAACAATATCTTCTGGGAACCGCCATTCTGAACCGTTTCTGCGGATCACTATGCGAGGCAGTATGCATCCCGGTTGATGAGTCGTCGATGTGCACCTTCGGAGGATGGAATTTTATAGACTGGCTGAAAAAGGAAAACATGTTCGTGATCCCCCTGGATGCTGAAAGCAGGTGGTTCCGTTTCCACCATCTGTTTAAAAAACTGTTATGCAACCAAGTAGAGCGTCGTCTCAGCCGCGAGGAGATTTCCTCTATTCACGCCAGGGCCAGTGCCTGGTTTGCCGAAAACGGCATGATCGAAGAAGCACTGAAACACGCCCTCGATGGGGGAAACATTGAAGGGGCTGCACAACTGACGGCCAGGCACGGTTTCGGCCTGCTCGATCGCGAGCAGTGGCCTCGCCTGAAGCGATGGCTGAAAATGCTTCCCACTGAAATCGTTGAGCGGCATCCCGACCTGCTGGCACTGATGGCCTGGCTGCATATGATTTACGCCCGATACACAGACCTGTTTTTCTGTCTGGACAAAGCGGAGGCACTGTCCTCCACCCACACCATCGTCAAGCCCATACAAGGACACTTGGACGCCTTGCGTGGCTTCCAGCTGTATCTGGCTATCTCCGGCAACCGTGCCCTCACCCGTGCCCGGCGGGCATCCGAGACAATCCCTCGGAACCATCGTTTTGCACGGATATTCTCCTCAATTCTTCGGGCTCTTGTGCACCAGATGCTTGGAGATCGTGCGCATGCCCTGTCTACCATCGAAAAAGCGATGAGGGATCCGGATCTCAGCGGCGGTACCACCCAGGGATTCTTCCAGACAACCCCTTGTTTAATTTACTGGATCGATGCCGATTTAGCGAACCTGCTGCAGACGGCCCGGCAGTCTCTGAATCTTGAAGAGGACAGCCGTAAATTCCAGGCAATGGTTCATGGCCGCTACTTTATGGGCATCGCGCACTACCATCGAAATGAGTTGGACGCCGCCAAAAAAAATCTGGTCGAGGTGGTACGGAACCCGTATTCCCAGCATGCATTGAACTATGCCCACAGCGCTTTCGCCCTTGCTCTGATCTATCAGGCCCGGGGGCGGGAAGGCGAAGCAAACCAGGTCGCCGAGGCAGTGGTATCCTACGCGCTCGATGCGAACAATCCCGGTTTGCTGCAGGTCGCACGGGCGTTTAAAGCCGAACTGGCGCTTCGACAGGGATGCTTGAGTGAGGCTTCCCTATGGGTGGGGAATTACCAGCCCCTCCCGTTTCTTCCGACATATCGTTTTTACATGCCTCAATTAACAGCCGTTAAAGTATTGCAGGCTCAGGATACATCGGACCACCGGGGCCAGGCCGCCGATCTGCTCAACCAGCTGCACGATTTCCTCGTGTCGATCCACAACATCCGTTTCCAGATCGACGTTCTGGCTCTAAAAGCCCTGTTTTTTGATTCCCAGGGAGACGAACCCTCCGCGCTCAAAGCGTTGACCGAGTCCCTGAAACTCGCCGAACCGGGCGGTTTTATCCGTCCGTTCGTGGATTTGGGTCTCCCGATGGCCATTTTGCTTAAGAAACAGGTCCAGCAAAACATTGCCGTTGGATATATCGGTCGGATCCTGGGTGCTTTCAAGGCTGATGGGCGACACCCAAATTTGGGTAAACCCGATCAACTCGGTACCGGCCAGGGGCCACTAATCAACCATCCATTGATTGACCCGCTGACGAATCGTGAAATTGAAATCCTGGAATGTCTGGCCCAGCGATTGAGCAATAAGGAGATCGCCGTCAAGCTGTTCATTGCGCCGACAACGGTAAAAAAGCACCTGAATAACCTCTACGGGAAACTCACCGTTTCCAACCGAAGGCAGGCGGTTGAAAAAGCTGAAAACATCGGCATTTTATCTCCCCGGTAGCCCCTAACCCGGATAAACCGGAAATCCCAAATCACAGGTTCCAAATCTCAAATAAATTCCAAATTACAACACTTGATGGTTTCGTAAAAAGTCTGCGTCATAAAAAAACCACACAATATGCATGGTGTGTTCGAATAATCGGATTCAATATATTGTGTGCTGATTTTCTAATTTCGACTTTTTACGAGATCGTCAACACTTAGAAACTAAAATACTCCTTTTTTACTCCCCCTTATACTCCCTTTTGGGGCTATTGCCCTGTCGACACCGGTTTTATGTTTATGCACGTCAAAATCCACATGATTTCCTGCAACTGCCAGACAATCGATTGCAGCAAGCGATGACATGGCATGAACTCCTGAGCCTCTCACTCTCCTGCCAGAAAATTCACACGTGATAGGTAAAAATGACCGGTCGCGATGGCCACCGACAGTTATGGCCACCCGCCGGTATCGTGCCGGTGCTTCAATGAAGCACCCTGTCGGGTCACTTGCCCTTTATCCTAAAAAAAGGAGGATCAACTAATGAAATTTCAAAAATTATTTGTAATTGCTGTGATCGTTTGCCTCCTGATGGGCGCATCGAGTGTGGCATTGGCTCGAAATGACTGCGCGGAAGGCTCTCTCGTTGGTGGAACGTATGACGAAATTGTAATCGACGAATTTGCGTCCTGTTCGATCGTGGGTGTTAAGGTCACCGGAAACGTGACAGTCAGGGACTCCGATCAGTTCAACATGCTGAGCAGTTTGGTGGAAGGTACCGTTCGGGTAACCAATACGGTAAGCGCCGTCCTCATGGATAATCAAATCAACTCCGGAAATCTCGTAGCCAGGGGCAACGCTGAATCCTACGTTTTGCGGAATGTAGTTGTCGGCGGCACCATTCGGGTCAATGACGATGCATCCGGCGGCGAGTTTGAACAGCAGCAGTTCGCTGCAGTTTTACAAAACCTTATTCTCAGTGGCAATTTGCGGGTTAATGGCAACGAAAAGGCAGATGTCAAAGAAAACAAAGTGACAGATGGTGACATTACATGCCGCCAGAACGATCGCCTGGACTCGAAAGACAATGATGCGTTTGGGGGAACAGTGGACTGCAGCGCAAGTCTGACCGAATGACAATGGGATAAAATACATATTGCCGAACGAAGACAGGCAGCTGGATATATTCCATAACCATGCAGAGCCGGAAAACACCTGCCAACCGTAAATCCTGATGCACGTTTCGTATTGGCTGAACGGTGCAGCGCCGAAGGAACTGCCCGCGGCGCGGCACTTACCCCTCCCCTTCTTTTCCAGCCCGGCTCACCTTATTTTTCGGCCCGCTTTACAGATCGATCCCCCCGCCCATCTTCCGTCTGTTTGGAGGTTTTCTCCGCGTCTGCGCCACCATGTGATCAACCTGGCACGCGATGTCCCGCCTGTCAGGCATTGCCCATAGCCATCTAACAAAGGAGGAAAAACCATGAATCGCAAACAAATTGTATTTACAGTGGCTGTTGTCGCTGTGATCGGCCTTCTGCTCGTGGCCGGCGCGGCACAGGCGCAACCGGAGGTCATCTTTGAAGGAAATGTCGCCTACGGCATCCGGAATCTGGAGGTGGAAGGCTTACTTTACAATGTTGAATTCAGGGATGCCAGCACGCTCGATGTCTTCGGGGATCCCCCCCAATTCGACTTCCCCACTGATGCGAGCGCCCTGGCCGCTGCCCAGGCTGCGAGAGATGCTCTCAACACGGTACCCGAGGTTGAGTTTGTCGGACCGCCCGGTGGGACCGTATTACCCCAATTCAATGTTCCATACGCTGAGGAGGAAATCGAAATCCTGGGGAACCTTTTCCGCCTGGCGGTCAGTCGTGAGGTCACGTACGTCGTTGATCCGGAATTAGGGGCAGATTGGGTGGAAAATCTTGATCCGGATGTCAGGCTGGTTAATGATCCGACGAGTATTGCCAAGTTTACTCTGGTGTCAAGCACCGAGGATCCGGTCACCATTGGCGGTACTGTCACCGGCCTTGAAGGCAGCGGTCTCGTCCTGCAAAATAACGGCGGCGACGATCTGCCCATTGACGCCGACGGCCCCTTTACCTTTGCCACGTCCCTGCCACCCGGCTCGTTCTACAATGTCACCGTCGCCACCCAGCCCACATCCCCCGCACAGTTCTGCAGTGTTGAAAACGGCAGCGGCCAGGTACCGGCCGAAGCAGTCACCGACGTTGCCGTCACCTGTGGCGAGGCGCCCGAGGCCACCGTAAGCACGGTCGCTAAGGAGGGTGATACCCTGCCTGACGGCACCCTTTTGAAGGAGATTATCCTGCAAGGCGGCGTTGCGATCAACCTGTCCGGCAAGGTGGCGTTCGGCGGGCGAAATGAAGGCGGTATCGACGCTGCGTTCACCCAGGACGGACAGGTAGCCGCGGAGGGCGATACCCTGCCCGACGGCTCCATCCTGGCCACCTTCAGGGACGAGGGCGAAGTAGCGATCGGCGCCAGCCAGTCAGGTGACATTCTGGCCTTCCATGGACAGGATGACGCCAATACCGACTCGGTGTTCACCCAGGAAGGGATTGTTGCCGCAGAGAGTCAAACCCTGCCCGACGGCACACTCATTGAGGAAATCGACGATACGGGCAAAGTGGCGGTCAACGACTTTGGCGAGGTGGCCTTCCATGGAAAAATCGAAATCGGAGACGACCTCCTGGACCGGGAAACGTTCCGAGCGGTGTTCACATCCTTAGGCCTTGCCGCCCGGGAGGCCACGACCCTGCCCGATGGCGCCACCATAGAAGAGATCAACGAAAACGGTGGTGTGTCGATCAACGAATTCGGCGAGGTGGCCTTCCATGGATTTGTCGTCAATCCTGACGGCGGTTTTGACTCGTTGAAGGCGGTGTTTACCTCGGCCGGGCTGGTTGTCAGGGAGGGCGATACCCTGCCCGACGGAACACTCCTGGACGACATCGAGGTAAACGGTGGTGTGGACATGAATGTATTCGGCGAGGCGGCCTTTCATGGAGATGTCATCGCCCCAGCCGCTGGCAGCGACGCGGTCAAAGCCGTGTTAACCCAGGAGGGGGTGGTCGTCAGGGAGGGCGATACCCTGCCCGACGGCACCATCGTTGACGAAATCAACGTCAATGCCGGCGTGGGGATCAACTTCTTCAGCGATGTGGTCTTCCAGGGACGAACCGGTGATATCAAAGCGGTGTTCACCCAGGATGGCCTGGTCGCCAAGGAGGGCGATACCCTTGCCGACGGCACCGTCTTGAACGGGATCAGCGACAGCGCTGGTGTGGCGATCAATTTCTTCGGTCAGGTGGCGTTCCATGGACTAGCCGGCAGTGTCGACGCGGTGTTGGTTGGTCAGCTACCTGAAGACGGAGATGATGCTGCACCCCCTGATGACGGCGACGAGCCACCCAGCGAGTGACATCACCCGCGCTTCTCTACCACCGGCACACCTGGGCTGAAGTTGCAACTGGGCAGGACTTGGAAATATGGCTTTGTATACTGAAAAGAATGGGAGTGATTGAATCACATCGCCGCAGGTTCCACTTATCGGCGGCAGCGTATAACGGACCGGACCGTGCCCGTAAATTAGTTGAATTACCGGGCACGGTATTAACCATAGACAACAGAAGAAAAAAAACCGAAATCGCGCCCTTGGATAAGGCTATAAGGCCGGCCGGCGGAACCCAGTGACAAAGCAAGGATGTAAATGATGGTAAAGCCCGAAAAGAAAAAAGTTTTTACTTTCGACAGGCCGGGATTTTATCGCATCCGTGTTCAAGGTTTTTTTGATGAAAACTGGACCGAGAGGCTTGGCGGCCTGCGCATCACGGCAATCAGCAGCGGGGCTCAAGGTCCGGTGACAACGCTATACGGCCGAGTGGTCGATCAGGCCCAACTGGCAGGGGTGTTGAATACGCTCTACGAACTTCAACTGACCCTGCTGTCGGTGAAGTACATGAATGACAAGTGACAACGGGTTGGTGTCTTGCTGCCGTATCGTCCACGTTTTTGATTGACAAATTCATCACGCCTTATCAACATGAACGTTAGCGAGCGGTTGGCCGATGATATCGAGCGTGCCTTCGACTTTCTTCAAACACACGGCGGCAATGCAACGCCCCGAAACAGCCCAAGACACACCAATTCTCCCCGCCTGAATGCTGTCATACCGGCCGTTTCAGGCATGCCAAACACGCACAAAACGTACCTGACGCGATAGATTTCCTGCATATATCCAAAAATCATATGAAAATCACGGCCGGATCTTGCATGGCTAACGTGAAGAGCGTCCTGTTCTCCCTTCTGATTGCGTACACAAGTTCAATCCCAAAGTGACTCGTATTGTGGCGCAAAGCCATGGGCCTATTCCCTGCAGGCGATGATCAGCTTTGCTGAAGCTGGAGAGGAAATCCCTGCTTCCGCCCGTTAATGACCGGCTTCAATTATCGAAAAAAGAATCCTGAGAAATACTGACCTCACTGATTAACACATTACGGAGGAACAGAGTATGAATCGCAGACAATTCATTAAACGTTCAACGATGGCGTGTGCGGCCGTCGCCCTGGTGCCCGCACGTCTACCTGCACAAACCGAAAAGTCCGCCGAGCAGGCACCCTCTGATAAAGCAGGGACCGGTGAAGCCAGGGGTGCATCCGGGACCGGCAAGGTCCCGGACTATGCTGAATATTTGCTGCAGCACTCCGATATGGACGGCCTGGGACCGGATGGCAAGCCGACGGGTCAGAAGGCGACCTACACCGGGGCCTCCCAGGCGAATGCCACGGTCGAGAAGGCGATGCGGCACAAGATGAAGCTCACCAAGGAAGAGCAGGCCATCCTCGATGGCAGAGACGGCGAGGAGAAGGCCAAGCTCATGAAAATCCTGGTCGCCTTCGGCAACGCCTTCGGGGCCGAGAAGCTCGTGGACCTCGGCGGCGCCCCGCACAGCAACATGTTCATCGGCACAGCGTACATGAAATCGATGATCAAGATGCTGGACGAATGCGCCAAGGCCGGACTCAAGGCCTACGCGCCTTACACGGTCAACCCCCGCCCTTATGACGTCTACAATGTCCAGAACAACCCCAAGGACATGACCATGATCTACGAGGGCTACAGGGAGGGGCAGTGGGATCTGGACTACGTCCACGTCCGTCTCGGTGCGCCGGATCTGAACTACCGGACCTGCGCCTGTTACCTGGACGAGGTCGGCAACGCGCCCAAGCCGGGCACCAATGTGGCCTGGGCGGAATCCTCCGCGGTGAACTACGGCAATTCCGTCCTCGGCATCCGGACCAACCGCAACGGTGCCGGTATGGATCTGATCCAGGCCATCCTCGGCAAGGCGCCCACGTTTGGTTTGATGACCGACGAGGGCCGCATGGCCAAGTGGCTGGTGGAAGTCAAGACCTCCAAGGAGCCGGACTGGGGCGCGGTAGGCACTGCCATCGGGCGAAAATGTGTCGAGGATGTTCCTTATATCACCGGCCTGGAAAAATACTTCAAGGGCGGCAAGGTTACGGCCGACAACCTGCACCTGCTGAAGGCCATGGGCAGCGCCACCGCCTCAAGCGGAGCGGTGGGTCTCTACCATGTAGAAGGCGTAACCCCTGATGCCAAGGAGAAGGGGCGAAAGCTGCTGGCCAAAGGGTATACAACCTACGTCATCGACGACAAGGAGCAGGCGCGGATCATCGGCACCTTCCCCAACCTCTGGCCGGACAAGAACGCCGATCCCACCGCCGCCTTCATTGGTTGCCCCCATAACACCTATCACGAGGTTATCAAGTGGGGAAAACTCGTGACAGAGGCGCTGGACAAAGCCGGCAAGAAAAAGGCCGCCATCCCGGTTTACATGTTCACGCCCAACAAGGTGCGGGACCGCGCGATCGAGGAGGAGGGCGAACTGGTCAGCAAGATGAAGCGGGCCGGTATGCACGCCACTAACATGTGCGCCGTCAGCTATGCCGGCATGAAGGGCTTCTCCGAAAGGGTTCGCGGGGTCACGAATTCAGCAAAAACCCGGAACTATTCTTCCATCCGGTATTTCCCGGACGACGTTCTGGTGAAGATCATCGTAACCGGCAAGATACCCAAGGGTGCCTAATTTACGACTAAAAATAATGGAAAATACCATAAAAGAATCAATTCAAGATCAGGAGAGACACAATGGTTAAGAAAACGTTTCAGGGGAGGCCTTTACTTCCCGGCAAGATCGAGGGCAAGGCGCTGGACAACGCCGATCCGGCCGCCTTTGGCCGGATGATTCAGTACGTCTTCCAGGACCCGATCAGCAGCCTCAACCCGCGCAAGACCATCCGCCAGGTCATCGAGGCGCCGCTGAAACGCCTCTACGGGATGGACAGGGCCCAGCGCGCCGCGCGCATCCGCGAAATCTTTGCCGCGGTGAACCTGCGCGAGGAATTTCTCGACCGCTACCCGCATGAGTTTTCGGGCGGGCAGGCCCAGCGCATCGGCATCGCCCGGGCGCTGGCCGCCAGCCCCCGCATCATCATCCTGGACGAACCGGTCTCGGCGCTCGACGTCTCGATCCAGGCACAGATCGTCAACCTGCTGGTGGACCTGCAGGCCGAGCGCGGCCTTACCTATGTCTTCGTCAGCCACGACCTCGGCGTGGTGCGCCACATCTCGGACCGGGTGGCGGTGATGTATCTGGGCCGCGTCGTCGAGGAGGCCCCGAAAGAGGCCTTTTACGACGGCCCGCTGCACCCCTATGCCCGCGCGCTGCTCGACGCGGTGCCGGTGCCCGACCCGGCAAGCCGCCGTACCCAGGCCGTGCGCCTGGGCGACCCGCCCAACCCGGCGAACCCGCCCTCGGGCTGCCGGTTCCACCCGCGCTGCCCCTTCGCCACCGAGATCTGCCGGGCCGAGGCCCCCGCGCTGCGCGATTTCGGCGGCCGCCGCGCCGCCTGCCACCATGCCGAGGAGATCTCCTGATGCGCTGGATCACCATCAAAACCCTGCGCGCCGCGCTGACCATGTGGCTGGTCGTGACCTTCGTCTTCTTCGTCCTGCGCGCGACCGGCGACCCGGCCGCGATCCTGCTGCCCGACGACATCGATCAGGCCACGCTGGAGTTCTACCGCGAGAAATGGGGCCTCACCGCGCCCCTGTGGGAACAGTATGTCAGCTATTGGAAGGCGCTCTTCCACGGCGATTTCGGCATCTCCTTCCGCAACAACATGGACGCGTTCGCGCTGGTGTGGGAGCGGGTCCCGAAAACCGCGCTGCTGGGTGGTACGGCGCTGCTGATCGCGCTGGTGATCGGCATGCCGCTGGGCATCCTCGCCGCGCTCTACAAGGACAGCTGGCTCGACCGGGTGATCATGACCACCGCGGTGTTCGGTTTCTCGATGCCGAACTTCTTCCTTGGCATCCTGCTGATCCTGATCTTCTCGCTGCAGCTGCGGATGCTGCCCTCGTCGGGTTCGGGTACGGCGGCGCATCTGATCATGCCCGCGCTGACGCTGGGCACCGGCTTTGCCGCGCAGATCGCGCGCTACACCCGGTCGTCGATGATCGAGGTGCTGATCCGCCCCTACATGCGCACCGCGCGCTCCAAGGGGGCAGGGCCGATGCGCCGGCTGGCGCAGCACGCGCTGCCCAATGCCTCGGTCCCGGTGGTCACCATCCTTGGCTTCAAGGTCGGCGAACTGCTGGGCTGGGCCGTGGTCACCGAGACCGTCTTCGCCTGGCCCGGCATCGGGCGGCTGCTGACCCATTCGGTCGCCGTGCGCGACCTCGCCGTGGTGCAATGCATCATGATCATCCTTGCCCTGACAATGGTGTTTTCCAACATGATCGTCGATCTCATCTATGGCTGGCTTGACCCGCGCGTGCGCGTCGGCGCCGGGACGGCCAGCAAATGACCGCCCTTCCCGATACCGCCCCGCGCGCGACCGGCCCGTCCCGCGTCTTGGGCAAGCTGAGCCATGTGCCCGTAATGGTGCTGGCCGCGATGGTCTTCCTGATCGTGATGCTGGGCGTGACCTTCTTCGCGCAGGTCATCCAGCCCTACGATTTCGACTACATCGACCTGATGAACCGGATGAAGCCGCCCGCGCCGCTGGAGGGCTTTACCTGGGCGCATCCGCTGGGCACCGACACGCTGGGCCGCGATCTGCTGTCGCGGCTGCTGGTCGGCGCGCAGACCTCGATGGCGCTGTCGCTGCTGGGCACGGTGCTGGGCGCGGTGATCGGCATCGCGCTGGGGTTCGTCGCCGCGCACAAGGGGCGGCTGTGGGACGAGGCGATCATGGCGCTGGTCGATTTCCAGGCCGCGATGCCCTGGTTCATCGTGGCGCTGGCGGTGCTGGCCTTCATGGGCAACTCGATGGTCGTCTTCCTGGCGCTGATGGCGCTTTTCGGGTGGGAGGGCTATGCCCGCATCACCCGCGGCCTGGTGATCGCCGCGCGCGAACAGGGCTATGCGCTGGCCGTGCGCGGGCTGGGGGCGAAGCCGCGCTGGATCTATATCCGCCACGTGCTGCCCAATATCGCGGGGCCTCTGCTGGTGCAGCTGACCATCAACTTCCCCAACACCATCCTGTTCGAGACCTCGCTGTCCTTCCTCGGCCTCGGCATCCGGCCGCCGATGACCTCGCTCGGGCAGATGCTGGGCGAGGGGCGCGACTACCTGATCTCAGCCTGGTGGCTGGCGGTGGTCCCCGGCGCGGTGATCTTCTTCACCACGCTGTCGATGTCGATCCTGGGCGACTGGCTGCGCGCCAAGCTCGATCCCAGCCTCGAAGGCTGAACCTACACAGAAAGAGAAACGAAATGACTGAGCGGATTATCTCCTGCGGTTTCAACACCGGCGGCATCGAGGGCGATTTCGACCGGCTGGCCGCGCGGCTGGCGCATATGGAAAGCCTCGGCTGCACCGGGGCCGAGATCACGGCGGTGGGGCTGGACGCGGTAGTGTCCTGCCGCATGCTGCCCGAGCGGGTGACGCAGCTGAAGGCGATCATGGCGCGCCACGATCTGGCCTATTCCATGCACGCCCCCATCGCCATCAACCTGATGGACGAGGCCCACGCCGATATCATGCAGCGCGCCGCCATCGTGTCGATGGAACTGGCCGCCGAGACCGGCGCCAAGGCCGTCGTCCTTCACCCCGGCCGCGTCGCGCCCAAGGCGTGGATCGACCGGCGCGAGGCGCTGCTGCAGTTCGAGATCGACCAGCTCGGCCCCGTGGCCGACCGCGCGGCCGAACTGGGGGTTCAGATCGCCTATGAGAACATCTCGCCCAACCCGCGGGTGATCGGCGGGCTGGAAACCTCATATTCGCTGGACCCGGTGCAGCTGGCCGAACAACTGGGGCGGTTGAGCCACAGGGCGGTGATGGCCTGCCTCGACATCAGTCACGCCCAGCAGGGCGCGGGGCTGTGGGGCTTCGACATGCTGGCGGCCTGCGAGGCGCTGGCGCCCTGGGTCGGGCATATCCATTTCTCCGATTCCACCGGCGTTCCCGCCACCTTCCCGGCGGTGCACCCCTCCGAGACCGCGTTCTTCGGCACGGGCGACATGCACGCGCCCAAGGGCATGGGCGCGGTGGATTTCGAGGCGCTGGCTGCGCGCCTCGCCCGGCGCCCCGGCACCCGCGTGGTGATCGAACTGAAGCGCAACTACCTGGTCCATTCCGAGGCCACGACCCTGGCCGACGCGCAGGCCTTTGCCCGCGCCGTGAACGAGGCACATGGCTGATGTCTGAGAAAATCGAAAAAGTTGTCATCGTCGTCTTCGACGGCCTGCGCCCCGACATGATCGCGGGCCGCATGCCGCATCTGGAGGCTTTCGCCAAGGAAAGCCTGTGGTACCGCGAGGCGCGCTCGGTCTTCCCGTCGGTCACGCGGGTGGCCACGACCAGCTTTGCCACCGGCAACTGGCCGGGCACGCATGGCATCATCAACAACGCCTTCCACCAGCCGCAGGTGCTGAACGGCAAGGCGATCGACACCGGCAGCTTCGAGCACCTGTCGCTGGCGCAGGAACGCACGGGCGAGCTCGTCACCGCCGGCAGCCTGGGCCAGGCGCTGGCGGCGCGGGGACTGTCGATGTCGGCGGTGCATTGCGGCACGGCGGGGGCGGCCTATCTGGTCAACCACAAGGCGGCGGCGAACGGGCACGCGACCTTTTCGGTGCAGGGCGAGGCCTTCAGCCAGACGCCGCAGGCCGTGCGCGAGGTGATCGCGCGGCTGGGGCCGCTGCCGGGCAAGGACATCCCGAAATTCGACGTGGTCGACTATGCCGGTCGCGCCATGGAGCAGGTGGTTCTGGGGGACGACCAGCCCGACGTGTCGCTGGTCTGGCTGCCCGAACCCGATACCTCGTTCCACTACCGCGAGATCGGCTCGGACGCCTCGCGCGCAGTGATGGGCGCGGCGGACGAGGTCTTTGCCCGCATTCTCGACGCCGTGCGCACCGGCCC
>ENA-ORCT01000740-ORCT01000740.1-marine-metagenome-genome-assembly--contig:-NODE-740-length-14523-cov-3.044857_pt1 | contig 14523 bp, 11 predicted proteins | sample MGYA00248632_ERZ508511 | MGnify/ENA primary metagenome ERZ508511 (study PRJEB26182, sample SAMN06268839) | marine metagenome | isolation source: Tt an P1-techrep anaerobic enrichment on pine from sediment...
TGCCCATGCCAATGGTCCAGGAGAGGGGCGCGCATTCGATCTGCAGCTTGTCGTCGATATCCGCCAGAATATCCAGGGGCGTCATCCCGTCCCGATCCAGCTTGTTGATGAACGTGATGATGGGGGTGTTGCGCATCCGGCACACCTCCATGAGTTTTTCGGTCTGGGGCTCGACGCCTTTGGCGCTGTCGATCACCATCAGGGCGCTGTCCACGGCGGTGAGCACCCGGTAGGTGTCCTCGGAAAAGTCCTGATGGCCGGGCGTATCCAGCAGGTTGATTTCGCAGTCCCTGTAGTTGAATTTCATGACCGACGTGGTTACGGAGATGCCGCGCTCCTTTTCGATGGTCATCCAGTCGCTGGTGGCATAGCGTCCGGCCCGTTTGGCTTTCACGGCCCCGGCCATCTGGATTGCCCCGCCGAACATGAGCAGTTTTTCCGTCAATGTCGTTTTGCCGGCGTCCGGATGGCTGATGATGCCGAATGTCCGCCGTTTTTTCAGTTCAGCTAAAAAATGCCGATCCATACGTTTCGATTCTCTTTTCGTTTGACCAAAAAAAACAGGCCGCAAACGGCCCGTTACCCATTTTCCCCCAAGCGCGGTGTTGAAACGGCGGTTTACATGGTGCCGGCTCCGGTGGTCGCCGACCGGATCAGTTCATCGGCCAGCAGCGGATCGGTTCCGTTTTCCAGCTCGATGCCGTTTTCCTCGATCTCTTCGATAAAGGTCTCCACGTAATCCTCGCAGAAATAGCGCCGGCAGCCTTTTCGAAGAATGTCGAATGCCGATCGAATCGATTTGCGCTTCTGGTAGGGCCGGTCCGTGGTTACGGCGTCAAAACAATCGGAAATGCTGATAATTTTGGCGCCTGGCGGTATTTCCCTGCCGGTAAGGCCAAAAGGGTATCCTTTGCCGTCTTCCCGCTCATGGTGGAACAGAACCAGATCGACGACGGGTTCGAGATAGTCGATGTCCTTGAGCAGGGCGGCGCCGATCAGCGGGTGGCAGCGGACTTCGCGTTTGAGTTCGACAGGCAGCCGCGTTTCCCGATTGGTAAAGATCTGGTCGCTGAGCGCCAATTTGCCTACGTCATGAAACAGCCCGCCGATACCTACGTCCCAAACCTCCCGGGAACCGAACCCCAGCCGTCTTGCCAGACGCATGGCATACCGGGCAACCCGATACCCATGGGCCTGGGTGTAACGGTCTTTTTCCCCGAGAGCCCGGGACAGTTCCGTTAAAAGCTGAAGATGACCTTCACAAATCCGTTTACGGCTCGCATTTGAATGTCGCATGGAATTGCTGGACAACCTCCGTATTCACCATTACGCACCGGACCATTTCCGACGAATGCGCTGACCGTGGTTTTTGCTTGCAGTTTGCCGAAATGAGGGTTCATGACACTGGCAAGATCGAACCAAGACGGGTTGTTTCAAACACGTTCTCTATGATCGGGCAACGGGCAATCGCCCACGAGTGCCCCTGGCCTGTAAAATTTTGTTTACTATAAAGCAGGGTCGGAAAAGTGTCAAACGAAAACGGACGGTTAAGGATTTTACGAGGCCGGTGCCGGTGTTGACTGATCGTGGCCGGCAGTCAGTTGCCTTTTTGCCTCAGAAGATCAAGGATTTCTATCGCCTGCTGCCGGCATGCGGCGCGGCTGACACTGTTGTCGATCACGTAGGTGGCCCGTTTGCGTTTTTCTTCGATGGGCATCTGGGAGCGGATCCGCGCCATGGCCGCCTTTTCGTCGATGCCGTCCCGGGCCATCAACCGCTGCAGCTGCAGCGCTTCGGGCACATAAACGACGATCACCTCCGCGAGATCACGATCCATGTCCGCTTCCAGCAGCAGCGGAATATCCAGGAACACGACGGCGTCGGGTTCTCTGGCCGCGATTTCGGCGATCAGCACTGCCGAACGTTCGAAGACCCGTGGGTGGACAATGGCATCCAGGCGTTTTTTCTTATCGCTGTCGTTGAAGATGATATCGCCCAGGCGTTCGCGGTCGATATCGCCGTTGGGCATCAGAATTTCTTCTCCGAAAGAGGCGCGGATTTCGTCGTAGGCCGGGGTTTCCTGCTCCACGACTTCTCTGGCGATCTTGTCGGCGTCGATGATCCGGGCGCCGGCATCGGAAAGAAAATTGGAGACGGTCGATTTTCCGGTGGCGATGCCGCCGGTCAGGCCAGCAACGATCACGTAGCATCCTTTCGTCGATGGAAAACCACTTGGAAGCAGACGCTATTTTACCGTGACCACCGGGCAGGGTGCCTTGAGGATGACATACTGCGCGTTGGACCCGAAAAGCAGCTTGCCGACCTTGGAACGGCGTTTGATACCGATGATGATTTCATCGATTCCATTTTCGCTGGCATAGTCGACCAGATCTTCGCCCGGGGTCATGCCGCGGACCAGGAGTTTGGTCTTGCAAGGGATATTGTCTTCATCGAAAAACGTTTTGGCCCACTCCAGGTCTTCCGTGGCGTGCTCCACTTCTACCGCATGGGTGACATTTCCTCCGGTAAGGGATGCGATGACCGATATCTCCGCGCCGAAAGCGCCGGCGTGTTTTTTTGCCAGAGCCAGGGCATCCTTGGCCGAGTTTGACCCGTCATAGCCGACGAGAATTTTCATTGGTTTCTCCTTTTTGAAGGTACGATGTGCCATGGATCACGGCCACCATGGATGACCGCTTTTGTCGGGCACGAACGCCAGGCGACCCATTGTCGCGAGGTTCTCAAAAACCATGTTTAATGGCATCTGTCAAGCGAAGTGTCCCGCAGTGCAAGCGGCCCTTGGCAGTCGGAGCTAAATGGCCAACGGATTGCACCCATAAATGCGGGAATAGACGTATCTCATTGGCGAAATCGGGAAAAAGACGGTCGTTAACGAATTGATTATGCATATTTTTCCCGTTTTATTCGTATATATAGGACGTATTTTTTACATATTAATTGAGGGTTGCTTTTTGTCGCGAATCCCATCATTTTAACCCATTAACATGCCCCACCCGATCAGGATCGCCTGACCTTCAAGGGCCAGGAAGCGAAAAGCCGTTTTAGCCGGCCACACGATATTCAGACCCGAACCTTTTGGACATAACGATGCGCGATCTAACGCCATTGATGAATAAAGACAATGCCGCTCTTCTTGGGAAGATCATCGAAACGCTGGGCAGTGCCAGCCCCGGTCTGGTGGTCTCCGGAGAAGAGGGGTTGGGCAAGGAAGCCGTCATCCAAATGTTGTACGAGCGCTCTTTTTTGCGCGGATACCCGTTTATCAAAGTAAACTGTCCGATGCTGTCCGACCCTGGTGAAAACGAAGATTCGCCCTGTATTCAAGAGCTTTCTGCACATCCGCAGCACAGCAGCTTTTCTCTGTTCCGGCTTTTCCATCAGGGGGTGCTCTATTTTCACGCCGTCGATGAACTGGCAACCGGACTCCAGGAGCGATTGCTCTCTTTGATGAAACGCAAATTTCTCGCAACCGGTTCCGGATCGGGTGGATCGCATCGGCATTTGGCCATTTTTTCCACGGCCACCCGTCCCCTGGAATCCTGCGTGTCGGAGGGCCGCTTTCATCCTGACCTTTGTGACCTGCTCAGTGGGGTCACCGTTCACATCCCGCCGCTTCGGCAGTGCCCCGAAAGAATCGGCAACCTGGTGGGATATTTCCTCAAACGACTGGCGCGAAGGGAAGGCCGCGGCACGTTTCCACGCCCCACTGCCGCCCACCTGGCCAGGATGCGAACCCACCGCTGGCCGGGGAACCTCAGAGAAATCCAGGCCGTTGTCAGTCGGGCAATCCAGTCCAATGATTGGGATGCGGCCATCGACGACATCCTGCACCGTGGCAGGAAAGGCAGGTATGCCGTTGTCAACCTGACGGCGGATAGTGTGGCGCTGATGCCTCATTTCGAAATCACGCAGGGGAATATGCTCGAACGGCTGTCGGAGAAGGTTCCCGCCGAGGAGTTGGGCCTGATGGACCTGGTTCTTTATGAAGAGATCGTCGCCAACAACAATATGAATTGACCGGCAGGGTGAGTCAGCGGATGCTCTTCATCCGCTCCTTGCGGCTGACAATTTCGCTGATTCGGATTCCGTATTTTTCTTTTTCCACGACGACAAAACCCTTGGCAATCAGCGTCTCGTTGATCAAAATGTCAACCGGTTCTCCTTCCATCTGCTCCAACTCGACCACCGATCCCGGCCCCATCCTGAGAACATCGTTGATACGCTTGCGAGAACGGCCCAATTCCACCGTTACCTGCAAGGGAATGTCCATCACCAGATCGAGGTTGTTGAATGGAATCGCTTCATCGACCTGCTTCGATGGGGCCGTCTGGGGGGAGCCGGCCGCAGCAACTTCTTCCGCGACAGCCTGTTTTCCCTCTTCTGCCGGGGCCTGCTCCTCAGGGGCCTGTTCGGGAAGATCCGCGGCCGTTTTATCCTGTTTGACGCCGGCTTCGACGATGATGACACTGTCTTTGTGAGAAAACAGGAACCGCGCGGGTTTGATGATATTGGTGGGGCTTACCTTGAAGTCCCGGCCGTTGGTGATGGCGGGCGTGGACAACACACAGGAGAGCCCGACATCCACAAATTTGGATTTGAGATTTCCACCGATGATGTTGCTCACCTCGCGGATGACGTCGTAGACCTCTTCCTCGCTTTCGATTTCCTCCGGTTCCATACCCAGCATGGCGGCGGTCATTGCCTTTCCGAAGTTGTCATTGACCTGGATGTTGAACATCCCGTCCACTTCGCCGGCAAATGTCACCGAGCCCACGGTCCGATTCTCTTCGGTGAAGGAGGACGGCACCTCCTGGATGGCCTCCACCTCCATGTCCAGCATGGTATAGAATACATCGATGACCGAATTGACGATCGCCGCCTTGATGTCCACACCGGAGATCCGCTCCATGATCGCTTCGCTGGACAGATCGCTTTTGATATCTTCCTTGGCGCCGATTTCCTCCTTGACGCAAAGCTCGACATGGACGATTTCTTCGGCATGTTTGAAAACGAACGAAATCGGCTGAGCGATGTTGATGGGGTCGATCTTGAAATCGCTTCCCGAGGTGATGGAAGGGGTCGAGATGACGCAGGTCAGTCCCTGGTCGAGAAATTCCGATTTCAGATTCCCGGCCACGATATTGGCCAATTCCCCGATTACGTCGTTGATTTCATCCGTTCCCTCGATTTCCTCCGCCTCCATGCCCAGCATGGCGGCGGTGACCGTGCGGGCAAAGCTCCCGGTAAGCGTAAAGCTCATCACCCCCACCACTTCACCGCCAAAGTGGATGGCACCGACCATCGTTTTGCCGGCATCGAATTCGGGGGCTTCGCCGTCGGGGAGGGCCTCCAGCGGCATGGACATCATGGCGTCGAAGGTCTCGATGATCGTGGACTCGATACTTTTGCGGATGGCGTCGTCGGTGATTTTTTCCATCGGTTTCCCTGATTGCGGTGGTTATCGGCTGGCACCCATTGTAAGAGCGATTTTGTATTTTTGTCAATCATTTGGAACAAAAACGGCCCGGGCAAAGCGCCCGGGCCGCTGAAGGTTTACCCTATTGCCGTCGCTCTAGAACAGGCCGGTCACCTTTCCGCTTGCCGGATCGACGTCGATGCGGCGGAAGGCCGGGTTGGAGCCGGTACCCGGCATCAGGCTGATGGTACCTGCGCAGGGGCACAGGAACTTGGCGCCGGAGTAGATGAGGACGTCGCGGATGGGCAGCCGCCATCCCTTGGGCACGCCCTTTTTGACCGGGTCGTGGGACAGGGAGAGGTGGGTCTTGACCATCATGGTGGCGAAGTCGGCGTACTTGGGATCGTTCTCCAGCATTTCGGCCTTGGCGTTGGCTTCCGGAGCCCAATCCACGCCGTCGGCGCCGTAAACTTCCGTGGCAACCTTTTCGATGCGGTCTTTGACCGGTTCGTCGAGCTCGTAGAGGAATTTGAACTCGGTCTTCTCTTCGCAGGCCTCGACAACAGCTTCGGCGAATTCGATTGCGCCGTCGCCGCCCTTTTCCCAGTGACGGGAGAGGGCAACCTTGGCACCGGCCGCCTCGGCCATTTCGCGGACCTTGGCAATCTCTGCATCGGTGTCGGTATAGAAGGCGTTGATGCAGACAACCGGGCTGATGCCGGCCTTGCGGACGTTGTTGATGTGGTGAACGAGGTTGGCGCAGCCCTTCTCGACCCATTCCACATTCTCGGAGCCGTATTCCTCGGGCATTGCCTTTCCGGGTACCGGAACCGGGGCGCCGCCGTGGCACTTGAGGGCGCGGATGGTGGCAACAACGACCGCGGCATCGGGCACCAGGCCGGAGAAACGGCACTTGAGGTTCCAGAACTTCTCGAATCCGATGTCAGCACCGAAACCGGACTCGGTGACATGGTAATCAGCCAGCTTCAGGCCGACCTGGTCGGCGATGATGGAGCTCTGGCCGATGGCGATATTGGCGAACGGACCGGCATGAACGATAACCGGCTGACCCTCGAGGGTCTGCATCAGGTTGGGGTTCAGAGCCTGGACCATCCATGCGGTCATGGCACCGGCGACCTGCAGGTCTTCGGTGGTTACCGGCTGGCCCTTCTTGTTGTAGGCCACAACGATTTTACCCATGCGCTCGCGCATGTCTTTCAGGCTGGTGGCAACGGACAGGATCGCCATCACCTCGGAGGAAACGGCGATACCGAACTTGGACTTCATCATGAAGCCGTCACGTTTGCCGTTCACGCCATCGATACCGATGATGATGTTGCGCAGGGCCTGGCAGCAGTAATCGATGATCCAGCCCATCTCCACGTTGGTCGGATCGATGTCCAGCCGCTCCATGTTGGAGAGGCGGACCAGCTGCTCGTCAGTGTAGTTCCGCTCATGCTGCAGACGGGAGGTCAGGGCCACCATCGCCAGGTTGTGGGCGTTCATGATGGCGTTGATGTCGCCGGTGAAGCCGAGGGAGAATTCGGTCAGGGGAATGCACTGTGCCAGACCGCCGCCGGCAGCAGAGCCCTTGATATTCATGGTCGGTCCGCCGGAAGGCTGACGGATCGCCGCGGAAACGTTCTTGCCGATTTTACCGAGCCCCTGAACCAGGCCCATGGAGGAGGTGGACTTGCCTTCGCCCAGCGGGGTGGGGGTGATGGCGGTCACGTCAATGTACTTGCCCTGGGGCTTATCTGCCAGGCGATTAAGAACCGCACGGTAGTCGATCTTACCGATCTTGTGGCCCTGGGGCAGAAGTTCGTCCTTGGTAAGTCCCAGTTTTTCACCGATCTCGTAAATGGATTTCATACGAGTTTCGGCCTCCTGGGCGATTTCCCAGTCAGCGTGTTTGGTCGGATCTAAAGGCATCTGTTGCTCCTTTCGACGTTCGGCTCGCGGGAGAGCCAGGATAGATAATGGAAACCCTTTACCTCAATACAAAGCACCCCGAAAAATGGTGGGAGCAGCTCCAACTCCCGCCAAGCGAAGCCGCTCGTCAATCCGGTTTCCGGGGATAGGGTCTCAAAAGCGCCGTGGTACCGGCAGGTTTCAACTGTCCTACAACCTGTTGGGGCTGAAGATTTTATGTTTAAAAACAGGTACTTCAGCCCCAAGAATACACTATAAATTCAACCACATAATATGCCGTAAAGGCTATACCCAGTCAAGAGTTAATTCCAGATTTTACGCGGTTTTCAGAGGACTTTACGCGCCATGCAGGCTGCGTGGAAATAATCGCGTGTCAATCCCCTGCAAACGGCACGCAATGGACAAAAATTTTGGTCGCGATTTTGGCCGCGGTAAATTCCGATACCTGGGAGCCCGGGACCTTGGCCAGTTCGGTAATATCGGCGGCCACCACCCGCCGCGCCGCGCCCACCGAACGAATGAGGCGGACCACTTGCCGGTAGCTCAGTCCTCCGGGCTCCGGCGTTCCGGTTCCCGGGATAACCGATGGATCCAGACCGTCCAGATCGACCGTCAGGTAAACCATCTCCGGCAGGCCGTCGATGACCCGGTCAATCCATGAGTCACCCGACGGGTCGATCATGTGCGCGTAAACCGGCTTAAGTCCCCGTTCACGAACCAGGTTGGCTTCCGCCTTTGAAAATGACCGGATACCCACCTGGACCATGGGCAGGGCCATATCGTCCGCCACCCGTCGCATCACGCAGGCATGGTTAAAGCGGCTGCCGTTCCATTCGTTTCGAAGGTCAAGATGCGCATCGATCTGAAGCACCCCCACATCCGGATAAACTGAGGCTGCCGCCTGGATCGGACCGATGGAAACAGCGTGATCACCACCCAGGGACAGGAGGAATTTTCCCTGTCTGAGCACCGCATCGGCCGCGCGCTGCATCTGCCGGACGGCACGTGCCGGATCCGATGAAGGCGTCTCCGGCGGCAGGGTATGGATTCCGGCCCGGCTCCAGTCCTCCAGGGTTTCCTCATCCACGTCCTCAAGCTGCTCAGAGGCCTCCAGGATATGATACGGACCGGATTCGGCACCGGTTCCATAGGAAACCGCATTCTCATAACACAGCGGCAACACGGCGATGCGCGCCGCCTCCAGATCGGTCTGGTATGGAGGGCCGCCAAACGGCATAAACCGGGGATGACTCATATTGTGTAACCTTTCAGGGCTCAGTTCCAGCCGCCGTCCGGTTTGTCTATAGTCAAACCTTAAGATTCAGCCGGGAAGCAGCCTCCGTTTTTTGAACAATGCCGGACTTGAATTCGTTTGCACCCGGTGACGATTGGCAATATGCTTGAAACCGCTTTGACATCCGGGCAAACAGCATTGACAGGAACATCAAAATGGCATCTCCAGTACAGCAAATTTCAAGACATGTAAATTTTGAAATTTGGAACCTGTTTGGCTATTTCCAATCGCCATCGCTATCGGGATCGGGATCGCAATCGAAAAACCGCGGGACTGAAACGCTACAACCCGGATGTGTAGCGCCGTGCGATAGATGTCGTTCTGCCGGCTATGGGATCGAGAAAATCGATTTCGATACCGATAGAGCCATATACCGTCAAGCGATGTGCCAGAGGTTTATTCTTTACACCGGTGATGCGTGTTTGGCTGCGGCTTGTCCGCGTTAGGAACGCGGATTTAATTAATTGCAAGAATATTGCGCCGAATGGTGGTTCATCTTCAAGGCGCGTCAGCGGTTTCATACTGTACGTATGAGGCCGTTGATGCAACGCCGAAGATGGGCCACCAGGCAAGCAAGAAATTGGAATTAATAAAATTCGCGTTCCTTAGAAACGAGGATTTATTTAATTGCAAGAATATTGCGCCGGATGCACGGTCGATGACACCCGGCCGCCGGGTATCGAGCAGAGGAAAAAACTGATGGATCTACCGCTGGACCTTGGACATCACTGCATTGAAACGGAAATCCGCCGCATATACAACCGGTCGCTCTCCGAGTACTTTAAACAGGGCGCTGACACAGAGCGGCTCGAAAAACAGATCGATCTCCTCAAACGGGCGCTGGAGGGGCTGGATTTTTCCCGACTGCGGGCAACCTACCCGGAACTGGCCGGCAAATCGGATGCCGCCGTGGCACTGAAGCTCTCTGCAGACAATCAGATCCGAATTCGCATCGGGGATATGACAGTGGATCCGCTCATCTGATTGAACCAAGCGATTTCAAATCTCAAATTTGAAATCGTCACGATAGTGAACAGGTATTCCGATCGATCCAGTCACCGAGAATCGGCGGCTGGGTGGCGCAGCTGGGCACGGATTTCCACTGACACTGCGCGCTCAGTTCAACCCCCTCCTGGATGATGGATACCGGCCGATCGGAGGAAACAACCACAACAATCAACTGATGATATCTGGCGGAAAACCGAAGGGCCGAGTTGTATCGCGCTCCCCGCGCCCGGTCTTCGCCGGGAATGGCCTGGCCGTCCAGAAGGCAGGCAAACCCGTGGAGTTTCAAATCTGCGCCGATATGCAGCGCACCATCCACCTTGGCCAGAGATTTGGCCAGATCGAGATAGGTCTCGTCCTGAAGGTCCAGGGTTTCCTCCAGATGATGCCCGGATATTTCTACCGGGGTCTCGTTCAAATCGATGACCAGGGTGCATCCATACTTTTTTGTTTCCGCAGCGTGTACCAGCTGAGACACGATCCGAAACAGCGCTGTGCTGATTTCCGAATCCAGATCCGATTCCAGCAGCGCCTCCTCCACCTGAACCAGCTTGGCCAGATGCGTAAACGAATGGAAATTGCCGTCCGAAAAGCTGCAGATCGGCACACTGCCCAGATTCAGAAAACCATGACCTGCCCTGAAATCGGCAACCAGGTGAAATACATCCGGCTGACCGTCGGTGATACCGACGATGCTGGCCCCATCGGACACCAACCGCCGATCGGAGTGCTCGACCGCCTGCAGCAGCTTGCGGACGTGTTTGAAATGTTCCAGTCGCGGCCGCTCAAATTCCCGAAATCGGGTCAGCAATTTTACGGAGGCGACAGAGGCCGGTTCCACGAACACAATTTTGCCCCGCGGCCAGGCCCCCTCTTCCGGTGTGCGGGAAATCCCCAGCACGGCATCCAGTATCGGATAAACCCGAAGCTGAGAGTCCCAGCCAAGCCGCAAGTTCATTTCATCCACGATATAATCCCGCACGGCGTGCGTGGTATATTCCCGCAGAAAAAAACCGGAAATCCCCGAATACAGGGCATTTGGATTGGCCAGATCGTGCGTCAGACGCCAGGCGGCCTGCTCGAGCCAGCGCTCGGTCGGACCGATGTGACACATGTCCGGATGATGCTCGGTAAACCACATCTGATAGAAGACCGAGTGGGACCGTCCGCCCCAGGAGATCAGACCGGCGAGTTGAAGGTTCTTTTCCACGTGGAGAAGGCCGAAGGAATCGAGCCGGCATACGGGCGGGGTCTTTCGGCGCCACCCGTCGGATTCGATAAACAGCTCCCTGAATTTGGGTTCGTGGTCACGGAGAAGGCTCTGGGGGTCAAAGATGCGGATAGGATCATTCTGTCCGATTGCGTAGAGAAGCGCCACACGACTCGGCTGGGAATAGTGGGACAAACCGTCGCGCAGACCATCCAGGATGTCATAGATGCACTGGCACACAAACGCATCATTTGCCATAGCCCCTCCGTAAGGAATGGGTCGAATTATGTCGCCGGCTCAGTAAGAAATTGAAATCATTACACCAACCAGCTAAAAAACACAAGCGTTTCTATAGGGTTAGCCGTTTATACCCGTTTTCTCTGCGATGCTGCCGGAACCGAGCCTCTTGGCAATTGCCGCCTGACTCAGCCAGGACGGCAGCCACACAGGATGCCGATCTTCCGGGGGCTCACCTGTCGGAATCCCATAGCCGGCGGAATCTTCCTTGACGCAGCAACCCTCCTCTCAAGCGAATGAACATAGCGACATTTCGATCCCGATAGCGATTGGGAATAGCGAAACAGATTTATAATGCCGGTGCATCTTTTTAAATTTTGGAGTTTTGGTCATTGTAATTTATTTGTAATTTGTGATTTGGTTATTGAGATTTTTTTTGTCTTGGCAGTACAATTTTCACTCCTAAACTGAAGCGCTTATTGATGGTCTCACCGGTGTCGCCCAAATCACTTGTTCGTTCAAAATCGCTCCTCGGGTGCCTGTGTGTATTTGCATCCGCATTTTTCTTTTATCTGGCAACCACCACCATCCGATGGGCTGCATCCGAGGTCCGGATCGATCCTGCCTATTTTGTGTTCGCCAGGTTTCTGCTGGGCCTTATCGTGGTGACCGGTGTTATGGCGATCAGACGTCAACCGGTCCGCCCCCGGCGCTACGATCTGCTGGTGGGACGAGCGGTGACCAATTCAATTGCGGTATACTGCTTCTATCGAGCGGTGAATGTCACGACGGTGGCTCAGGCCAATATTCTGAACATGACCTATCCGGTCTTTATTGCCATTATCTCCTGGGTGTTTTTGAAAGCGCAGCGGGATCGGCTGGCGATTGTAATGGTGCTGACCGCCTTTGCCGGCGTGTGGCTGATCCTGTCGCCGGGCAGTATCGGGCTTGAATTCCACAGCCTGTGGGGCCTGGGATCCGGCATCAGCGCAGCGGCCGCTATCGTCCTCCTGAACGTCAGCCGTCAATACCACGACACCGAAACCATCCTGATATTCATGTTCACGCTGGGATCGCTTATCATTGGCACCCTGTTTTTCGACAGCCTGTTCATTCCCAGGGGCCCGGCCCTGTTCTACCTGGTTCTCTGCAGCGCCTTCGGGATCGGCGGCCAGTACCTGCTTACCATAGGCTTCCGGTATGTCACCGCGGTGGAAGGCGGCGTCATCTCATCGACCCGCATCCTGCTGGCGGCCATTTTAGGACCCTATATTGCCGCTGATCCGCCCATGTTCATATCCGGCTGGATCGGGGCACTGCTCATTTTCGGAGCCAATGTGTTTCTCACCCTGCGAAAGGCGAGAAAACATTAGTAGGATATGGGATATGGGATTTCGGATTTGGGAATGTGGAATGCGGAATGTGGAACTCCTAACTCGTAAGGGCACAGCGCGCTGTGCCCCTACCCTGCCCCGAAACCTTGAACTTTGAATTTTAAACCCGAAACTCGGAACCCGGAACCCGAAACCCGAAACCCGGAACTCGGAACTCGGAACTCGGAACTCGGAACTAAAAAGGTGCCATCACCATGCAAACCGACAGCGATCTTCACGACAGCCTCAGCCGCATCGACGGCAAGGGCTACAAGGCGTATAAAGACCTGACCGGAGAATACCGGTTTCCGGGCTATCGGTTGATCATCGATCACGTCCAGGGCGATCCCTTTGCCGCACCGTCCCGGATTCGGGTCCGCCTGGACCGGAAAAAGGCCGGATTTCCGGAGGATCTCACCGCCAACCGAAGCCGCACCGTGGCCCTCTGCGATTTTCTGACCCGCGTTTTTTCCCGAAACTGTCGCCGGATTGCCCGCGGCAATCGGGGCATTGGCAAAAGCGGCCTCATCGCCATTGACCAGCCGACCCAGGAAATTCTCGAGCGAAGCGCCATGCGGGTCGATGGCACTTTTGTTGAGGCCCGGTTTTTCATGGGCCTTCCTGCCCTTGGCCGCCGAATATCCGCCCCGGATGCCCGTGCCATGTTTTTCGATGAGCTTCCGCAAATCGTAAACAGCGCCCTTCGCATGGACCGCCTCGATCGAAAACGCGTCTACCGGCATGTCGACTGTTCCGAGGACGCCGATATACTGAGAAGCCGCCTCGAGGCCCTTGGTCTGATCGGCTTTGTGGCCGACGGCGCCCTGTTGCCCCGGGCCAGCGGTATTGATCCGTCCCCGCTGAAAGACCACCGTGCCGTAAAATTTCAATCGCCGGATCGTTTCCGGATCGAGGTGGATCTACCCCATGCCGGCACCGTTTCAGGAATGGGCATTCCCAAAGGGGTCACTCTGATCGTGGGCGGCGGCTATCACGGCAAGTCCACCCTTCTCAACGCACTTCAACTGGGGATCTACAATCACATCCCCGAAGACGGACGGGAGCTTGCGGTAACAGTGGCCGAAACCGTCACCATCCGGGCCGCGGATGGACGGAGCATTGAAAAGACCGATATTTCACCGTTTATCAACAACCTCCCCTTCGCTCAGGACACCCGGTCATTTTCCACCCGCAATGCCAGTGGCAGCACATCCCAGGCCGCCGGCATCTGCGAGGCGCTGGAGGCCGGCGCCCGGCTACTGCTTCTCGATGAGGACACCTCGGCCACCAATTTCATGATCCGCGACCATCGCATGCAGCAGCTGGTTGCCAAAGAAAACGAGCCGATCACGCCGTTTATCGATAAAATCCGGCAACTTTACGATGAGCGGGGGGTATCGACAGTGCTGGTGATGGGCGGCTCAGGCGATTATTTTGCCACCGCCGACCACGTCATTCAGATGACCGACTACCTGCCGGCAGACGTCACCCGCCGGGCCCGGGAAATCGCCCGGGCGGACGAGGACAAACGACTGCCCGAAGGCGGCGAGCGGTTCGGCGACATCCGCACGCGCATTCCCCTCAAAGCGGCCTTCAACCCGTATCGCGGCAATAACCGGATAAAGATCGCCGCCAGCCGCCTCCGGGAGATCCGTTTCGGCAATCTGGATATCGATCTGTGGGACCTGGATCAGATTGTTGACATCTCCCAGACCCGGGCCATCGGCTACGCCCTGCACCACGCCACCCGCCACATGGACGGCCGCCGGTCGCTCAAAGCGGTGATCGACCTCACCCTGGCCGACATCGACAGGGATGGTCTTGAGATACTGCCGCCGTATCTTACCGGCGATCTGGCCCGGTTCCGGGGATTTGAACTGGCCTTTGCCATCAATCGGATGCGAAACCTGAAAATGAGACAGAGAAAGAGCCCCTCATCCGAAACTCAGTAAAATTCATACCGAAAGGCCGATCGGTTTCGGTTGATGTTGGCTTAAACGGCAATTTTGTTGCTTCTTATCCAGATATTATTCTG
>ENA-ORCT01000741-ORCT01000741.1-marine-metagenome-genome-assembly--contig:-NODE-741-length-14521-cov-3.593395_pt1 | contig 14521 bp, 12 predicted proteins | sample MGYA00248632_ERZ508511 | MGnify/ENA primary metagenome ERZ508511 (study PRJEB26182, sample SAMN06268839) | marine metagenome | isolation source: Tt an P1-techrep anaerobic enrichment on pine from sediment...
GGGCAACAATCTGAACGCCAATGGGAAGTCCATCCGGGGATGTGCCTCCTCGAACAACGGCCGCTGGCCACCCTGTCATGTTATACGTCATGGTATAACTGAATGCCTCCAAATCCGCTCCCAGTGATCCGTGAGGAACGGCCGGGAAGGCATTTACGGGGCAAAGAATTACATCGTAGTCTTTAAAAAAGGATAGCATGGTGCTTCGAAACCGGAACAATTTCATGATCAGAGCATCGAACCGGGTCGCATCAACAGGGTCGGCTAATCCCAGCCAGGGGAGGGTATGATCCTTTGTCCCGGCTTGCTTCAGCAATCTCCGGATTGATGTGCCACCGTCAGCAGATAACAGCTTAATCATCAAATCATAGGATTCTTCAATACCGTCTGGGCATATTTCGGTGAGGGTTGAGCCTTCGCTGTCAAGGAGTGCTGCTGCCGCACGAACCACTTTATCTGTTTCCCGGGAAGGAGAACTGATTCCATTGTCTGAATGAAAGGCAACCCTGAGGCTTGTCAGATCCACTTCGTTCGGATCATAAAATTCCTTGGAGACTATAGAGGGATCGATATAGTCAGGTCCAGCGATTATAGGCAAAAGCATGGACAGATCTTCAACAAATCGAGCAATGGGACCAATTTGCTGAAAAGAATCCAGCGCGCCGCCAAAAGGTAAAATATGCCCTGTCCGAGGCACGCGACCTGAAGTCGGTTTGATTGTGGCAACACCACAGCAATGTGATGGAAACCGCAGACTTCCCCCGTAATCACTTCCGATATCAAACGCAGTCCCGAAAGCAGCAACGATAGCCGCAGCCCCTCCACTGCTTCCACCTGGCGAGCGTGAAAGATCGTAGGGATTGTTTGTTTGCCCGTAGATTAAATTGTTTGTTTCATAAGTGAGGGTTAATTCAGAGGTGTTCGTTTTGCCAAGCAGTATAGCCCCCGCCGAACGTAGACGGCTGACGACTGTCGCATCTTTGGATGGAACAAAGTTTGATCGCCCCCTGGTTCCTCCGGTTGAGATCAGACCTGCCGTATCAAATGAGTCCTTAATGGTTATTGGCACTCCATGCAGTGGACCGAATATGTCTCCCCGCACCAAAGCATTGTCAGCTCTTAAAGCCTGGTCGCGTGCGGTTTCTTCTGATAGCTGAACGACCGCGTTCAGTTTTGGATTAACCTCTTTTATTCGTTTGATGTATGAATCGACAACCTCTGTTGAGGAAATTTCCTTGTCACGTATGGCTTTGGCGAGTGCCGTAGCTGATAATTTGATTTTTGACTTCATATTTTATCCTATGTACTGCCAAGTGTGAATAGTTTTATGCGGCGGCCTGAACAACAAAAAAACGCAACTAATGGCTTTAACAGTCGTTCTGTGGGGTGTCCATAAAATTTGCGGCGATTTGGACCGCTCTCATGCATTTGCAGCCAATTCATCGGTTTTCAAACAGGCTCTAAGAGGTGGTTGGCGGCAATTGACACGTTTATTCGGTGAGGTCCCGATTAGACAGGATTATTTGCTGAACCCAATAAAAAGGGGCTGAATTCGACTTGCCTGCACTCCTGGCTTCGCAGCAATGAAAGATAGTGGAAGTAATGAAGCGGATCAGCTGTTACCCCATGGATTGAATGTTTTAGCGTGGCACCGTTCCATATCACGAATATTTCTCGTTACTACAGTCAGATCATAAGTTATTGCAATGGATGCAATCAAACTGTCAATAACAAGTAAGGAAGTGCATTGGAACTGTCAATTCATAATTTCTGGTCTTGCTTTTTTTGGGGAACTACGAAATACGCAAAAATACGCGAAAGGGTATGGGTTGGAACCGATACTTTCATTTTTCGCGCCTTTCGCGTGTTTCGTAGTTATGCCTTTTGCTCTGAACGAACTTTTTTTGAAACTACGAAATACGCAAAAATGCGCGAAAGGGGCTGATTGAAAGACGATTTTTCTATTTTTCGTGTCTTTCGCGTGTTTCGTAGTTATGTCTTTTGTCTTGGGCAATGCTTTTTTTACGATAATGCCCTGAATTTCGGCAGGGTTATCCTTTCGTCGACATCCTCCCAGACCACCTTCACCGGCATGTCACATTTCACCTCGTCGGGTCGGCAGCCGACAATATTGCTCATGAAGTGGGGTCCCTCATCGAGGGCCACAACGGCTACGGTATACGGCAAGTCGGCTGCAAATCCAGGGTGGAACGCGGTGTGATAGACAGCAAAGGTGTAAACTTTGCCGATCCCTTTGGAAATCAACCAGTTGATTTCAGTGGAATGGCATTGCGGGCAAAGATCGGAGGGCGGCCACCTGACGTGTCCGCAATCGCTGCATCGTTGAAACCTGAGTTCGTGCTGTCGGCACCCCTCCCAAAAGGGACGGTTGTCCGAATTGAGTTTCGGTAACGGTTTATCATATGACATGATTTACAACCTCCTTAGCAGGGTGCATGAGTGGCTCTGCAAAATGCCGCCGTTGTCGCTGCACAGGATTATCTCAGGTGATTTGGTCCGGGTGGCGGGACCGAGCTGCCGTTCACCGCACCGGCCCATAATCTGCATGGCTCCCTCGGCGATCGGCGTCATACCCATGAAGTAGGCTTCCGAAAGTTGCCCGCCTGAGGTGTTGACCGGCATCCTGCCCCCGGGCTCGATCGTTCCGCCCTGGAGCCAATCGCGCCCGCCGCCGGGTTTGAAAAAACCATAGTCCTGAAGCGTGATCTCTACAGTGTAGGTAAAACAGTCATAAATCTGGCATGCATCTACATCATCGAGGGTGATGTCAGCCATAGCAAAGGCGGCCTCTCCGGCTTGCCTGGCGCCGGTAGGCCCAGCCATCCAGTCAGACTGTGCAATGACCGTCGACGGATTGTGCTGCCCCATCCCCATGATTACGGCCGGCGGCTGCTTGAGGTCGCGCGCCCGCTCAAGCGAGGTGACGATAATAGCCCGCCCACCATCGGTGATCAGGCAATTATCTGGCAGGCGAAGCGGTTCGACAATCAACTTTGCGTTGTCGTAATCCGCTTCGGTCATGGGCTTGCTGTGCATCATGGCGGCCGGGTTCAGGTTTGCCCACCGCCGCTGACCCACGGCGATTTTTTTCCAGGTTTCAGGTCCGGTGCCAAATTCGTGCATGGCCCTCCTGGCGGCCAGTGCATAGCCTCCGGTAGCACCGAAATGGCCGAAGACGGCATCATCTCCTGATAAATCCAGGAGCATCCGTTGCATGCTGTCGCTGGAAAGGGCGCTGTGACCATAGGAGATAAGAACGTAACTGCACAGACCGGATTCAAGCACGCCAACTGCGTGCTGCAGGTGACACCTCGATCAGTTGGCGTCCTGACTCATGTAAATGGGGGAGAGCCCAAGGTGCTGTGCGATAATGTTGGGTGTCAGCTCGTTCTCATCCGAAGCGGCGGGAAAGTTGCGGTAGCTGATGAAGCCATCTATATCGTTTTTGTTCAGCCCGGCATCTTTGATGGCATTGGCCGACGCTTCCAAATGGAAACTGAGAGATGTTCTTCCGGGGACACGGCCCTGGGGCGTGTATCCCACTCCCACGATGGCATATTTGTCTTTAATCGGTGACGTCATCAGTCCTCCATTTAAATGATGATAATTATCAAGGGCTACGTACACCCTGAAAGGCTGCACCGGAGTTGTGAGTTGTATCTATTTCCTTTATCGCTGCGGTCCTTTGTGAAACCGGATGCCGTATGCCGGCACTGCTCGGTTGCCAATTGGTGATGAACGGAATTCTGACACAAATACAGGTCAAAGTCCATATTCAGCCTGACCGTGCAGCCATGTCGAGCCTGCTAAAATGAACCGCCAGACGCCAGGAACGCAAAGTTTTTTTCGCGAAGGGCTATTTTTCCCTGATCGGAACGCGCGATCAGGCAAAACACGATGCCCCGCGGGCAGAAAGCTTCAACTCTCATACGACGTCTAACATGAAAGATGGAGAGTTGTAGGTCGGGTTAGCGCAGCGTAACCCGACAATATCCTTCTGAGTGTTCTTAGAGCCTTTTCGCGTATTTTTAGTGTTTCGTAGTTTCCCAAAAAAAGTTTGCAAATTGAATATCGAAAATTCAATTTGTATAGCTGAAGGATTATCCCGAGCTGTCATATTCATTGGATGAAATCGGTGAATTTTTTAGGATACAACTGACCTGTGTATCTGCGGGATCCGGTTTTCATCAAAAGTTGCCTGAAAAATTGACGGATTTCCAAAAAAAGATCGTTCGCAGGATGTTAGAAAACCCCAATATCACATATATGATGTTGACTGATGATACGGGTAAATCCAAGGAAGCAGTAAGGAAGAATATCCAAAAATTAAAGTCGATGGGGTTGGTAAGTCGTATCGGACCGGATAAGGGAGGGTATTGGCAGGTAAAACTGCCTAAGGAAAACGAGAATTTTTGATTTTTGCGCCTTTTCGTGATAAAAATGGCCGTTGTCGTTCTCAAGCCAAGAAATTCAGGATAGATGCCCCAAGGGGCTTGCACCGCATCATAGTTCGCGGGATTGAAAATTGAAAGAAGACCTCATTTTCGAGGAGGATTGGGATCGAAACCGTTTTCAGGATTGTCTGGGCAGCATTGTGGAAGAAAACGGTACCCGTTGTCTGGCCAGGGCCTTGGTCCCCAACCACGCCCATTTGCTCCTTAAAATCGGCCGCGTTCTGCAAGCCGACGGAACAAGCAAGCGCTCCCCCCCCGGCGATCAGATCTTCCCCACGACGGCCATATAAATCGTAAATTCATCTTTGCCGTCCACCTGCAGGAGCGCGTCCATTACTTCCTGATGATAAGCGGCGATTGCGCAGGTTCCCGCCCCGATCGCTTCCACGGACAGGTAAAGATTCTGGCAAACATGTCCCGCGTCCAGGCAGATTACCTTATGGGCCGCGAGATGATATCGCCATTCCATTCGATAGGGAATCGTCGTCCAGACAAATGAAACGGGCGCCCGCCCGACAAAAGACTGGCCGTAGGTAGCCTCTACCATTCTCGCGGCAAGATCGGGAACGGGAAACGCGAATAAAAGCTGGTGATCCACCGGCAGATAACGGTAGACGCCAGGTTCAAGCCCATCCACATTCACGACGCACAAATAGGTTTCAAACGAATGGCGGGCGCCGGCGGAAGGGACGTTCCGCAAGGCCGTACCGGAGTTGATGACCTGTCTTATCCCTTGCGTCGTCCAGAGAAGATAGGATACTTCCTCAATGGAAAGAGGGGCGTCCTTGAAAACCCGGTGACTTTTTCGATTCGCGATGGCCGCGGTAAGATCCGTTTTCCGGATCGTTTGAAAATCTTCCGGCGGAACCAGATCGATCCGTTCCGCTTCGGCGTCGCAACCCTTCTCAAGGGGAGGTGGGTTTTTCCCCATGCTTTGATCGGTCTGCCTGAAATCGATCTTCATCCGAATGTCGTCTTTTAGAAAATTCCGATACGCATCGATACGGGACTGGTCCATTTGTTTTCCTCCCATCACGCGTTTGATCAATTCGTTTGCCCGGATTCCCCGCCGGACGATTCAATAAACGGCCGGGTAAGCTGCCTGTCAATCACCTCGAAGCGTTTTCGGGGCTGAATCGGTTTGGTACTATAATCGCTCATATCAGCGAGCCAGGCAATCCACAAAAGGAAATCGCAGGACGCTCGTGAAAAAACTCGCGCCTTTCCTTTGACGGTTTTTGTATTTGCTCATAAGGAAATGGCCTGGTGTTCCGGGCGGTTCAATTTATTTTTGCCTTTGCCCATCATGGATGTGGTCGCCCAGGAGAGCTTTTTGGGAAATCGACGCTTTCGTTTCCATGGTCGGCCAGCCTTTTTCAAACTACGAAACACGCAAAATACACGAAAGGGGGTTTTGACAATGCGTTTTCCCTTTTAGCGGCTTTTGCGTGTATCGCAGTTATGCCTTCTGAATTTGTGCCCACTACCTCAGGAACTACGAAACACGCGAAATACACGAAAGGGGTTTTTGGACAATGCGTTTTCCTTTTTCGCGCCTTTCGCGTGTTTCGTAGTTACGCCTTCTGATTTTGTGCCCACTACCTCAGGAACTACGAAACACGCGAAATATACGAAAGGGGCTTTTTGACAATGCGTTTTCCTTTTTCGCGCCGTTCGCGTGTTTCGCAGTGATGTCCTTTGTTAAAGCAAGATACAATCACCCAACCACCCAATCACCCTCAGAGCTTTTTAAAAAAGCTATTCAGTTTATCACAGTCAGTCTTGCGCTTTGGGTTGGATAATTTATATTGCGATGTGATTGTTTTCGATCATCGGGAAACGAAGCGAAAATTGTATTGCAATGCCTTCGGGGGTGCCCGAAGTTTCAGGTAACGGTATGAAAATATCTGATAAAAATTCAGACGCGCTGAAAATTAAAATTCGCCAGTTGGAGAAATCCAAAAACGATTTAATTAAGCGAATTGAGCGCATCACATCTCTGATAAACAATCTGCCGGGGATGGCATTTCGATGCATTTACGACAAAAATCTGACGTTCGAGTTTGCCAGCAAGGGTACCGTGGAGATTCTGGGCTATGAGCCCGAGGAAATTGTCAGCGGGCTTGCATTCCGGCAAATGGTTCACCCTGAGGACCAGCATTGCAACAAAAAAACCATAGCGGAGCTTACGCCGGAGAAAAACCGTTATGACATGATCTATCGCATGCGGGCGGCCTGGGGCGAATACCGATGGATTCACGAGCAGGGGACGGCCGTGTTTTCCGCCGAAGGCTCGATCGTGGCGATCGAAGGGTTGCTGACCGATATCACCCACCAGAAAATCAACGAAATCAAACTGCAGAAGGAAAACCTTCGACTGCGTTCGTCCATGAAGGATCGCTATCGCTTCGGGCAACTCATCGGTAAAAGCGAGGCCATGCAGAGCGTCTACGACCGCATCCTCAAGGCTGCCGATGTCATGGCCAGCGTTATCATTACCGGTGAATCGGGGACGGGCAAGGAATTGGCCGCCAAAGCCATTCACGAACTGGGCGACCGCCGGGACGGGCCCTTTGTGACGGTCAACTGTGGCGCCATTCCCGAAAACCTGATGGAGAGCGAGTTTTTCGGCCACCTGCGGGGCGCCTTTTCCGGGGCATACGCAACCCGGAGCGGTTTCCTGGTGGCTGCGGATGGCGGCACCCTCTTTCTTGATGAAATCGGCGAGATGCCGGTCCATTTTCAGGTCAAGCTGCTTCGGGCACTGGAACAGAAGAAATTCACCCCTGTCGGGGGACCCACTGTTTTCACGTCCGATTTCCGGATAATTTCAGCCACCAATCGGGATCTCGGTCAAATGGTGCGCTCCGGCGCCATGCGAGAGGACTTTTACTATCGCATCAACACCATTCCGATCGTCATGCCGCCACTCAGGGAGCGGGAAGAGGATCTGCCCCTGTTGATCGACCATTTCGTGGCTCAGCATGCCAATGAGATCGGTCACGCCGTCACACTGCCCCCTGAGATTTACCTGACGCTGAGCCGGCACCATTGGCCGGGCAACATCCGCGAATTGAAAAATGTCATCAGCCGGTATCTGACATTGAAAGAGATCTGTATCAATCCGTTCCAGCAAACAGAGGCGGTCGGTCTGACGGCGCGGGCAGACGAACCGGGGGCATCAGAGCCGATACCAACCAGCGTGAACCGGGAGCTGGCCGAAGTCGAAAAAGACCTCATTTTGAACGCGCTTTCGGAGAACTGCTGGCATATGGGCCGAACCGCAGCTGCCCTCGGGATCAGTCGCCGGACGCTGCAGCGACGGGTAAATAAATACGGACTCAAGCTGGCCGAAAATCGGCCAAAACCGCCCATTGCAAAAAATTGAAACAATTTCAGATTTTTGTTTTAAATCTGGTCAAAAAACTGCGCCATTCCTGTCCACCCTCCCAGGCAATTTTTTCAAATTCCCTTCCATGGTTTTAGCAAGATTACGCTGATTATAAGCTTTTCCCCTTTTGGCACACATTCTGCTTAGAAGCATTACCCGGAAGCTAAGGACCGCGGCAGCGCCGCGGTTTGCAGAATCGTGTTCAGTGAAAGTCCTGAATGAAAGCCAGCAAGAGGAGAAAAGAAGCTCTATGAAACAGATTAAAAACGTAGTCTTTATCATGTGCGACAGCCTGCAGTGGCACTACATGGGTTGCTACGGCGGCAAATGGTGCAAAACCCCGAATTTTGACCGGTTGGCCCGAGAGGGCGTGACCTTTGAAAACGTATATTCCGAAGGGCTCCCGACGATTCCCGTTCGCCGGGCTCTGATGACCGGCCGCTACACCCTGCCTTATCGGGGATGGTCTCCGCTGGAGTTGGACGACACCACCATTGCCGACATCCTCTGGCGCCACAGTACCTACAGCGGGCTGATCACGGACACGGCCGTGATGCATCTGCCCAAATACGGTTACCAGCGAGGATTCGACTTTGTATACAACCTCCGCGGCCACGACGATGACAACCATTACTATGCCGAGGACCCGATTTATCACCTGAAAATGGAAGACTACCACAAACCCGCCTACCGTACGGACGAAAACGGCGACCAGGTCGAGGAGATGTGGTCCCAGTTTTCCAAAGACGAAATGGTGGGCTACCTGGCGCAGCGCCAGTACTGGCGAACGGATGAAGATCAGAACGTTGCCCATATCGCCAAGCAGTCCATCCGTTTTCTTGAGGAAATCGATCGCAACAAGCCCTTTTTCCTCTGGATCGACAGCTTCGATCCCCATGAGCCCTGGGATGCACCCAGCATTTACGATCCGGATAAAAAATGCCCCTACGATCCGGATTACGACGGCCAGGAAATCTGGAACCCGGTTTCAACCTATGCCGATAACGTCTACACCGACCGCGAAATGGAACATATCCGCGCCCTCTATGCCGAAAAGGTAACGAACGTGGATAAGTGGATCGGCAAGGTCCTGGACCGCATCCGCACCCTGGGTCTGGAGCACAACACCATGATTGTGCTCATGGCTGACCACGGTGAACCGTTGGGCAACGGCGCCCACGGCCATGGCATCGTGCGCAAATGTCGTCCCTGGCCTTACGAGGAGCTCGTTCACGTTCCCATGATCGTCAAGGCGCCCGGGCTGGAAGCCGGGAAACGTATCCCCGGCCTGGTGCAGAACATCGACATCTCTCCCACCATGATGGAGTGGCTCCAGGTTCCGAAGGAGTCGTGGCCCGACATGCAGGGCGAAAACCTCTGGCCCTTGATGAAAGGCGAGGTGGACAAGGTGCGTGACTACCTGATCACCGGCTTTTTCGGGCAATCCTGGAGCCTGATCACCGAAGACTGGTCCTACATTCACTGGCTCAATCCGGTGGCTCTGGAAAATACCGAAGCCGGCGGCAAAACCATGTTCGAGGTCTACGACATCGAGGAAGGGGAGGTGTCCGAGGGGATCAGCGATTCCCAGACCATGTTCGACAAGATCAAAAAGCAGCAGGAAAACCAGTGGACCTGCGTGCCCGGGTCGCTGACCGAGGTGCCGGCCGAGGACGGGCTCTACAATCGCCACAGCGATCCCTTCCAGCTGGAAAATGTCATTAAGCAGCATCCGGAGAAAGCCCGCGAATTGTACGACAAATTACGCGAATTCATGATGGAGCTCAAAGCCGAGAGCATCTACACCACGACCTGATAAAACATCCGGGCGGGACCGGGCATGCCCTGCCGCCCGTATTTTTTTCACGAGGAACCACTCATGTTCACAGAAATCACAGACGACACATTTGACCGCAGCGTGGCCGGGGGGCTGAATATCGTCCTTTTCTACAAGGATCAGTGCCCGTTTTGCAAAGCCATGAAAAAAATTATCACGAAATTTGCCGACCGCCCGGCAGCTGCCGATAAGTCGATCGGGTACTTTCAGATCAATCGGGAAGGCAATCCGAAAGCCACCGAAGCCATGGGGGTGGAGCGTATCCCCGCGGTCATCGTGTTTCGCGATGGCGAAAAGATTCATGCCAAGAGCGGAGACGTTACATACAGAGACCTCGAGCGGATGATCGCCTGACAGGGGAGGAACCCATGCAAACGGATTACGACCTGATTGTCCTCGGCGGCGGTATTGCCGGTATGACCGCCGCAATCTACGCCGCCCGGGCCAACCTCAACACCCTGCTGCTCGAGCAGCGGGTTTGCGGCGGGCTCGTGAATACGACCCATGTGGTGGAGAATTTCCCGTCCTACCCGTCCATCAACGGCATGGATTTGATGGAAAAGGTCCGCGACCACGTGGACGCCCTCGGGGTCACCATTTGCGAAGTGGTGGAGATCGAATCCCTGGACCTCGAGGGCGAAACCAAATGCTTCACCACGGACGAGGGGCGCTTTTGTGCGCCGGCGACTGTCCTGGCTACCGGCCGCAAGCCGAAAACACTGCCCCTGGAGACCGATTGCGAACAGATCCACTATTGCGCGATCTGTGACGGCTCCGCCTACACCGGCAAGGACGTAATAGTGGTCGGCGGCGGAAACAGCGGGGTGGATGAGTCGCTTTATCTGCTCTCGCTGGGGGTCAACCGTATCGTGGTGGTCGAGGAATTCGACCGCCTGCTGGCCTCGGAAAAGGCCTGCCGGCAGCTGCAGGCCCGCTCCAACGTCGAAATCATGACATCCACCCGTATCACCCGTATCCGGTCTAACGAGCGCCTTGAAACCGTAACCCTGCAGAATACGGTGGATGAGACCACGATAGAAAAGCCGGCTGACGGCGTGTTCGTCTATATCGGCCAGGCCCCGCAGACGGATCTGTTTCACGGCCAGATCGAATTGGATGGCGATGGCTACATTCCGGTCAACGCTGACATGCAGACCAGCGCCGCCGGCGTCTTTGCCGCCGGAGACGTAATTCAGAAACGGTACCGGCAGATAACGACGGCCATGGGCGACGCCACGGTTGCGGCCCTGTCGGCGGTCGGGTACCTGAACGAAAACCGGGGATGCCGCACCTGATTGACTCCGGCGGCCGGGTGTGAGGCGGCCCGCCGGACGATAGCCGGTTCGAACATCGCCGATGTTCCGGAAAGAACATTTCCAGGCAGATCTGTTGGATGCCGGGGTACAGTAAGAAAAAACGATAATGCTTCGCGACGCCTGTGCGGAATCCCGGCAGCCGGTGAAATTTCCGAAGCATACAATGACACGTACTCGTGCGGCATAGCGGCACGGGTGGAGAAAGAAAGGACAAAACATATGCTGGCCAAAGCAACACCAACCGGCAAAACCTGTTTTGGAAATAAAGAACTGTATTCACAGATCCAGCAGGATGCCGTGATGCTGATCGAATCGCTTGGCGTCAAAGTCTCACCATCAACCGCACAGAAGCTGTTGGGGGCCATGCCGTCCGACGAGGCGGCCCGGATCACATACAGCGAAGATCTTGGGCGCATCTATATCACCCAGGACGTGATCGAGGATTGCCTGGACCGGGTGCACCAGGGAATGGACTACTGGCCCACGGGTTTCGGTACCGGCGGCATGGCGGCCTATATCGTTAACGGTCAAGGGCCTCGGGCGCCCGAGCCGGAAGATATGAATCGTCTGGCTCGCATCTTCGGCGAGACTGACCTTTTGACCAACCTGCAGTCTTCCTTCAATATCTGCAACCGGGTCAAACGAAACGATGTGGCCAGACGCGCGGCCATCGAGTGCGAGGCGGTTGACAATATGGTCGCCACCTGCAACGGAAAGCTGATCATGCCCACCCTTCTCTCGGAGGCGGCTTATGACTCTCTGAAGCGTCATTACGACAACGGGCAAAAGGTGGGAGCGGCTCTCAGCATTATCTCCACCTATATGACGATCAGCGACGAAATGGCAGACCCGTTCCTGTGGACCGTCACCCGGGGCCTGCCCTACATCATGAATTCCATGCCCATCGGCGGCCTGACCGGACCGTACAGCATGAGCTCGCTGGCGACCCTGGCACAGGCCGAGGCCGTGTTCGGCCTGGTGTTGGGGCAACTGATCCACCCCGGCATCAAGTGCATCAACTCCGCGATGCCGACCATTGCCGACATGAGCAGCAAGGATATGCCCATGATGTTCGGCAGCATCTCCAACACGATGCTGAATATTCTTCTGGCCGAGCTGAATATCGATCTCGGTATTCCCTGCTCCCAGAGCGCCTGCAGCCATCAGGGGGATACCCTGGATGAAGCGGCCTTGAAAAGATGCGCCGAAATATACAGCCTGGTGAGTCATTACGACTATCATATCCTGCGGCATATGTTCGGGTTTTCAGCGCAGCTGAACGATTTCAGCATTGAAAACATGGAGAGGCAAGTAGCGATGTACCGGGACATTATGGGCAACCCAGTGCCGGTCGAACTGCCCGAACCGGCGGAATACGACCCTGAAGGAATGGAGGCGATTTTCGAAGGATTCGACCGCGGTGATTTCCGCGCTCTTAATCATACCCTGAAACACATCGGCCAATCGTTTACCTGCTGATGGGCATCCCCCGAGCGTCGGCCTGCATCCCAAGAGGATCCCTGCCATGACTCGCCGGGCTGCAGGCTTGCGCACCGCGCCCTCCGGACTGTCGACCGGGGGCGTTTCCATGCGATTTTCTACCTCACCGTTAACGGAGACTCCGGCACCCGATAGCGGCCTGCCGGAGTTTCCGAAGCAGCTACATGACTTCGTCGAGCAGGATAGGGCGGGCTCTGCTCACGATTTTATCCTCCACCTCGATATAAGGGCCGCGGAAAAAAAGTTTTATCCCAACTATCATCACCTCTTCAGGCCATATTCGTACGATCTTCAATCGAAAAGGTCCTCGAAATAGAACGACTATTCCTGTGGCTTTTCGCTTTCAGATCGAACGAATCTAATCCAAATATGTGCGCCATTTGGAACAAAACTTTTTTTCCGCGGCCTTAATCTGGACAAGCAAGAACTCAAAAGGGTGAAAAATATTTTGCCTTTAAAAATACAAACTTCAGAACTAAGGGGCTGCGTTAATGGTATCGATCGTCAACATGCCTTGCCGTCGTGTTTCTGCGAGGTGAGAACGAGTTGCCGGGAAGAGCAGAAATGGAACTTAATATTCTACGCTGGCAGCGTGCTGCCGTGGGAAGTTGGGAAATTGAGACCCGGATGCAATGAGTCAGAGGAACGGGGCCTGCGATATGGTCTATGATCAATAAACCGTTTTTTAAACAGTTACACTGTAGCGGCTGGAAATGTCAAAATGAAACGGTGTTATTCCAATTTTGAATTTCTGGTTTAAGCGCTAAAGCGCTTACTACGAACCCGGGTTGGTTGAATTGAGCATAGTCTTTTTTCAGCTTTTCATCGTGCACCTTCAGGTTTCGGGTGTCAGGCTTCAGTCCTTTTTTTGTCGATTGACAACATACTGCAGGTTGTATATGAACAGGCATCTTATTCTCAGGGCGGGGTGCAATTCCCCACCGGCGGTAACCCAGGTTGCATTGGGAAGCCCGCGAGCGCTCCTTTCGTCGGGAAAGGAGGTCAGCAGATCTGGTGAGAGGCCAGAGCCGACGGTAACAGTCCGGATGGAAGAGGATAAGGCAGTCAGCAACCCACCGCAAAGCGCTTCAGGCACTCCATGGGGTGCCAAGCTGTCCTTGTGTGTCCGGCAGGCTGTTGAAAACCATGACGTGGATCAAAACGTTCCTGAAACGGGCCGGCTGCAAGCCGTGTGCGAATATTTTCGTGTGCGGGAAGCCTGCACTTTCCGGTTTTCGATGCCTGGCAGACAGCTGCCTCCCTCCTGCGCCCTGATTCTGGTAACCTGTTATCACGTAAAGGAGTATTGCCATGAATCAGAATCTTTTAACTCAATTTGGAAACCCGATCGAACGCGTTGAAGGCGCTCTTTCCTCCCTCGGCCAAGGTCAGGGTGTACTGGTAACCGACGATGAGAATCGGGAAAATGAGGGCGATTTGATTTTTGCCGCCGAATCCCTTACCGATTCCCAGATGGCCATGCTGATTCGGGAATGCAGCGGCATCGTATGTCTGTGCTTAACCGATGAGAAGGTGGAGTCGCTGGAGTTGCCCATGATGGTGGCGACCAATTCGAGCCGCTTTCAGACGGCATTTACCATCTCAATCGAAGCGGCCGCGGGCGTTTCCACCGGTGTGTCGGCAGCCGACCGGGTAATGACGGTAAAAACTGCTATAGCCGATGATGCCCGGCCCCAGGATCTCAGCCATCCGGGGCATGTATTTCCGCTGAAAGCTGCTAAGGGCGGCGTGTTGAAACGAGCCGGGCACACCGAGGCCACAGTGGATCTGATGCGACTGGCCGGTTTGAAACCTTGCGGTGTGTTGTGTGAACTGACCAATCCGGATGGAACCATGGCGCGGATGCCGGAAATCGTAGAGTTTGCCAACCGGAACGGCATTCCGGTGGTGTCGATAGACGATTTGATCGCTTATCGTAAGGAAAAGGAGAATATCGCCAATTGACACCCGGTGCTGTTTGGGCGGTTCCTTGATTCATCTT
>ENA-ORCT01000742-ORCT01000742.1-marine-metagenome-genome-assembly--contig:-NODE-742-length-14519-cov-3.856045_pt1 | contig 14519 bp, 11 predicted proteins | sample MGYA00248632_ERZ508511 | MGnify/ENA primary metagenome ERZ508511 (study PRJEB26182, sample SAMN06268839) | marine metagenome | isolation source: Tt an P1-techrep anaerobic enrichment on pine from sediment...
CTGATCTATTTGAGTACCCGCTCGGCCATCAAAACCGGCATCGTGTTCCTGGCCGTGCCTTTTTCGCTGGTGGGCGCCTTCTGGCTTCTCTACCTCTTAGGCTACAACATGTCCATCGGGGTGTGGGTCGGTCTCATCGCCCTGGCCGGGCTCGATGCCGAAACAGGGGTCGTGATGCTGCTATACCTCGATATCGCTCACAAGAACTGGACGGATAAAGGGCGCATGCGTACCCGCGGCGACCTGGCCCAGGCTATCCACCATGGCGCCGTGAAGCGCATCCGACCCAAGGTGATGACCGTCATCACCATCATTGCCGGTCTCTTTCCCATCATGTGGAGCACAGGGGCTGGGGCTGATGTGATGAAGCGTATAGCCGCCCCCATGGTAGGGGGGTCGGTAACTTCCCTGGTGCTGGAAATGCTGGTCTATCCGGTCATTTTCTTTATCTGGCGGGCCCGCAGCCTGGACCCAAGCCAGGACCCAACCGCCCAGGGGGAACTAGATGATTAACCACGAGCCTGCCGGTTGGCCGGTAGGTGAATAGCACATCCTACGGAGGAAAAGATGAAACAAGGTAAACTTGGATTGATGACCACCCTGATCGCAGGCATAGCCCTGCTCGTCTCGTCGGCACTGGCCATGGATGGCCATGAGCATCATAAGAAGTCCGATTCCATGGGCCACGACCAAATGCAGCATATGAACGACATGGAAGCGGGAATGGCCCATGGCCAGGGTGTGATGATCATTTTAGGTGAGGACGTCCATGAAGGCATCAAGGCGATGTGTCATCTGATGCCGATAGATTCGAAAATGATGCCAGCCGGGTCCAAGGTCACCCATCATTTGATGGTGATGCTGAGTGATGCCGAAACCGGCAAACCTTTCGAGAGCGGCATGGTGGCGGTCAAGATAGGCTCGCCCGATGGTAAGGAAGCGGCCCCTCTTCGGTTGATGGGTATGCAGGGTCACTTCGGCGCTGATGTCGTGCTCGATCAACCCGGTATCTGGCATTTTCGCATCGCTGCCAAACTGGCCGATGGCAAGGTGCATAAATATCATGGGCATCACGTGATCCAGTAATCTGATCAGATGGTTGTTTTTTCGCGTCCTTCGCGGCTTCGCGTGAGAATAGACTGAAATATTTAATCACGCAAAGACGCGAAGGCGCGAAGATCTGCAAATAGCGATGAGGAAGGTCGCCATGAAAGATCCCGTTTGCGGCATGGTCGTTACTCCAGAAAAGGCTGCAGGACATGCGGAATACCAAGGGCAAACCTATTATTTCTGCTCCCTGCATTGCCTGGAAAAATTTAAAGCCAATCCTCAGCAATTACTGGATAAGCGAGCGGAAAAAAAGGAAAAAAAATCTGCTGGCAGCGACCTGCGTGAATACACTTGCCCCATGCATCCCGAGGTGGTGCAAATAGGGCCTGGAAGTTGTCCTGCATGCGGCATGGATCTCGAGCCGAAAGAAATTAGTCTAGAGGATGAGGACAATCCCGAACTCCGCAACATGACCCGCCGTTTCTGGATCAGCCTGGTTTTGACCGTGCCGGTCTTCATCCTGACGATGGGGAAGATGGTGCCGGGCCTTGCCGTAGGAATTGCCAGCCTCGGATCGCCGCGACTGCGCAATGTTATCGAATGGCTGTTTGCCACGCCGGTTGTGCTGTGGTGCGGCTGGCCGTTTCTGGTCCGTTACTGGCAGTCGTTGGTCAATCGCAGCCTGAACATGTTTACTCTCATCGGTCTCGGGGTCGGGGTAGCTTATCTTTACAGCGTCGTAGCCACGCTGTGGCCGGAGTTCTTTCCGGCATCTTTCCGTGGTGAGGAAGGGGAGGTGGCGGTCTATTTCGAAGCTGCCGCCGTTATTACCACACTGGTATTGCTGGGCCAAGTGTTGGAGGGGCGTGCCCGTAGTCAGACCTGCAAGGCGATCCGGGCACTTTTAGGCCTGGCTGCCAAGGTCGCCCGACGGGTTGCCGAAGATGGCAACGAGACCGATGTGCCTCTCGAGGAGGTTCTGGTCGGCGATCGGTTGCGGGTGCGGCCGGGGGAAAAGGTGCCGGTAGACGGGGTGGTCCTCGAAGGCATCAGCAGTATCGACGAATCGATGATTACCGGAGAACCTCTGCCGGTGGCAAAAGGACCCGGCGATTCGCTCACAGGCGCGACGGTCAACCAGACAGGCTCCCTGATCATGAAGGCTGAAAGGGTCGGGGCCGACACCCTGTTGAGCCAGATCGTACAGATGGTAGCTGAAGCCCAGCGCAGCCGAGCACCGATTCAGAACCTCGCCGACCGGGTTGCTGGATATTTCGTGCCGACGGTAGTAGGCGTCGCCCTGGTCGCCTTTGTCGTCTGGGCCTTGCTCGGACCCGAACCGCGTATGGCGTACGCTCTGATCAACGCAGTGGCGGTGCTCATCATCGCCTGCCCCTGTGCGCTGGGACTGGCCACCCCCATGTCGATCATGGTGGCCACCGGTAGGGGCGCTTCGTTGGGCGTGCTGTTTAAGAATGCCGAGGCCGTGGAGCATTTGCGCCAGGTCGATACCCTGGTGGTGGACAAAACCGGTACCTTGACAGAAGGCAAACCGAAACTGGTCGCAGTTGAGACAGAAAGTCTGCAGGAAAATGATGTATTGCGACTCGCTGCCAGCCTGGAACAGGGCAGCGAGCATCCGTTGGCCGCGGCCATTGTGCAGGGGGCCGAAGAGCGGGGTGTCGCGTTGTCAAAAGCAAAAGACTTTGAGTCCCTCACCGGGAAAGGTGTTCTGGGCAGGGTTGACGATGTTGAAGTAATTTTGGGCACCGAAACGCTGCTGAAAGAAAGGGGCATCGACCCACAAACGCTGCTGGAGAAGGCCGAGATGTTGCGCGAGAAGGGGCAAACCGCCATGTTCGTGGCCGTAAATGGAAAGGCGGCCGGATTGCTGGCCGTGGCCGATCCCATCAAAGAAACCACCCCTGATGCTATTGCACAGCTGCATCTGAGCGGCATTCATATCGTTATGCTAACCGGTGACAATCTCACCACTGCCAAAGCGGTTGCCGACCAACTGAATATCGACGAAGTGCGAGCCGGAGTGCTGCCCCAGGACAAGGCGGTAAAGGTCAAAGAACTGCAGGAGGCTGGGTGTTTTGTCGCCATGGCTGGCGACGGCATCAACGATGCTCCTGCTCTGGCCCAGGCGCAGGTCGGCATCGCCATGGGCACCGGTACCGACGTAGCTATGGAGAGTGCCGGTGTGACCCTGGTCAAGGGTGACTTGCGCGGCATCGTCCGCGCCCGGTTTCTTAGCCAGGCAACGATGCGCAATATTCGTCAGAACCTCTTTTTCGCCTTTTGCTACAACGCTCTGGGCGTACCAATAGCAGCTGGAGTGCTGTATCCGGTTTTCGGGCTGCTGCTCAGTCCGATGATTGCTGCTGCGGCGATGAGCTTCAGTTCGGTCTCGGTAATCAGCAACGCCCTGCGGTTGCGAAGGGTCCGGCTCGGCTGAAATTCCCCTCAACAAAAAACGGCATGCGCGATGGTTATCGGCATGCCGTTTTCAATCGTCAACCGGATGGTGAGGGTTAGGGAGCTTTCGGAGGGGGCGGCGGCCCCTGGTGCTTCATGCCCTGGGCGAGGGGGCATCCCCTGCGTTTTGAACCAGCCTGACAGGTGGCACAATTTGCCAGGCCTTTTTCCCGCATCTCGATACACTGGGCCATTTGAAGTTCCATAACCTCGCTGTGCAGAACGGCGATTTCCTTGTTCAACTGCCTGGCCTTGGCTGCATCGAATTTTTCTGCGGTCATGGTGGCCTGCATTTCGCTCCGCTTGGCGCGAAGTTTGGTTTTTGTCTCTGTCAGGGGGACCTGGTATTTTGCGCGGATTTCTTGAGCTACCTTCTGTTCTTCGGCGGTCAGTGGGGCCATTTGGCCAGCTCCCGATCCTTTGCCGTTCATGGTGCAGGGACGGCTCTGGGCCGTGCCAGCCAGTACGGCGAAGACGAGGAGAGCGGTAACAGCGATGGTTTGCAGCGTTCTAATCATGGCATCAGTTCTCCTGGCGTAAAAGGTTTTGGGATAACGAATTCATGAAACTGCAGCCCGAAGCAGGGACGGCGAGGAGAAGATTCTTTGAAAAGAATAGCCGAAGTGTGCTGCGTCGGGCTGCTGTACAAACAACCGGTTTCCATTGTACATTGATTGGCCTTTAATATGATACCGTGGTTATGCTTTATTGCAGGCACTTAAAATTTTCTGTGATTCGCGCATTGCCTTAGTTTAAGGCGTACTAGCCAATTCCCCGTTCCATGGAAACGTTCATGATCTATTTCGATACCAGGTTTCGTTTCTTACTGTTCATCGCTGCCGCGTTGGTGATTCTCTGCCTGTCGGTAATGGCCAATCCGCCTGTGCCCCAGTCGGGGGTCCTCTCCTGGGACAAGCTGCAGCACGCCCTCGCTTATGCGTTCCTCACGGTTGTCGGCGGCTGGGCTTTTTTGCCGCTGGTGCCCTCGAAACTGCGTGCCTGGCGCTACGCCCTCGTCTTCATCGTGGTTTACGGTGCCCTAATGGAGGCCATCCAGGCTCTGCTCACCCGTGGTCGAAGCGGTGATCTCGCAGACATTCTGGCCAATGCGCTTGGCGGTCTCGCGATTTATATCCCGATCCGGTTGCTTTTTTGCACGAAGTTCCACGCTGAAGAGGAGAAGCGTTGAGCATGGCAGCCGAAGCGGTAGACATTCTGGTTGCGGCGGAAAAAGGCGCCCTGGTGCTGACCGTCAACCAACGTCTCGCCCGTTACCTCGTACAGGCATACGATCGCCGACAGCAGGAGCAGGGGCGTACGGCGTGGACAGCCCCGAGTATTGTCTTTCACCTCAACTGGCAATGGCAAGTGGCAGGTTGCTTGCGCCTGAACGACAAGACTCTGAATTCGGGCCAGGCCCTGCGATTGTGGGAGAGGGCTGTGGAAGAGGAAGGGCAGAGCCTGGAAGGTGGCGGGCTGCTACGGGTGACCGAGGCGGCCCGCGGCGCAGCTCAGGCCCATCAGTTGCTATGTGAATACAACGCCGACTTCAGACCGGAGGAGGGGGGCGAGGACCATCGCGCCTTCCTGCGCTGGCGACGGCGCTGGCAGGAGCTCTGCCGGGCCGGGGGCTGGGACGATCCGGCCCGGGTAGCGGGCAGACTGGTAAAGGCTCTGGAGCATGCCGAATTGCCCCTGCCCGGCGAACTGTGGCTGGCCGGCTTCGATGAGCTGACACCGACCGTAGACGCTTTGTGTCAGACGTTGCAGAAGCGCGGAGTTGACATTCACCACTGGATGCCGCAGCCCTGTCAACATCGTTCCGCCGGGCGGGCCGGTTATGCTGACCCCGAAGAAGAGGTGCGTTGCTGCGCCCGTTGGACGCGCCACCTTCTTGAAGGCGACATGCAGCGTATCGGTATCATCGCCCTGGATATGGCCGCCTATCAGCCGCGCCTGCAGCGGATTTTTCGCGAAGAGCTGAGCCCGGCCGCTCTGTTGCCCGGAGCCGGGCCCGAAAAGGCCTTCAACCTGTCCCTGGGCACCCCTTTGCTGGCAGAGGGTATGGTGGTGGCCGCTTTTGAGTTGCTGGGCCTGGGGCACACTGTCTCTTTGGATAGCATCAGTTTCCTGCTGCGTTCTCCCTTCGTTTCCGGCTATTTGGCTGAGCAGCACACTCGGGCGATCCTCGACCGGGAACTGCGCAACCTGCGTATGGCCGAGTTGCCCCTACAAAAGGTCCTGCATTTTGCCGAGCGAGGCTTCAAAAAGAAGCTTGGCTGCTCCGACATCTTTGCCCGGGGGCTCGAGACCATTCTGATTGCCCTGGAAGAAACAGAACCGCGTTTGCCAGGCGCCTGGGCTCGCCATTTTGCCGAACTACTCGACGCCTGCCAGTGGCCGGGGGACCGCAGCCTGACCAGTCGCGAGTTTCAGGTCTACACCGCCTGGAAGGAACTGCTGGCCGGCATGGCCGGTTTGGATGCGGTTTCCGAACCGATGCGCCGCGGCGAGGCCTTGTCGTTGTTGCGCCGCCTGGCGGGAGAGGAAGTCTTTCAACCGGAAGGATCCGCCGGACGGGTGCAGGTGCTGGGTGCATTGGAAGCGTCGGGCATGCAGTTCGATGCCATATGGCTGTTGGGCGCCCATGACGAGGCCTTGCCTGCGGCGGCTCGGCCCAATGCCTTCATTCCGCCGGTGTTGCAGCGCCGGTTGAAAATGCCCCATGCCGATGCTGCTCGGGAGCTCGATTTCGCTCACAGAGTTGCCTCACGCCTTTTGGCCGCGGCGCCCGAGTTGGTGGTCAGTTGGCCTGAACGCATGGACGGCCGGGAACGGCAGCCCAGCCCGCTGGTTCATCATCTGCCGTTGGTCGAGCCGCAGATGGCCGCCAGCCGGCGCCCCGGGCTGCTGATTCAGGCTGCGGCCACGCCTTTGGAAGGTTATGTCGATGATCGGGGGCCGGCCATTCCTGTGAGAAGCCGGGTTTCGGGAGGGACGGCGATTCTCAAGGACCAGGCTCTGTGTCCATTTCGCGCCTTCGTCCGCCATCGCCTGACGGCAAGGGGGCTCGCTGCCGCAAGCCTCGGACTCGATGGTCTTGATCGTGGCTCGCTGGTACACCGCATCCTTGAACTTTTCTGGCTGAAAACCGGTGATTGGCAGGGTTTGACCGCCCTTGACGCCGACGCCTGGACAGAGCTCTCCGTCGCCTGTGTCGAGCAGGCCCTGGATGATCTGGAGGCCGAGCGACACATCCCCCTGTCCAGCAGCCAGCGTCTGCTGGAACGACAGCGTCTGCTGGGCATGCTCGGGGAATGGTTGGAAATTGAAGCGCAGCGTCCGCCCTTCAGCGTCGAAACCCTGGAGGCCTGGCACCGGGAGAGTTTCGGCCCCTTGACCCTGCAGACACGCATCGATCGCATTGATCGTCTCACAGACGGTTCCCAGGTCATCATCGATTATAAGACCGGTCTCGCCACCGTGAGCGATTGGCTTGGCGAGCGCCCGGTGGAGCCGCAATTGCCTCTCTATACCCTCGGTCGACGGGGCACTGAACTGGCTGCAGTCGCTTTTGCCAAGGTCAGGCGTGGGGAGAGTGGATTTGTCGGCCTCGGCCGGGATAGCGACCTGTTGCCGGGAGTAACCGGTGCCGGCGAACATCGGCAACTTCAGGGGACCGAGGTCGGCGATTGGGATGAGTTGCTGGGTTGCTGGCGCGACGCCCTGCACCGACTCGGTGACGAGTTTTCCCGAGGGCTGGCCGGCGTCGATCCGATCAATAGCCGCCAGGCCTGCGAGCGCTGCGATCTGCAGGCTCTGTGCCGGATTGCCGACCGGGACGGTCTGCAGAGGGATGAGGAGTCGCCATGAACCTGACCATTACCGAGCCGCCGGACATTCACGCCCGGCGACAGGCCCTGAGCCCAGACGGTTCGTTTATCGTCCAGGCGCCGGCGGGCAGTGGCAAGACAGAACTGCTGATTCAAAGGATTCTCGCTCTGCTCGGAGTAGTCGGACAGCCTGAGGAGGTGTTGGCAATTACCTTTACCCGCAAGGCAGCCGGTGAAATGCGCGATCGTTTGGTTTGTGCACTTGAGGCAGCCCGGGGGCCGGAGCCGGAGGCGGAACACGCCCGCACCACCTGGCGTCTTGCCAGGGCAGTGCTGGAAAACGATGCCCGCCATGACTGGTCCCTGCTGGAAAACCCGGTGCGCCTGACGGTTCAGACCATCGACAGTTTCTGTGCGTCCCTGGTGCGGCGCATGCCCTGGCTGTCCCGTTTTGGCGCTCAGGCCGCCATTGTCGAAGATGCCAATGAATTGTACCGGCAGGCCGCCGAGAGGGTGCTGGCCCTGGCCGATGGCAACGATTCCTATGGGCAGGCGGCCTGCCGTCTGTTGGCCCACCTCGACAATCGAATGGAGCGGTTGCGGGACCTGCTCGTCGGCATGCTGTCTCGCCGGGATCAGTGGTTGCGTCATCTCTACGGCCGCCGGGCCGAGGAGCAGCGGCAGATTCTCGAAGGGGGACTGCGCTGTCTTGTCGAAGGGTTGCTCTGCCGTCTGCACCGCCAGTTGACCTGGGAGGAACAGGAAGCCCTGGTGCGGATGGGCGCTTTTGCCGCATCCAACCTGCAGGCTCAGGGCATCGACAACCCAATCAGCGGTCTTGCCGGTCTGGCCGCTTTTCCTGAACCATCCGCCGATGCGGTGGATCAATGGAGCGGTCTGGCCGACCTGCTCCTGACCCGTAGCGGTACCTTGCGCAAGCGCCTCGATAAGAACTGCGGGTTTCCTCCAGGCAAGCAGGAACCGAATGCTTCGATGAAAAATGCCATGGGCGGTTTGCTGGAGGATTTCGCCCACAGAGAGGCGGTAGTTGCCCTGTTTGACGAAGTGCGCTCATTGCCGCCGGTGGTTTACCAAGCGGATCAGTGGCAGGTGTTGCAGGCCCTGACGGCCCTGCTGCCGCGCGCCGTGGCTGAGCTTTGGGTAGTGTTCAAGGAACGCGGCCAATGTGATTTCGTCCAGGTAGCCCTGGCCGCTGGGCAGGCCCTGGGCGAGGTCGATGCACCGACCGACCTGCTACTACATCTCGACAGCCGCCTTCGACACATTCTGGTCGATGAGTTTCAGGATACCTCCTGGGGGCAGTTTCTGCTGCTGAAGAAGCTGACCGCCGGCTGGCAGCAGGCCGACGGCCGCAGCCTGTTCCTGGTAGGCGACCCGATGCAATCCATCTACCGTTTTCGCGAGGCCGAAGTCGGTCTTTACCTGCAGGCTCGGCAACAGGGCATCGAGCAACTGTCACTGACCCCTCTGTACCTGACCACTAATTTTCGCTCCCAGGCCGGGATCGTCGAATGGGTTAACCAGGTGTTTCCTGACCTGTTTCCCGAACTGGAGGATGAGGCCCTGGGCGGCGTAACCTACGCGCCGTCGGTAGCCGCTCGGCAAGGCTTGCAGGGGCCGGCAGTGACCTGTCATCCGATGATAGGTCGCGACGATCGTTCCGAGGCCTTGCAGGTCCTGGAACTGGTACGTCGAGCGCGGTCAGAAGATCCGCAGGGGACCGTTGCCGTGTTGGTGCGGGCGCGCAGCCATCTGGTAGAGATATTGAGGGCCTTTCGCCAGGCGGGACTGCGTTTCCGGGCCCAGGAGATCGATTCGCTGGGCGAGCGACCCGTTGCCCGGGACCTGCTGGCCCTGACCAGGGCCTTGCTGCATCCGGCCGACCGGATTGCCCAACTGGCTGTGCTGCGCGCGCCCTGGTGCGGCTTGAGTCTGGCGGATCTGCATGCCTTGTGTGGCGATATGCCTGATGCCACCCTGGCCGAGTTGCTTCGCCAGCCTCAGAGGCTGTTGCGGCTATCCGCCGATGGGCGCAATCGTCTGGAACGGTCGGTGGCGGTATTGTCCCAGGCCATGATCCAGCGGGGCAGGGTAGGGTTGCGGGAAATGGTCGAAGGGGCCTGGCTGGCTCTTGGCGGCCCGGCGTGCCTGGATGCGGCCGGCCTGGCCGATGCCGAAACCGTCTTCGCCCTGATGGAAGAACTCGATCAGGGTGGCGACCTGCTGCCTTTTGAAGGCCTTGACGACCGACTGGCCAAGTTGTATGCGGCCCCCGATCCTCTTGCCGACGATTCGCTGCAGGTGATGACCATCCACAAGGCCAAGGGGCTGGAGTTCGATACGGTTATTTTGCCCGGCCTCGGTCGGCGGCCACGCGGGGAAGAGGCTGCGCTCATGCGTTGGCTCGACCTGCCCGAAACCGGTCTGCTGCTGGCACCACTGGCGCCTGCCGGCAGTCAGAGTCGCGACGGTATTTACGACGCCATCGGCCGAATTGAAAAGCAGAAGGGCGATTTGGAGCTTGCTCGGGTATTGTACGTGGCCGCCACCCGCGCCAAAAAGCGCTTGCACCTGCTGGGCTATGCCCGGACTGCCGGCGAGGGAGAGGTCCGCCCGGAGCGGGGCTCCTTTCTGGCAAAATTATGGCCTGCGATTGCCGACGAATACCAGGGTTCTGCACGCAATGTTGTCGCCCACGATCAAGCACTCAAACCATCCGCACGCCTGTGGCGCCTTGCTGATGACTGGCAGTTACCGGCCATTCCCGCCGGTGATGAAGGGGGAGTGGTCGATGTGCTGCGGCCCTCATCCGTTGCTGCTCATGGGCAGGAAACGGTCTTGGCCCCCGCGACAGAGGAAGGGCGCCATATCGGTACTGTCATACATCAGGTGCTCGAATCTATAGCCCGCGATGGGCTGGCGTCTTGGCCGGTGGAACGGCTCAAGGCCGAAAAGCAGTTGTGGAACCTGCGGCTGGGGCAATTGGGCATTGCGTCCTCGCGTCTGGATTCTGCCCTGGACAAGGTTCGGCAGGCTGTTCAGGAGACATTGCACAGCGAACGAGGACGTTGGCTGTTGGGTGAGAATCAACAGGCCCATTGTGAACTGGCCCTTTCCGGTGTGATCGATGGCCAACTGGTTCATGCCGTGGTTGACCGCACTTTTATCGACTACCAGGGGGTGCGCTGGATTGTCGACTACAAAACCAGTACGCCGTCAAGCGAGGATAGAGAGGCATTTCTGGCTGCGGAAGGGGAGCGTTACCGTGGGCAGCTTGCTATCTACCGTCGCTTGGTGGAAACCATGGAACCGATGCGGGAAGTGCGCACTGCTCTGTACTTTCCATTGATTGATGGCTGGTGGGAATTGGTCGAAAACAAGACGAATTGACTCGGCTACGGGTCAATATGATCGATTAAACTTGATTTTTTTTATCACATAAGCCAATCTGTTTAGAACGCTGTTTTGAAGATGCTGTGAAGATTTGCTCTTAATTTTTTATGGCGCTCTGGAACTACGATAGAAACATCGCCCAACAACCGAACGTAAACAAACTTCCAGAATCGAGAAAGGGGTAACGCAATGCCAAAATATGTTATCGAGCGCGAAATTCCCGGAGCCGGTGATCTGACGGCTGAAGATCTACAGGCAATCTCTCAGAAATCCTGCGGCATTCTGCAGGGTATGGGGCCAGAAATCCAGTGGGTCGAAAGCTATGTCACGGCCGACAAGATATATTGCGTATATATTGCCCCCAACGCCGAAATGGTTCTTGAGCATGCCCAGCAGGGCGGTTTTCCCGCTAACAGCGTGGCCGAAGTCAAGACCGTTATCAGCCCGATTACGGCTGAAGGCTAAAGTATCACGATATAGAGTTTCAGCATGGCGCTGTGTTTATTTAATAATCCTGCCCTTCACCGGGCGGGATTTTTTTAGTCCGGACCTGCCCTGACCGCATCGGAATAAACAGGGTTGGACCATTGACGCCAATGCTTCCACGATTTATATTAAACAGCGGTGTCTGCGGGAAATGGTGCTCGGTTTGATCTTTGCCCGGTCGCCTTCTTGGTTGCGGGGTGCTTCGGCGACCCCGGTTTTCTGGTCATTTAATATCAGGTGAGGTAGTAGATATGCTCTTCAGGAACAAGTGCAAGGCTTGCGATTACTGGACCGTGTTTGAATTGAAAGTCAATGGAGATACAGCTGTGAAAACCTGTACCCACTGCCAGGATGCGGCGGAAATCCCTTGGGACAGCAATGCCGAAACTCTGATTCGCGACGGCGAAAAAGACGTCCGTGCCCTTGAAGGTCATTTTCCAGCACTGGTCAATCTGAAAAACCGGGGCGACCATGTCCAATTTTAACCGATGTTTTTTTCTGTTTTAGCAAGGTATTGATTCGATGATAAACAAGAGAGAAGTCAAGCCGATATTGCATCGGCAGAAATGCAAAAATTGCGAATTTTATACGGTGTATCAGGCTGTTCCCTTTGGCGAAAAAGCCATCGATACCTGTACTCATTGCCAGTATGCGGTAGAGATTCCCTGGGATTCTGAAATCAAGGCGGCCTTCAAAAACAAGGAAAAGTTTTTGAAAGGTCTGGAAGAGTTCTACCCCGAACTTGCCGAGCTAAAGAATCCCGGAGACCACATCTCTCTGGATGATTAATGCAATAATTTCTGTGGTTTGAATATTTGTGGAGGAAATATGATTCTCAGATTGATAATCGATGATGCGGAAAAGGCGCGGGAGAGGGGGCTGGAAGCGGTAAACGAACTGGTCTGCGATGAAGACTACTGCGCAACATCACATGGCTATCCGGTCTTTCAGTTGCCAAATGAGCAGTTGCTTGATTGCAGCATATTCCGTACTTTGCGCGAAGAATGCGGCGCGCGCATCGAAACCGACAATATGGTCAAGCTTTGTCTGGGAATGGGGATTCCTCGCGACGAGCCGGGGGTGACGGTGATCGATTGAGTGCATTCCTGAATATTCGCTTTTTTGTTTTTTATCGCACATAACCTCCCTGTCTTTGTCAGGGAGGTTTTTGTTTGGGATAGTATGTATCCGGATGTACAAGTTATGAAAGATTTTCTGCGGGTTGTTGAGATGTTTTCCGGAAATTCAGATAACGGCTGACGAAATGCCAGATCAGCAGCGTAAGAATAATACTGACGTATCCATCGATGGCATAGTGCCAGCCGAGGTGGACCGAACCGATCTGAATTAATATTGCGTACATGATGAATGGTAAACCGATCCACTTGTGCAGGCGCGAATAGACCAATGCGAGCAAGACGGCTACAGAAACATGCATGCTGGGCATGGCGGAGATACCGCCAAGGGGCATGAATTTGCCGGTATTATAAGCATGCCATAACACTTCTTGAATTTTTGTTGCCTGCAGATCGGGGATAGACTGAAGGTAGGCTAACATTGATGAGTAAGTTCCAGCCAAATCGGGGATAACGTAAGCGTAATAACATGGCCCTACAGAGGCCAAAAGTGCAGCCGCTACATTGCCGATAAGGATCCAGCATAGGGCCAGGCTCAACAAAAACTGCAGGCGAAGAACTTTTCTTCGGCTGTAGGCCATCCACAATATGGTGTAGAGGAAAATAGCACCCCAGGTTGTATAGCTCCAGTCGATAAACCGGGTAAGATGCGGATGCCCCAGCCAGGGCTGTAGTAGGTCCCATGGGTTGTTGTTGAAATGGACTATATAATCCAACTTTGATAGCATTTGGTCACTGTCAAAGCTTTTAAACATAGGTATTGCCTGTTTCATGCTGCTGTAGGAGCACATGAAAGGCGGAATTAATAGATAAACAATTCCGAAACGCAGTAGTGCTTCGCTGGAAAAATAGTCTTGACGTAGTTCCGCAAGATAGGGACGCAAGCAGGATAAACCGGAACGGAAGTTATTTGTTAGGAAATAAATGGTTTTTGCTGAAAGAAATAAAACAATAAAAGAGAAAAGAAAACTATTAAAAATAAAATAGTAAAAAGACAGGTCGCCAATAATTCTAAAATCTGTTAAAAAATCAAAAGTAACTACTGTTAGATAATAGAATAAACAAATGCCTATCAGCAGAGAATGGTCGCGGAAGTTCGACTTGATCTGATTCATATTTCCTGATTTTCAAAGGCTGTTCAACAGTTTTCTTTGAGGCCGAAGAACAGAAGCAACTTCTTAGTTGTAAACCAGATGGCCAGGGTCGCCAGCGCGCTGATATAACCATCAATAGCATAGTGGCAGCCTAAATGAACAGATCCCACTTGAATAATGAAGGCAAAAATAATCATGAGAAAAGCGAACCATTTGTTGATGTCGGAAAAGGCTAAGGCCGTCAACACTGCAATCGATACATGCATGCTTGGCATAGCAGATATGCCACCCCAGGGTATGAAGATTTCGTGGGTGCGGGTATGCCAGAGAACGTCTTGGATTTGAACGGCTTTTAAGTCGGGGATTGCACGCAAATAAGCCATCATATGACTGTAGGGGTCCGTGCCGGTGGGAATGAGTTTGTTAAAAAAACATGGGCCAACAGAAGCCAGAACTGTGGCTGCAATGTTCCCTATGAGTATCCAACAGGCTGCAAGACTATAAAAGAATTGCACTCTCAAAAAGCTTCTACGACTTACAGTCATCCAATAAATAGCGAAAAGATAGAGGGTACCCCAAAAGAGGTAACAGAAATCAATAAATCTTGTTATGGCAGGATGGCCAATAAACCTTTGGAGTAACTCCCATGGTATTTGTTGTCCGTGAATTATGTAGTCTATATTATGAAATAATAGATCATTAGTTTCTATGGTGAGGACAGGGATTCCCTGCTTTATATTATTGTATGAAAATTTAAATAATGGTAGGAATAAAAATAATAAAGCCAATCTAATCAGGTTGTCCCTGGTAACATATGCCCGGAATAATTCACTCCAGCATTCACCCAGCCCCGCAAATCCACGTTCCTTATTCTCGATCAAGTAAAATATGCTTTTAGTTGACCAGAAGATGAAAACAAATGGGATGAAATATCTTAAATATATCGTAAAATGAAAAAATAGTACGACAGACGTGTCTCTGTGCTGGTATGGGCTGTTAAATATAGAAGTAAAAAAATACGCGAG
>ENA-ORCT01000745-ORCT01000745.1-marine-metagenome-genome-assembly--contig:-NODE-745-length-14438-cov-3.200891_pt1 | contig 14438 bp, 7 predicted proteins | sample MGYA00248632_ERZ508511 | MGnify/ENA primary metagenome ERZ508511 (study PRJEB26182, sample SAMN06268839) | marine metagenome | isolation source: Tt an P1-techrep anaerobic enrichment on pine from sediment...
CACGACATTGGAAAGACCAATCAACCAGCCTATTTTATCGAAAACCAAGCTGCTGGTATGAGTCCGCACAGCAAACTGGACAACAAAGAGAGTGCGAAAATCATCATCGACCACGTCACCAGGGGGGTCAAAATTGCTCGCCGCCACAAGCTCCCAGAAATCCTGATTGAATTTATCAGCAGTCATCATGGGACCTCACAGGCCAAGTACTTTTACACCACCTACAAGAACGAACACCCAAATGAAGAGGTTGACCCCAAAGAATTTACCTATCCGGGGCCACCACCGAAAAATAAAGAAACCAGCGTGGTCATGCTAACTGACGGTATTGAAGCAGCAGCGCGGGCCATGAAAGAAAAAACCTTGGAAAATCTGCGGGCGTTGATTGAAAAGATCGTTCAAGACAAAATAGATACCGGGCAACTCGATAACGCCGATTTAACATTACGCGAGATCCGGATCTTCAAAGAAACCATCCTTGAAAAACTCATGAATATCTATCACATCCGCATCGAATATCCGGAGGATAACGACTCTAAGAAATAGATCCGGCAGTCAACAGCAAGGCGACTGATATTCCATATCGATGATCTGACTAACCATTCACCATGAAAAAATTTGGTTATTTTAGCAAAATCTAAACCCCCTCAATTGAAAAAAATTAATGAGAATATAGAAAACCTTTTAATTCAGGAACTGAAGCATGGAAACGCCGAGGCCTTTGATCAGATTTTTGATTTCTACGGGAAAAAATTGTTCTATTTCTCGTTAGGCTATCTCAAATCAGAAACTGAAGCTGAAGAGGTTGTTCAGGAAGTATTTTACAAGATTTGGAAGAATCGTCAGACCTTAAAACCAGAACTTTCGTTCAAGGCCTATCTTTTTAAGATTGCCTTTAATCACATTCAGGAGCTATTCCAGAAATTGAACCTTCAACAAGCGTACAAACACGAGTTGATTGCCACATCAGCTGGCTTTAACGACGATTTGGACAGTCGTACGGATTATCAATCATTGCTTGAATTGGTAAATCAGCTTATCAACCAACTTCCTCCGCGTCAAAAAGAGATCCTGATCCGAAAACGACAAAAAGGACAAAGCGTCAAGGAAATTGCAACCGCACTCAACATCACAACTAAAACGGTGGAAAACCACCTAACTGAAGCACTGAAAAATCTAAAAAGTGGCTTAAGCGAAGAAAGTATTAGTGGTCTACTTTACTTCTACTTGTTTCTGAGAAAAGACAATCCTACAACATAATACCACATCAGATTTTTTCGTTTTTTTTTCTTTCAACCCAGACTTTTAATGTACTGAAAAATAAACTCATGAAACTAACGATCATATCTGGAGCTTAAATTTTTGAAAAAAAATCAATACCTCACTGGGGGATTTCTTCGGTTCGTCCCTATTACTTAATACAAACTCAAAAAATCAAACGTCACTTATATCTCGGGGCGTTTTAAAAAATGACCAACGTAAATTGATGACAAGAAAGCGGGAGATATTAAAACGTTATTTTTCAGGGAAATACTCCATGAAAGATTTTCATTTAATTCAGGAATTATTTTTTGATATTAAAAATAAAAGCGAACTCAGAAAAGAACTTAATCGACATTGGATGGACTTTGAAATAGAAGGGGAAGAAAAAAATAGCAATCTTACTAATATACGAAACCAGATACAGCATAAAATTTACCTGGAAGAAAACCAAAAATCAAGAACACTTCGCCCATTAATGAAATTACAGCGAATCGCAGCTGTTCTTTTTATTCCGTTGCTTCTGGGATTTGCAGGTTATTTGACAAGTTCACTGCTAGGTAAAGAACCAACAGCCTTTGCCGAAATCATTTGTCCAGAGGGTACGCGCACCAAATTCACACTTCCTGACGGTAGCTCCGGCTTTTTAAACAACGGAAGTCGGCTAAAATATGCAGTCCCTTTTAATGCCTCAAGAGAAGTCGACTTAGTTGGAGAAGCTTTTTTCGATGTCAGACAAAATGGAACCCCTTTTTACGTGAGAACAAAAGAACTGGAAATTGCAGTCACTGGAACGACATTCAATGTTATTGCCTACGAAAATGAACCAACAGAGGAGGTTATCCTTCAAACTGGTAAAGTCATGGTCTCATCCACGGCGGGAAAAAAATTAAGCGGATTATATCCCGACCAACATTTGACCTATAACCTGCAAAACAATCAATTTCAAGTTCGTGATGTTGATGCAGCGCAATTTACAGCTTGGAGAGAAGGGAAACTGGTCTTTAAAAACGAAGGACTGGAGGCAGTCGCAAAGCAAATTGAAAGATGGTACAATGTAAACATCGAAATTGAGGATGAAGCATTGAAAAGCTATACCTATCATGCAACTTTTATGGATCACAGTTTGGACGAGCTACTCCATCTCTTAAGTTTAACGTCACCGATAAAATTTGAAATAGAAAAACAGAATCGAAATACATCAGATGAATATTTGAAAAAGAAAAAAGTGATTTTAAAAATCGATCATTCAAAAATGAATCAATTCAACTGATCATATAAAAAAAAACAGGAAAGTATTGCCGTACTTTCCTGTGTAAATAAGTAGTGTAACGCTTGTAAATTGTTTAACCACTTAATGATTCAAATTTATGAAAAAAAAACGAATCTGTGTGGCAGAGTCTCTCTGTGCACTGATGAAAATTTGGAAAATCATGCGCCTTAGTTTATTCTTTGTGCTATTGTTTGTTGCTCAATCGTGGGCAATTAATTCTTATTCGCAGCAGATGCGCATTACGATGAATATGTCGGATGCGAAAGTAATTGACGTTTTAAATGAAATTGAAAATGAGACTGACTTCTTTTTCCTTTTCAATCAAAAATTAGTTGATGTCGAACGGAGAGTCGATGTCAAAGTCAGCGAGGAAAAGGTCGAAAAGGTACTTGACCATCTATTTGGGAATACAAATGTCAGTTATAAACTTCTGGATCGCCAGATTCTTCTGACTCCCAAAAACAGTGAGAACTATGGATTTCAACAAAAAAGGACAGTAACAGGATCTGTCGTTAATGATTCGGGTGAGCCAATTCCGGGAGCTACTGTTGTTCTTAAAGGAACCGCTATAGGAACAATTACCGATGCCGACGGAAAGTTTGTCTTACCCAATGTTGAACTTGGACAAACCTTGGTTTTTTCGTTTGTTGGAATGCAAACCCAGGAAATTTCCGTAGGCAACCAATCCAACCTATCCATTACACTAAGAGAGAGCACGATTGGCTTGGAAGAAGTAGTAGCCATTGGCTACGGCACGATGAAAAAGAGTGACCTGACGGGATCCGTTTCTTCTGTTAGAAATGAAGACTTGGAAGCTGTGCCTGTATATAATATGGAGCAAGCGTTAAAAGCAGGTGCTTCTGGGGTAAGGGTTAGCCAAAATTCCGGACAACCTGGCTCGAGGATTGAGGTGCGTATTCGCGGCGGTAACTCCATGATTGGTGACAACCAACCACTATATGTTGTTGATGGCTTTCCTGTAACCGGCAGCATCAATTATTTAAATCCCTCAGATATTGAATCGGTTGACATTCTGAAAGATGCCTCAGCGACCGCAATATATGGTGCCAGAGGTGCCAACGGTGTAGTGATTATTACTTCAAAAAGGGGGAAAATTGGACAAGAAAGTAAAATCGAAATCAACAGTTTCGTTGGTTTTCAGGAAGAAACGAAACGTTACGATCTTTTAAACGCCAGAGAATATGCGATCATTGCCAATGAATGGTTGAAAAACGGAGGATTGGATCCATTCTTCACTGAAAGTGAAATTGATAACCTCGGAGAAGGCACCGATTGGCAGGATGCTATTTTACGTACAGCCCCAATTCATAACCATACCATTACCTTTACGGGTAGCTCTGAAAAAACGCGTTATTCTCTATCCGGAAACTACTATGATCAGGAAGGAATTATAATCAATTCAGGCGTCAAAAGAGGTTCCGTTCGGCTAAATCTGGACCACGATATGAATGACTGGTTAAAAATGGCTGTCAACCTAAATCTTTCGAGAAGATCAAATACACGCATCCCTGTTGATAATGGCTATCGTGGAACTTCAACGTTGTCGGCAGCCGCTTCTGCCCCTCCCACTCTGCCCGTTTACGATGAAAATGGTCTGCCAACAGAAATTGAAAAATTCTACAACTTTGGTTCTGCGGACATGAGAAATCCGCTGGTATTTGCGAGCCGGCAAACAACCACCCTGGCTAATACGATTGTTGGAAATGGTAGCTTTGATATAAAGCTGACAGAGAACCTAAGTTTTAAAACACTTTTAGGGTTAGAGTACAGCTATGCATGGACAGATGCTTTCACCCCTTTAATTTATGCAAACGACAGAGGTAGCGCGTCACAGAGTACATCATACAGCAATTCGTTTCTTAACGAAAACGTTTTGACATTCAATAAAGAATTCGGAAATCTACATAATTTAACAGCTATTGGTGGCTATACCTACCAAACAAGCCTTTATAGAAATCTAGGAGCTAGTGTAAGCGGATTTGCTAATAATACAACTGAAAACTACGACCTTGGAGCAGCGGAGGTTGTAAACCCACCTTCTTCAGGTATTTCAGAATGGGTGTTGGCATCCTGGCTGGCTCGTGCCAATTATTCTTTTGCCGATAAGTATCTGATTACTGCAAGTATTCGTGCTGACGGTTCCTCTCGGTTTGGTGCAAACAACAAGTGGGCTACTTTCCCATCAGCCGCTTTTGCCTGGCGGGTATCTGAAGAGCCATTTATGGAAGATGTTACTATTATGAGTGACTTAAAACTTAGAGCAAGTTACGGAGTAACAGGTAATACCGCATTGAACCCATATCAATCATTAGATCAACTGGGCTCAGTTAAGGTTATTTTTGCCAATCAAACCGATGAAGTCGGTTTTGTTCCAACAGGTATTTCCAACAGCGATTTAAAGTGGGAATCAACAGCCCAAATGGATATCGGTTTCGATGTCAGCTTTTTAAATAATCGCTTAAGGCTTACCGCCGACTATTATAAAAAGAGCACCACCGACTTACTGGCGTCAGTGCCGCTTCCTCCATCAGTAGGGTTTGGTTCAACCCTGCAAAATATTGGGGAGATCGAAAACCAGGGATTCGAATTTACCTTGAGTGCTGATTTAGTGAGAACGACTGATCTTAGCTGGGATGTTACAGCCAACTTCTCGACAAACAAAAACGAGGTGATTGAGATTGCAGGTGGAAGCGATATTTTTGCTTCAGGACAAGGAGCAGCCTGGTCAAATACCAACATTGCACGCGAGGGTGAGCCGTTAGGCAGTTTTTATGGTTATTTGGAAGATGGATTGACCGAAAATGGTTTTATCAAATATAAAGATGTCAGCGGCCCTGCTGGAACACCAGACGGAACAATTAATGCTCTGGACCGGGTGATTCTTGGAAATCCAAGTCCCGATTTCTTTTATAGCCTTAATTCCAACCTCGCTTATAAAGACTTTGAGTTGAATGTAGTTTTAGAAGGAGTATATGGAAATGAAATTTTTAATGCCACCAATGGTACACATTTAAATTCATTCCAACGCGGAAACAACCAGTTCACAGATATTATCGGAAACTATTGGACTGCAGAGAATCCTGACCCAAATGCCAAATATCCAAAAATCAGTTCAGCCACACAAATTGATATCTCAGACCGTTTTATTGAAGATGGCAGTTATCTGAGGGTGAAATCTGTACGATTAGCCTACAACCTGCCTGTAAGGCAAATTGGTGTACCTTTCTTCGACTTTGCACAAATTTATTTGTCAGGAACCAACTTATTCACATTTACGAAATACGAAGGTCTGGATCCTGAGGTAAATACAAAGGGAGTAGACAGCCAGAACATTGCAAACCGTTTAAACATGGGGCATGATCAGAGCGGCTATCCCAACGCAAAAACATATGCCATTGGTTTAAAACTTAATTTCTAAAAAACCGATATTATGAAAAAAATAACATTATATATTTTAACTGTCCTGCTTTTTTCGTCATGCGAGAACATGTTGGATGAAGTTCCAAAAGATTTTGTTTCAAGGGCAAATTTTTACACCAATGAAACCGATGCACAGGGAGCGTTGAATGGCGCTTACGCAGCAACAGGTCCTGATTTTTATGGAATCACTTATTACCTAATGGTTGAGCTTCACGGTGATTATCTGAATGGCCGTGGATCACAGGCTCCCATTTCGATTATGGACCAGGTGCTAAACCAGCAAAATATCGGTAGGGTATCAAGCAACTGGCTAACATTGTACCGAGCGATTAATCGTGCCAATGCAGTTTTAAATAATGTCCCAAATATTGAGGATATTACAGAAGAGGCAAGAAGTCGGATTTTAGGCGAAGCTTATTTTTTACGCGCAATGGCCTATTTTGAATTGGTGAGAGGCTGGGGACGGGTTCCAATCAAAACCAATGAGAGTACCGATCTCACTGAATTGGAAGCTCCCAGAATGCCTGAGAGTGACGTTTATGACTTAATTATTTCTGATTTAACAATTGCAGAAAATGATTTGCCCGAAGATGTCGGAGCAGAAACAGGGAAAGCTTCCAAGTGGGCTGCAAAAATGATGTTATCCCACGTTTACCTGACTCTAGGCGATTGGGCACAAGCAGCAACAAAAGCAAACGATGTTATAGCCAGTGGAAAATATTCGATGGTTGAGGTAACTGAACCAAATGATTTTTACAGAATCTTTGCTGCTGAAACCAGTTCTGAAGACATCATGTCTATTCATCACTCAGAAACGAGCACCTCTACCATTCCAACTTATTTGCATCGTGGTAGTGCATATCCATACAACAATAATAGCCAAGGATTTTTTGCATGGCTACCTGACATGAACTCCTGGATTGGTGACAGTTGGGACACAAATGATTTGCGTAAACAATTCAATTTTTATACGGAATATCAAGATGCTGATGGCAATTGGGTTTCGCTGCCATCAACAGTCCCGGTTCTCATGAAAAAATTCATTAACAATGCAGATGGATTGAGTATCTACAGCGTGCCAATTTATCGATATACTGAAGCATTCCTTTTTTATGCCGAAGCCGCTTGCCAAGCGGAAGGAAGTCCATCAACCTTGGCTCTGGAACGCTTGAACATGGTTAAAAGAAGAGCGTATGGATATGATCCTGCGGTTGCTTCTCCCGTTGATTATCCTGCAGGCATGAGTAAAGAGGAGTTCATTGAAACAGTCTTACAGGAAAGGGCTTATGAGTTCATGGTTGAACGCCGGCGTTGGTTCGACCTCAAACGCACTGGCAAAGTAAAAGAAGCTTTTGCAGCTGTCGGAAAGAACATTTTGGATGAACGATTTTTATGGCCAATTCCAGAAGATGAGCTAAATAACAATCCTGCAATTAATCAAGCAGATCAAAATCCTGGATACTAAATTCTCAAGCATAAAAATCCCGGAGGCTTGATCGCCTCCGGGATTTTAGTCCTTTTCAGTCCGACCGGATAACCAAACCACTGATATCATGAAAATATCACGAAGAAAAGCCATCCGCAATACCCTGACCATCGCAGCAGGCTCTTCTATTATGACAAGTATCTCAAAAAGTTCGCTAGCCAGTGACCAAGAAAGATCATCGAAAACTTATTCTTTAAAACGTGAAGTACCAGTAGAAGAACATTTTGACCTGCTTGTCGCCGGAGGTGGTCCGGCAGGGGTTTCAGCTGCAGTTTGTGCAGCTCGTTTGGGAGCCCGGGTTCTTTTAGTTGAAGCAACAGGTTGTTTGGGAGGAATGGGAACATCAGCCTACGTGTGTGCATGGGATCCCATGGCGAACGGAGAACAGATGCTGGTTGGCGGTTTTATGCGCGAACTGGTCGAAACCATGTATGAACGGAAATTTTTAAGTCCTGGAATAGATCCGAAAACATGGCGAAGAGATTACCACAAATGGACACCTTTCAGCCCCGAAGGATTAAAATTGATTTTGGATGAAAAGATCATGGATGCCGGGGTGGAATTGCGGTATTTTACAAAAGTGATTGACGCTGACGTTGAAACAAAGGAGAAGGTGGTCAATGGGGTCGTAATCAGCAATATTGAAGGATACTCATTCATCAAGGCGAAAAAATTTATTGATGCAACCGGCGATGCCGTTTTATCAGGACTATGTGGCGCCCCTTATCGCGAAGCGGGAGTCGACACACCGCATATTATGCCAGCCACCTTACCACATATTTACTCCAACATTGATTGGAGCAAAAAACAATCGTTTGCGACACAAAGTGCTCAAGGGGTAGAACTACTGGAGAAAGAATATGAGTTGGGCAACCTGACGCAGAATGATCGCCATATCGTTGGAATCAGTAAAATTGGGAACACCATAGGATATTTTAATGGTGGGCATATTTTCAATATGAGGGCAACAAAAATAACAGACCTTACCGAAGGGATGATTTTGGGACGAAAGATTGCCCGTGAATACCAGAATTTCATGAAAAAACATTTTTCCCCCTTTCAAAACATGGAAATGGTTGCCACCGCTTCCGTGATGGGAGTGCGTGAATCACGTCGTATATTAGGAGAATACGAACTAAACGAAACCGATTATCTGGCCAAAAGATCTTTTCCGGATCAAATTGGAATTTTTAACAAATCGATTGATATCCATCCTTACGACACATCAATTGAAGAATATGAACGTTTTAAGAAAGAGTATCGGGAAACCGGACGGTTAAAGGTAGGTGAATATTTCGGAATTCCTTATTCTGTGTTGGTTCCAAAAGGATGGCAAAACTTATGGACAGCCGGCCGATGCGTATCGGCCGATGTAAAAGTGCAAGGCTCAATCAGGGTTCAACCGGCTGCAAGCATGATGGGGCAGGCTGCTGGTACTGCGGCCGTTCAATCATTAAAAACAGGCCAGCCTGCATGCGATCTGGATACCGAGAGATTGATCTCTACATTGAGAACGGAAGGGGCAAACCTTCCGCAGAAAAAATTGTCGAAAAAAATGACACGGTCATAAATGCAAAAAAATGAATTACAACAGGAAATATTTATACAAGTTAGCGGGAAACTGCATAACTGTTTTAGCTCTTCTGCTTTTTTCAATTGTCGGATTTGAAAAAAGTAGTTCAGCTCAAAATGGAGCTCGGGAGTATGTTTCGCAATCAGCCCGTGAAATTCCGCTCGTTAAAACAGTTGATGTTCTTGTTGTTGGAGGAACAACTGCAGCGATAGAAGCTGCAGTAGAGGCTTCGCAACATGGTGCCGAAGTATTGCTGGTTACCCCAAAACTTTACCTCGGAGAGGACTTGTGCGCAACCCTTCGGTTGCAGCCTGAGCCCGACCGCGTGCTGAAAACGAACCTAGAGAAACAACTTTTTCAATCTCCAAAGCATGTGTCGCCCCTGAACGTCAAAGCGACATTAAACCAAGCGTTACTTGATGCACAGGTTGAATTTCTGTTTGGCTCTTTTGTTACGGACGTGTTTTGGGCTGACGAAAATCAGCTGGCTGGTGTTGTTGTCTCGAACCGGGCGGGTCGGCAGGCATTTGCCGCAAAAACAGTTATTGATGCTACTGACAATGCTTGGATTTGCCGAATGGCAGGTGCCAAAGCCCAAAATTGGACTGGAGGAGAAATGGAGTTTGAACGCACCATTATCTTGCCTGGAAACAACTCAGAATCTCCGGATTACGAAACAGTAAAGTTGATCATCAACATGCCTGATTTGCAATTTTCATCTTTTGCAAAAGCGGAACAAATTGCTCGCGAACGAACGTATCGTGATGGGCAGTTGCGAGCGGCAGAATCACTTTTTTATACACCACCCGTAAGTATTCTCTGCAAAAAAAGCAGCCACGACTGGAAATCAGGAAGCGAACAAGATTTGGCATTTTATCAACCGGAAGGACTCGAAAATATATTGGTGCTCTCAGGAAGTGCTGCATTTCCTCGTGCTGTAGCCGATTCACTTCTGCGGCCTGGGGCTCTGTGTGAAATCGGTGCCTTTATTGGAAAGGCAGCCAGTGAGATGGCTGACGAAAAAACGGAATTCGGTGAGGCTTATTTTAACAAGATCAGAACAAAAGATCTTACGACAGGTGATATTCAAGAAATTCTTGTCGGCTTGAGACCCGTTCACGAAAATAAGCTGTTTGTAGCACAGCCTGAGACCAGCGTACCTGTTTTAGCTAATTATGATGTTGTGGTTGTTGGCGGCGGAACCTCTGGCGCACCTGCTGCCATCGCCGCTGCGAGGATGGGAATGAAGGTACTGGTGCTTGAGTACCAGGAGGGATTAGGAGGCGTTGGAACGTTGGGATTGATTGGAAAACCCTGGCATGGCCGCGATGTTGGTTTTGCAGCCGAAGTCCCTTTCCCAAATGATAACATAGAACCGAAAATGGAATGGTACCGTTCGGAGATAAAAAAAGCAGGCGGCGATATCTGGCTTGGCGTGCTGGGGTGCGGGGCTTTCGTCCATAAAAACATGGTGAAAGGTGCGGTTGTGGCGACACCCGAAGGAAGAGGTGTGGTGTTGGCCGACGTTGTAATTGACGGCACCGGCAATGCTGATATTGCCATTGCAGCGGGAGCTGACTACATGTATGGTGAAATTGAAAAAAACGATGTGGCCCTGCAGGGAACTGGCCTGCCATCGCGGCCGTTAGTTGGAAACTACCTCAATACCGACTATCTGCTGGTGGACGAAACCGACATGGTCGATGTCTGGCGAACTTTAGTCAGTGTACAGAATACGAAAAATGATGAAAATGTGTATGATATTGGATCACTCATACAAAACCGGGAACGCCGCAGAATCGTGGGAGAATTTGAGTTGAAATACCTCGATCAAATCATTGGGCGGACTTTTCCGGATGTGATTGTTTTTTCTGGGAGTGATTATGACTCACACGGCTTCACCAGCAGTCCTTTTTTCGCTTTACTGCCACACGATGAAGTTTCCCGAAAAGAAAATCATCCGGCACCTGGGGGAATGTGTTACACACCCTACAGATGTCTGATTCCCAAAAAACTGGATGGCATTTTAGTCACTGGACTTGGAATTAGTATGGAACGGGATGCTTCGGCCATGGTTCGTATGCAGCTCGATCTGGCCAATCAGGGATACGCAGCAGGTGTCGCCGCTTCGTTGGCGATAACTTCTGACAAACAACTGCGCGAAATTAATATGAAGGAATTCCAACAGCTTCTTGTGGAAAAAGGAAACCTGCCGGATTCGGTAATGAATTTGAAAGACTCTTTCCCAATGCCTAAAAAGACGATCCGGCAAGCGGTAGAAGATTATGGTGTGGCAACCAATCCAACGGAGGCAGGAAGACCGCTAGCCATTATTTTAACCCATCACAAGCGTGCTCTGCCAATGGTGAACAAAGCGTTTCGTCGTGCCATCGGGAAGCAGAAACTGCAATACGCCCGTGTACTGGGTATGTGTGGTGAAAGCGACGGAACAGAAATCTTACGTGCTGAATTGGAAAATTTTTCAGGATGGGATGAGAAAATATTCCAGGGATTTATGGCTGATTATGCGCATCTCCCCACCGCAATTGACGGACTGATATTAGCTTTGGGAAATTCTGGAGATAAGTCGGTTCTGCCTGTGCTTTTGAAATTGGTTGACCAGCTGGACACGACTGTTACACTCTCACACCACCGCTCATTGGCGCTCGCACTCGAAAAAATAGCTGATCCTACAGCCGCAAAACCGCTGGCAGAGCTACTGCAAAAACCGGGCATGCAAGGGCATGTTATGCTGACGATAGACGATGCCATGACGGATCTTTCCAACGATGGAAGAGGAATGAACGGAAAGGCCCCACTTCCAAAACGAACAAAAGCTTTTAGGGAGATTATTATCGCACGGGCCTTATATAACTGCGGCGATTACAATGACATCGGGAAGAAAATCCTGAAGACCTACGAACACGATTGGCGGGGTTTGTTTGCCCGACACGCCGAATCGATTTTAACCGTCAAATAGTGAAAATGGACTAAAACATCTTGATTTCATTATGAAAAAAAAGAAATTAAAAGTTAATCTTCTTGCTGCTCTGGCGATGGTTTTACTTCCATTGTTTTCAGTAAGTGCGGACAAAAATAATAATCAATATGACATTGTGATTTATGGAGGCACATCAGCCGGAGTGGTGGCTGCCATTCAAGGTGCAAGGATGGGAAAAACAGTTGCTTTGGTTGAGCCTACTCATCGTGTTGGTGGTTTAACTACGGGTGGTTTGGGAGCAACCGACATCGGAAATAAACAAGCTATTGGTGGTATTTCGCGCGAATTCTATCAAAATATCAAAAAGTATTATCACAATCCTGAAAACTGGAAATGGCAAAACAGGGAAGACTACATGCAAAGCCGAAACAGAGAAAACGAAGATGCCATGTGGACTTTTGAGCCATCAGCTGCTCTGATAGTTTATCTGGAAATGCTAAATGAGGAAAAAATTGATGTGATCTACGGAGAACGACTGGATCGACAGAATGGCGTCATTAAAGAGGAAAATCGCATTATTGAAATTAAAATGGAAAACGGTTCTTCTTACCATGGCAAAATGTTTATCGATGCCACCTACGAGGGGGATTTGATGGCCGCGGCAGGCGTGAATTACACCGTTGGCCGGGAGTCAAATAAGGAGTTTGGTGAGACGCTCAATGGTGTTCAGGCAAACGACATCGGCCTCACACTTCGCGGAACAATTTCACGAAACAGCCTGCACCATAATTTTATTGATGGGGTTGATCCATATGTCATAAAAGGAGATCCCTTGTCGGGCCTGTTGCCATTCATTGTTGATGGGGGGCCCGGAATTGACGGGCATGGAGACAAAGGCATACAGGCTTATTGTTTTCGAATGACCCTGACAGATCATCCCGATAACCGAGTTCCGTTTAAGAAGCCCGAGAATTATAATGAGTTGGACTACGAACTCCTTTTTCGTAATTACGAGGCAGCTGACGGACCGATTGAAGAAATGTATACTTATGGCGATCCGCTCGTCCCTTGGATCAATTCAAAAATGCCAAATCGCAAAACCGACACAAACAATCAAAAAGGGTTTTCTACCGACTTTATTGGTCAGAATTTTGACTACCCGGAAGCATCATACCGGGAGAGAGAAAAAATTGTTGAAGATCATCGTACCTATCAAAAAGGATTGATGTGGACTTTGGCTTATCATCCCCGCATTCCGGAAAAAGTGAGAGCAGAAGTTTCCAAATGGGGAACCTGTAAAGATGAATATCAGCGGGAAGACGGTTGGCAAAACCAACTTTATATTCGGGAGGCCAGGCGCATGATCAGCGATTATGTTATGACTCAGAAAAATTGCGAAGGACTTGAAGTAGTCGACGATCCGGTTGGACTGGCAGCTTACGGAATGGATTCGCACCAAGTACAGCGTTATGTGGATGCCAATGGCTTTGTACAAAATGAAGGCAATGTTGAAGCTTCTGTGCCAGGTCCCTACCCGATCAGCTACCGATCCATCGTGCCCAAAATAACAGAATGTGGTAATTTGTTGGTTCCGGTTTGTTTGAGTGCCACCCATATTGCGTTTGGATCAATTCGGATGGAGCCGGTCTTTATGGTGCTTGGACAATCAGCGGCCACTGCTGCTGCTATGGCTATTGACGAAAATAGCACGGTTCAGGAAATAAATTATCAAAATTTAAAGACAGTTCTTCTGCAATATAAACAAGTTATAAAACATAATCCTCAACCTTAAGATAGAATTAATACCTGTCCCAATAACTCAGGGTAACATTAAACATCGAATAAAATGAAACCAAAAAAAATCCGTTCCCTCCGTGCAGTAACAATGGCTTTAGCTCTTGTTCTTACAGTCTTTTTGATAGCATGTAATCAATCGAATAAAAATGATGCTGACGTCATTATCTACGGCGGAACATCAGCGGCAGTCACTGCGGCCGTTGAGGTTGCCAAATCAGGCAAGTCAGTAATTGTTGTTTCGCCGGACACGCATCTCGGCGGACTTTCCGCTGGCGGACTTGGTTATACTGACACTGGCAACAAGTCTACGATAGGAGGTCTTTCACGTGAATTCTATCATCGGGTATGGCAACATTACAACGATTCATCAGCCTGGAAGTGGGAAAAACATTCGGAGTATGGAAATAAAGGACAAGGAACGGTTGCCATGGATGGTGAAAATCGCACCATGTGGATTTTTGAGCCGCATGTTGCAGAGCGAGTATTTGAGAATTTTATCGTTGAGAGTGACATCCGCGTAGATCGCGACGAATGGTTAGATCGTGAAAATGGGGTCAAAATGGATCATGGGAAAATTATGACAATCACAACACTTTCGGGAAAGACCTACTCCGGAAGAATATTTATTGATGCCACCTATGAAGGTGATTTAATGGCAGCAGCTGGG
>ENA-ORCT01000746-ORCT01000746.1-marine-metagenome-genome-assembly--contig:-NODE-746-length-14429-cov-3.275153_pt1 | contig 14429 bp, 11 predicted proteins | sample MGYA00248632_ERZ508511 | MGnify/ENA primary metagenome ERZ508511 (study PRJEB26182, sample SAMN06268839) | marine metagenome | isolation source: Tt an P1-techrep anaerobic enrichment on pine from sediment...
AACGCCAGCCAAAACGACAACCTGGGCATTGGCGTTCTGGATCTTCTTTAGCAACTCGATTCCCTTTTTCTCTGGTAGAAACAGGTCTGTGAGGAGGATGCAAATTTCTTCGTTAAGAGCAATGTCAAGTGCCTCTTCAGGAGTTTCCGCTTCCAGAACCAGGCAGTCGTTCCTGTCTCGCAACAATACCGCGAGTTCTTCCCGTTTCGAACTGTCGCTGCTTACCAGAAGAATGCTGCGTAGGGATTCTTGCATCTTGGTTTATCCGTCAGAGTAAGAAAAATCGGTCTGAAATCGAGTAAAAAGTATGGCTTAGCAAATAATCTTACAGGGCGTCCTACAGTGTAACTTTACCACTAGTCGCCACAGAGGGCTCCATCGTAACAAAAGTTAAAGGCTTAAAAAAGATATTTTTCCATTAAGCTCCCGGAATTGCTCATGGAAGCTAAGAGGATTATGTCGGGCGGTCGGTGAGGGGCTAACGGTGTGATACCGGAACGTAGTTGGGTGGGGGCCTGTTAAATGAAGGCTGTTTGTGGCTGAACTTAGGAACGAGATGTAGGCAGTGATTAAAAACATCGACTGCTATGTCTGCAACTCGTCAGCTCGGAATGAGGCTCAGATGAGCGAATATCTGGCAACCTTGCGCAAAGCGGCGAACGATCGTCGCAGAGGCAGGGTCAGGGGCGATTTCGGAATGTGGCCGTGCTGTTGAAGGCCAGGTTGTTGCTGCAACATACCAACGGAAACAGTGGGGAAAATTTCGGTGCGATTCCGGCCTTTCTCCTTGGCGCTGTAAAGAGCCGCATCGGCATTTTCTAGCAATTGCACCGGGTTGCAGCGGTAGGCTGGGGATGTAGAGGCTAAGCCGATGCTGACCGTCAGCGGAAAGCCAAAATCGTGTCCGGCCACTTTGTCTCGCAGTCGTTCGGCAGCTGGATAGGCCTGATTCCCATCACATTCCGGCAGGATGACGATAAATTCTTCACCACCATAGCGACAAACAATATCCGACTTGCGTGCCGACCGCTTTAGCAGCTCAGCAAAGCCTTGCAGGGCCTTGTCGCCAGCCTGGTGACCATAGGTGTCGTTGATCGTCTTGAAATGGTCCAGGTCGGCCAGCAGCAGCGTCATTGGCCTGTCGGTTCGCTGGGCGAGAGCAATCTGTTGGTTCAAGTGCGCATCGAAATATCCGCGGTTATAGAGTCCGGTAAGGCTATCGGTAACTGCTTGGTGGGCCAGGTTGGCCTGTGACCGGCGCAACTGTTCGATGCGATGCTTGTTTTTGAGATGCCAGCCGATCTGGACCGCGGCTTCTCTGGAAGGGAGATTCAGAGACAGGCAGTCGCTGGCACCCAACTCAAGGGCATTGATGCGGTTGCTGTGCTGATTGTTTCGGGCAAACAGGAGCAGCGGAATATCGCGCCATTCGTCTCGCTCGCGTAGTTTCAGAAGAAGTGCGGACAGGGGCGATTCTTCATCCGGAAAGGGGCAGGCGATGATGTCTATCTGCTGTTGAAGCAACGTGTCCACCGCCGCAGACGGGGTTTCACTGTGGACAATTTTCCCGAAAAGCCGGGTGGCCGTTACGGCTTGGGTGATAGTATGTTTTCCTGTTTCGCAAGGTGAAACGATCATGGCAACATTGTTCATCGGAACCTGCCTTGTTTGAGTACACGCAAGCAATAAAAAAGCGGTTTGCCGTCGTTTGGCGATATTGGGTTAATTAGCAAGAGGGGTGCCAGGTTAAATAATAAAAATCAATGAATGGATTGTGGGGCTTTCGGGTTCCTAAATTGACCTAAAAACAGGAAGTTATGTGATTGGATGTTTTTCGGGACAAGTTGCGTGGAAGACGAAATAGGTGGGACAAAAAAATGACAGTTGGTTTGTCCGGTCTTAAAAAACGGGGCCGATCGGATGGTTATTTGTGGGGTCGGTCAAGAAAATGACGTGTCTTTCAGGCGTGAAAACTGATGCTTGTAGGGGTCGGCGTGGCGGTAGTGTGGTCGACGTTGCCGTAAGTGTTTCTAACCAATTGCCGGGTAGCGGGAGAGTCTGCAAGTGCTTCATTCCGGGTCATGCCGCTGGCTGCAGAAGAGTTTTCCTGTTGCAGGTCAGCTGAGTCGGTTGCGTTAGGAAGATAGGGAAGGGCGAGCAGTTCGGAGGTTTGTGGGGAGGCTGCTTCGAAGGAGGAGTCAGATGAAGGCGTCCGGTTCTGAGAGCGCTTCTGCAGGGAAAGAGACGCGTTCGACAAGGTAACGCGATCACCGTTTCGGGTCGTTTTCGTTTCGCCCTGGCCGGTATTGTTTCGGGCTTCTGTGCGGGAACGGTCAAGGAGACTTTTCTCGGATGCCGTTACCCGGTAAGAAGCCTGGGGTGCCAGAAGGCTTGAAATTAGGCTGCCTAATTCCCTGGCGATGTTCATAGAGTCATGCTCCGCAACGGTTTTTCTTAATCAGATTGAACAATTTTAACATGGCGCTCTGCAAAAGCCAGAAATTTGCCATGTCTGTTTAAAAGGTGCCTGCTTTGACCTTCAGGCTTCCTTCATGATCTGGGCGCTGAACAGATAGATGTCGCAATCTGCTGAGCGCCAGGCATCCTTGGGCAGGCCGGCTTTGGCACAGGTGTGCTGCAAAAAGGTTTCGCGGTCCCAGCCATGTTCCACCGCGACCTGCGGCAACAGAACACCTCGCTGAAAGTCTTTCTCCAGGTAGATGCCGTGCAGGCCGACGACGATTTCACCAGGGTCCTCGGTTTTGCGCAGGGGGGATAGGACCGATATTTCGATGGAAAAATTGTCGAGGTCCTCCTGGCGCATGGGATAAAAACGCGGGTCTTCCGTTGCCGCGGCAATGGCCATGGTGGCTACTTCCTGGCACAGGGGCCGCTCGGAGCAGAAGGTGCCGATGCAGCCGCGCAGTTGGTCTTCCTGCTGCAGGGTTACAAAGCAGCCGCGCCGCTGGTTGAGGGCCTCTTCTTCCCGCGTGACCTCGATTCGGACGCCGTCGAGAAGGTAGCTGGTGATAGCATCGCGGGCGATGCCGAGCAGGATGTTCTGTTCCTCGTTAGTTAATGGGGTATCCATATCGCCTCCTGACATGGACCTGACTTCTAAACGGTGAAAGGGTTCTGGCCGCTCGGACAGAGAAACGGGCCGGCCCCGAAAGAACCGGCCGTGCGCTCGAGCTGTTTAGTCTCGATTCTTTTCGTAGCGTTTGCGTTCGTTGGCGTCAAGGAATTTTTTCCTCAGCCGGATCGAACCGGGGGTGATTTCCACCAGTTCGTCGTCGTCAATGTATTCCAGGGCCTGTTCCAGGGTGAGGTCACGATGCGGAGTGAGTCGAATTGCTTCGTCGCTGCCAGAGGCGCGGACGTTGGTCAGTTTCTTGCCCTTGCAGGCATTGACCACCAGGTCGTTTTGCTTGGCGTGCTCACCGATGATCATCCCTTCGTAGACTTTGGTGCCGGATCCTACGAAGAGGATGCCGCGGTCCTGCAGGCCGAACAGGGAATAGGCCACGGTTTCGCCGTCTTCCAGCGCAATGAGCACGCCGTTCTTGCGGCCGGGTATGGCGCCTTTGTAGGGGGCGTATTCATGAAAGGTGTGATTCATGACCCCCGTACCGCGGGTGTCGGTGAGAAATTCGGTACGGAAGCCGATCAGGCCGCGGGCCGGGATAACGAATTCCAGGCGGTTGGTGCCGTCCATGGGGTGCATGGCGACCATTTCTGCCTTGCGGGTGCCAAGCTTCTCGATCACCGTGCCCTGGAACTCTTCCGGCACGTCGATGGTCAAGAACTCCATCGGTTCGCAGGTGGCGCCATCGATCTCGCGCAGGATAACCTCAGGTTTGGAGACCGCCAGTTCGAAGCCTTCGCGGCGCATGTTCTCGATCAGGATCGACAGGTGTAGTTCGCCGCGGCCGGAGACCTTGAAGGTGTCGGTGTTGTCGGTGTCTTCGACCCGTAACGAAACATTGGTCCGCAACTCCTTGTGCAGTCGTTCACGAATTACCCGCGAGGTGACATATTTGCCTTCCTGGCCGGCGAAGGGCGAGGTGTTGACCATGAAGTTCATCGACAAGGTCGGTTCGTCAATCGCCACGTAGGGCAGGGCCACAGGCTGATCAGCGTCGGCAAAAGTTTCGCCGATGCCGACCTCTTCAAAGCCCGCGATGCTGACGATGTCGCCGGCGAGCGCTTCCTTGATCTCCACCTGCTGGAGACCTTCGAAGCCGATCAGCTTGGAAATGCGACCTTTGAAGATGGAATTGTCCTTTTGTACCACGGCGACGGTCTGGCCGGCACTGACCCGGCCGTTGGAAATCTTGCCGGTGGCGATGCGGCCAAGATAATCGTTGTAATCGATGCTCGTGACCAGCATCTGAAAAGGTGCTTCAGCATCGACCTGCGGAGGCGAAACCTGCTCGGCAATGACCTGGAAAAGTGCTTCGAGGTTGTCGGCAGGTGCGTCCAGGTCCAGAGTGGCGTGACCGGCCTTGGCGTTGGTGTAGACGATGGGGAAGTCGAGCTGTTGCTCGTCGGCGTTCAGTTCGCAGAACAGGTCGAAGACCATGTCGACCACCTGTTCCGGCCGGGCGCCGGGACGATCGATTTTGTTGATGACCACGATCGGCTGATGGCCCAGGTCGAGAGACTTCTTCAGAACGAAGCGGGTCTGTGGCATGGGACCGTCAAAAGCGTCGACCAGCAGCAGCACCGAGTCGACCATTTTCAGAACCCGTTCCACCTCGCCGCCGAAATCTGCATGGCCCGGGGTGTCGACCACGTTGATCTTCAGGTCGCCGTGAAAAATGGAAAGATTTTTGGACAGGATGGTGATCCCGCGCTCTTTTTCGAGATCGTTGCTGTCCATGATGCGGTCGGTGATCGTCTGGTTGTCGCGAAAGACGCCCGACTGTTTGAGCATGGCGTCGACCAGGGTCGTTTTGCCGTGGTCGACGTGGGCGATGATGGCGATGTTGCGAATATTCTGTTGCATAAAAGGGGTGCTTCTCCTGTTTGTTTTTTGTAGTCGGACCTGTTTATTCCAAAACCCACCCATTTTATATAAGTAGCGGTTCAATAGCCAGCAAAAAGAGTGTTGCCAGGTTTTTTGGTAGGCTGGGTGTCCAGGGGATCCGCCTGGGCCAGCTAGTGCCTTGCGATCTTGAGCGTGGCGTTTTAAGATAAGTCGTTCAGATCAAAGTCTTATCCGGTCTATCCAATCCACTATGCTGGTCAAGTCGGTCCGGGGAGGTACCATGAGCTATTTGTCCACGATTAGAGTCCTGACGATCATTGCCTTGCTGGGGGCGCTGGCTGGCTGCGCAGCCAATCCGGTCACCGGTCGCCAGGAACTGGTCCTGTTTCAGGTTTCCACCAGTGAAGAGATCAGCCTCGGCCAGCAGGCCTTTCCTCGAGCGATTCAGCAGATGGGGGGGGAATACACCGATCTGCAGCTGGCCGAATACGTGGAACGGGTAGGCAACAAGTTGGCGCGGGTCAGTCAGCGTCCCGATCTGCCTTACCAGTTCAAGGTGATCAACGACTCAACACCGAATGCCTTTGCTCTGCCGGGAGGCCATATCGCGATCTCCCGCGGGCTTCTGTCAGCTCTGGAAAACGAGGCGCAACTGGCTGCAGTGCTCGGTCACGAGCTGGGCCATGTGACTGCCCGCCACTCGGTGCAGGCCATGCAGCGCAGCTCACTGGCTGGGATAGGCATGGCGGTACTGAGCGGGCAGGGCGGCTACGGCATGGTTGCGCAGCGGGCCGGGCAACTTGCCGCGGGCTTGCTGGAAAATACCTACAGCCGCGAACAGGAGCGGGAAGCGGACCGACTGGGTGTCGATTATCTGGTACTGGCCGGCTACAATCCCCAGGGCGCGGTTCAGCTGCAGGAATATTTCTATCGCAAGGTTGAGCAGGGCGCTGAGCCGCAGTGGCTGGCGGGTCTGTTTCGTACCCACCCTTTTTCCAAGGAACGCATGTTGGGTCTGCAGGGGTATATCGGCGAGCGCTACCCTCTGGCTGGGAACGATGCCAGCCAGGGGTTTGGCCGGCAGCCCTTTGCCCGTGCGATGGCAGGGGTGCGGCGTGTTCAGCAGGGCTACGCGATCTATGATCAGGGACGCCAATTTGAAGGACAGGGGCAGTTGGTCCGGGCCATCGCAACTTATCTGCAGGCGGCCGCCGCCGCACCGGACCAGGCGCTGATCCTGACCGCCCTCGGGACCGCTTATCTGAAAGCCGACGAACTGGTTGCCGGCCAGCAGCACTTGAGCCGGGCAGTGGAACTTGATGGCGGATATTATCGGTCCCGATTGGGGCTTGGTTTTGTGCTGCATGAACAGGAACGTTACGCTGAGGCGATTCGGGAGCTGGAGGCCAGCCTGGCGCTGTTGCCGACTCTGCAGGCCGGTTATCTGCTCGGCAGCGCTTACGAGGGTAATCGTCAGATGAGTCAGGCGGCCGGAATGTATCGGATGGTGGCCAAGGCGGACCCCCAGGGACGCCTGGGAAAGGCTTCCGCGGCGCGGCTGCAGGAGCTGGGACAGTAGTGAGCCGGTGGAGTCGGCTGCTGCAGCCGGGTGAACGTATCGTCTGGGAAGGACGTCCTGCGCCCCGCGCTTTTACCTTTCGCAACTGGCGATGGTCCATGTTTGCGGCTGCCGGACTGCTAATGTTGCTGCTTTTGAGCAAGGGCGTTTGGCTCTTGCAGGTGGATTACGTCGCAGGGCGATGGTGGTTCTGGGCAGGCTCGACGGTTGGCGCTTGGATCGCCGTCGGCCACCTGGTCTGGGCGCGTCTGGAATGGGAGCAGGTTTTTTACCTGCTCACCGATCGGCGCCTGGTGGCCGTTTCGGGAGTTTTGGGACGTCGCTGCCAGGAGTTGCCTCTGACGGAGTTGGAAAACGTCGAACAATTTGCCCAGGGAGCCGCCCTGGCGACGGTCAAGTTTGCCGGTAAACGAAAACGTTTGACTCTGCACTGCCTCGAACATCCACAATTGCTTCTCGGCTCCCTTTCTCCCCTTGTCGAAACGTTCCGTTTAAAAAATTCCCAGCCGGGCGGATCAGTCAAAGGTATTTGACTTTTGCTTCCTCCGTTGGCTATCATTCTCGATTAATTTGCAACTAGCAGGTTGTTGAAAAAGTCCCTCCATGGCCTTTTTCAATATCGCAAGTCGAAAACCTAGTTTCCGTCTTGCTTGCAAAATCAAGGATTTCGAATTCTGTCCTTGATTTTGGCCGCCCATCCATGGGTTCCGCAGGCCGTTTTTCAGTAGCCTGCTAGGCAGTTGCGGGGGCTTGCCCTTAAGCTGACGCTTTTTACAGGCCGGTTTGATCGTGTTCTGCTGGGGCGGGGACCGGCTCACTTATAGCTATTGGTGGTACCCACGAATGACGGAAAAATATTTTTATCTTGAAACCTTCGGCTGTCAGATGAACGTGGTTGACTCCGAACAAATGGTCAGCATCCTTGGAGAGATCGGTTATCGGCAGGTCGAAACAGCTGAGGCCGCCGATCTCATCCTGTTGAATACCTGCTCCATCCGGGCTCGTGCCGAACGCAAGGTCTATGGCCATCTGGGGCGCTTCAAGCCGCTCAAGGAAAAGAACCCCAGCCTCATTCTGGCGGTTGGTGGCTGCGTTGCCCAGCACGAAGGGCAGCGTATGCTCGACAAGGTGCCCTATCTCGATATCGTATTCGGCACCCACAACGTTCATCGCCTCGCCGAGTTGGTGCAGCAGGCCGAAGCCCGGCAGGGGCGTGGTCTGCTGGTCGACTTTCTCGACGAAGAACAGCGCCGCCTGCTCTTTCCGGCCCGCCGGCCGAGCAGTGAGGTCAGTCGATTCGTGACCATTGTTCAGGGCTGCGACAACTTCTGTGCCTATTGCATCGTTCCCTACGTGCGCGGACGCGAAGTGAGCCGGCCCAGTGCCGAGGTGCTGGATGAAGTGCGCTCCCTTATCGACCAGGGCGCAGCGGAAATTACCCTGGTCGGCCAAAACGTCAATTCTTACGGCGTCAAAGAGGGAGATGAGATCTCCTTTGCCGAACTGTTGCGCCAGGTGCATGAGGTGCCAGGGCTGAAACGGCTGCGTTTTATCACCTCTCATCCCAAAGACCTCTCCGACGAACTGATCGACTGCTTCGGCAGCCTCGACAAGTTGTGCAAGCATCTGCATCTGCCGGTGCAGGCTGGCTCTGATCGTATTCTTCAGGCCATGGGGCGCGGCTACAGCCGTGACCATTACCTGGCCAAGGTGGCCCGCCTGCGGCAGGTTTGTCCCGAGATCCGCCTGACTTCGGATGTGATTGTCGGTTTCCCGGGCGAAGAAGAGGATGATTTTGAGCAGACCCTCGATTTGCTGCGTCAGGCGCAGTTCGCCGAAATCTACTCCTTTATCTTTTCGCCTCGTGAAGGGACCGCCGCCGCTCTGCTACCCGACGAGACGCCCGTCGAAGTAAAGCAGCAGCGCTTCGATTGCATGCTCGCCTTGCAGGACGAGATCACTCGCCGCTACCATGACAGGGATGTTGGGAAACTAGTGCCGTTGCTGGTGGAAGGGGAGAGCCGCCAGGGCGGCGGTCAGCTGTTCGGTCGTACCAACTGGAACCGGATCGTCAATTTTACCGGCGACCACAGCCTGATCGGCTGCATCGTTTCGGTACGACTGATGGAAGCCCAGCGCAACTCCCATATCGGTGTCCTTGAGGATAAAATAAACGTCGCCAGAAAAGCCGGTTAGCTGGCAATCTCTAACCCTTACTCGCAAGGTCTTGCCATGATCGATTTGCACACCCACACCATATTCAGCGACGGCGAGCTGATCCCCGCCGAACTGACCCGCCGCGCTGCGGTGGCCGGTTATCGGGCTATCGGCCTGACCGATCACGGCGATATGTCCAACATGGACCTGATTATTCCACGCCTGGTGCGGGTGGCCGAGGACCTGTCCCAAGCCTGGGGGCTGACCGTAGTGCCCGGCATCGAGTTGACCCATATTCCGCCTGCGGCTATTGCCGAGGCTGCTCGTGAGGCACGCAAGCTTGGGGCCAAGCTGGTCGTCTGTCATGGCGAAACCCTCAGCGAGCCCGTTGCCGAAGGGACCAATCGGGCCGCCCTGGAAGCCGATATCGATATTCTCGCCCACCCTGGCCTGATCAGCGAGGAGGAGGTGCGCCTGGCCGCCGAGCGGGGCATCTGCCTGGAGTTGACCACCCGCTCCGGGCACTCCCTGAGTAACGGACATGTTGCCCGCGCTGCCCTGGTCGGCGGCGCACGGTTGGTTCTTAACACTGACAGCCACGCACCGGGCGATCTAACCCCCCTGGAAAAGGCTCGTCGTATCGCCTTTGGCGCCGGCCTCAGCGAGGCTCAGTTTGAGCAGTGTCGCCGCAACAGCGAGGAATTAGTGAAACGGCTGATGGGCTGATTCCCGTCGTTTGTTTAGCGGTTTTGGATCCGTCGGGTCACTAGCCTGTTGCTGGCACTTGGCAGAACGGTATTTTAATTGGAAAAAATCGTGCGGTATCCGCCGTAACGATTAGAGGGGATAGGAAGATGACTGAACAGGATTTCGCCCTATTAAAGGAATTGGTGGAAACCCCGAGTCCGTCCGGTTTTGAACAGCCGGCGCAGCGCATCTGCCGCCGCGAGATGGGCCAGGTTGCCGATGAGTTGAATACCGACGTGATGGGTAACGTGATCGCCCGCCTGGCCGGACCCGAAGGGGCGCCGCGGGTCATGCTGGCCGGCCACTGCGACGAGATCGGCTTCATGGTCCGCTACATCGACGACAAGGGATTTATCTATTTTGCGCCCATCGGCGGTGTCGACGCTCATCTGGTGCCGGGCCAGCGGGTCCATATTCACAGTGCCGGCGGGCCGGTGCTGGGGGTGGTCGGCAAGAAGCCGATACATCTTATGGAGGCCAAGGATCGCGAAACGGTGGTCAAGCTCAATCAGCAGTTCATCGATATCGGCTGCGCCGATGCCGAGGAAGCCAGGAAGCTGGTGGCGGTCGGGGACCCGGCGACCTTCGCCGTCGGCGTCGAGCGGTTGCAGGGTGAGCTGGTGGCTTCCCGCGCCTTCGACGACAAGATGGGCGCCTTTATTGTCTGCCAGGTGCTCAAGGAAGTCAAAAAGCTGGGTACGGTTCCGGTCGATCTCTACGGCGTGACCACCGTTCAGGAGGAAGTTGGCCTGCGCGGAGCGACCACCAGCGCCTACGGTGTCAACCCCGATGTCGGCATAGCCATTGACGTCGGCTTCGCCACCGATTTTCCCGGTGTCGAAAAGAAGGATGTCGGCGAATTCATGGTCGGAAAGGGGCCCATCATTTCTCGCGGCGCCAATATCAATCCGGCCCTGTTCGACCTGCTATTGGCCACCGCTAAAGAAGAGGAGATTCCTTATCAGCTAATGGGAGCTCCTAGAGGGACCGGCACTGACGCCAATGTCATGCAGTTGTCACGCGCAGGGGTCGCCGCTGCATTGATTCAGGTGCCGTTACGCTATATGCACTCGCCGGTGGAAGTACTGTCTTTGGCCGATATCGATTATACGGTACGTCTCTTGGCGGCGCTGATGCCGAAGCTGGCCGCAACCAAGAGCTTTATTCCCAACTGAATACCCAAACAAGGGTGATTGGCAAACGCCGTTTTTCTGGGAACTGGCGGTCTGGCGAGCGCGCTTTTTGGCTTGACGCTACCGATCCATTTTTCTAAGATGCCCGACTAACTTTTTACCCCCACCAAGGAGATGGCGATGCGGGATTCCGCTGATATTCAAGAAGGTTTGACATTCGACGACGTCTTGCTCGTTCCTGCCCATTCGACGGTATTACCCAAAGAGGTCGATCTCACCACCCACCTTACCGCCAACATTCAACTCAATGTACCCCTGCTGTCGGCGGCTATGGATACGGTGACCGAGGCCCGCGCCGCGATTGGCATGGCCCGCGAGGGGGGGATGGGCATCGTTCACAAGAACATGTCGCCGGCGGAGCAGGCCATCGAGGTCGATCAGGTCAAGAAGTCTGAAAGCGGCATGATCGTCGATCCCATCACCATGCGGCCGGAACAGAAGATTTTCGAGGCCCTCGAGCTGATGGAAAAATACCGCATCTCCGGGGTGCCGATTACCAAGGACGGCAAGCTGGTCGGTATTTTAACAAACCGCGACCTTCGTTTCGAGACCCAGCTCGATCAGCCGATCTCCAACGTTATGACCAAGGAGAATCTGGTCACTGTGCCGCCGGGCACCACCCTGGAAGAGGCCAAGTACCATCTCCACAAGCATCGTATCGAAAAGCTGCTGGTGGTCGATGACAACTACGCCCTGAAGGGTCTGATCACCATCAAGGACATTGAGAAGGTGCGCAAGTACCCGCTGGCCTGCAAAGACGATCTGGGTCGTCTGCGTGTCGGCGCCGCGGTCGGCGTCGGCGCCGATCGCGAAGAACGTCTGGAAGCCCTGATCCGGGCCGGGGTCGACGCCATCGTGCTCGATACCGCCCATGGTCATTCCAAATCAGTACTCGATGCAGTAGTGGATACCCGGCGATGTTATCCCGATCTGCAGCTGATCGCCGGTAACATCGCCACCGCCGAAGCAGCCGAATCGCTGATTAAGGCCGGGGTCAATGCGGTCAAGGTCGGCATCGGGCCGGGCTCTATATGCACCACCCGGGTGGTGGCCGGAGTCGGCGTACCGCAGATCACTGCCATCATGAATGTCGCCAAGGTTACTCACAAAGCCAACATTCCGCTTATTGCCGACGGCGGCATCAAATACTCCGGCGAACTGCCCAAAGCCATCGCCGCCGGCGCCGACGTGATTATGATCGGTTCCCTGTTCGCCGGTACCGAGGAGTCGCCTGGCGAAACAATCCTTTACCAGGGCCGTACCTATAAGGCCTATCGCGGTATGGGCAGCCTTGGCGCCATGAAGCAGGGCAGCAAGGATCGTTACTTCCAGGGCGACGTCGACAAGGAAGTCAAGCTGGTTCCCGAGGGCATCGAAGGGCGGGTGCCTTTCCGCGGCAGCCTGTCGGACAACGTCCATCAGCTGCTGGGCGGCTTGCGGGCCGGCATGGGCTATGTCGGTTGCGCCAATCTGCGAGAGCTGCAGACCCAGGCCCGTTTTATCCGCATCACCAACGCCGGACTGCGCGAGTCCCACGTACACGACGTAAATATCACTCACGAAGCGCCCAATTATAGACTGGAGCGGAACTGAGCGGAGGAGAAAAGCTTTTTCGCTAGCTCCTATTAATGGCTCAAGAGGCGAAGACTCAAAGTAAATTAGTTCTTTGACTTCCTTTGCGGTCTTTACGTCTTAAGAGAGCGAAGCGAACGAGCGTGAGAATGGTTTTGAGTTTCTGTTTTTCTCTACGTTACTGCGGAAATATCTGATTTCCGGTTGTTTCAGTCCATACTTGCAGCTAGCGTGCTTTACGGAGTTTTTCATGTCCCAGGATATCCATAGCGAAAAGATACTCATCCTCGATTTCGGTTCCCAGTACACCCAGCTCATTGCCCGCCGGGTGCGCGAGGCCCACGTCTACTGCGAGCTGCACCCCTTCGACATGGCGCTGGACGAGATCAAGGCCTTTGCCCCCAAGGGTATCATTCTCTCCGGCGGTCCCAAGTCGGTCTACGAGGAAGGCGCTCCGGCCATCGCCGAGGAACTGTTCGAGCTCGGCGTGCCGGTGCTCGGCATCTGTTACGGCATGCAGCTCATGAGCCGCCACTTCGGCGGCGAGGTGGTGCCGGCCGGTAAACGTGAATATGGTCATGCCGAACTGCTCGCTCAGGGGACACCTGGGCCCCTGTTCGAAGGCTTTTTCGTTGAAGGAAAGAGCCCGGTATGGATGAGCCACGGCGACCACGTGGAAAAAGTTCCCGCCGGTTTCGAGGTGGTGGCCGGCACCGAAAACGCGCCAGTCTGCGCCATCCAGAACGTGGCGCGCAACCTCTACGGTGTGCAGTTTCATCCCGAGGTCAACCATACCCCCCGCGGGGAGCAGCTCATCGACTGTTTTGTGCGGCAGATCTGCGGTTGCAGCGGCCAGTGGACGCCGGGACAGATCATCGAGGACGCGGTGGCGCGCATTCGTCAGCAGGTCGGCAGCGACCAGGTAATTCTCGGCCTGTCGGGAGGAGTCGATTCCTCCGTGGCGGCGACCCTCATTCATCGCGCCATCGGCGATCAGCTGACCTGCGTGTTCGTCGACAATGGCCTGCTGCGCCTCGGCGAAGGGGACCAGGTAATGGCCACCTTTGCCGAAAATATGGGGGTCAAGGTCATACGGGTCGACGCCGAGCAGCGTTTTCTCGACCGCTTGGCCGGGGTCACCGATCCCGAAGCCAAGCGCAAGATCATCGGCAACCTGTTCGTCGACATCTTCGAGGAAGAGGCGGCCAAGATCAGCGACGCCAAATGGCTTGCTCAGGGTACCATCTACCCTGACGTCATCGAGTCGGCCGGGGCCAAGACCGGCAAAGCCCACAGCATAAAAAGCCATCACAACGTCGGCGGTTTGCCCGACTACATGAAGCTCGACCTGCTCGAGCCGCTGCGGGAACTTTTTAAGGACGAGGTGCGGGCTATCGGTGAAGAAATGGGGCTGCCCCATGCCATGGTCTGGCGCCATCCCTTCCCCGGGCCGGGTCTCGGTGTGCGGATTCTCGGTGAAGTCCGAAAGGAGTACGCTGACATCCTGCGTCGGGCCGACGCCATCTACATCGAAGAACTCTACCGCACCGGTCATTACGATAAGATCAGCCAGGCCTTCGCCGTCTTTCTGCCGGTCAGGAGCGTTGGTGTCATGGGCGACGGTCGTACCTACGAATTCGTCATTGCTCTGCGCGCGGTGGAGACCAAGGATTTCATGACCGCCGGCTGGTATCCGCTGCCCTATGCCGAGATGGCCCATATCAGCGGCCGTATCATCAACGAGGTCAAAGGGGTCAATAGGGTGGTCTACGATATTTCCAGCAAGCCCCCGGCGACCATCGAGTGGGAGTAGCCGGTGGCGGCCGGCAAAGGCGGGGGCGAAAGCGGGCGCCGGAAGCCGGGCAAGCCGGCTCGAAAATACAGCCAGGCGGCCCGCCTGCACGACCTTATTCGCCTGCTTGAAGCCCGCCATGGCGCCACCGTGGCCGAACTCGCCGAGGAATGCGGGGTTACCCGCCGCACCATTTACCGCGACCTGCAGGCCGTCGAGGAGGCGGGCTATCCGCTGGTCAAAGAAGACGCCGGCGACGGCAGCGTCCTCTACTCCTTTCTCACCGGCTTCAGCAAGATTCCACCCATCACCTTCTCCCTGCCCGAGCTGATGACATTGTTTCTCTGTCGCGGGCAGCTGGCTTTTCTGCAGGGTACCCCTTTTCAGGACGATCTCGAC
>ENA-ORCT01000748-ORCT01000748.1-marine-metagenome-genome-assembly--contig:-NODE-748-length-14400-cov-3.739021_pt1 | contig 14400 bp, 9 predicted proteins | sample MGYA00248632_ERZ508511 | MGnify/ENA primary metagenome ERZ508511 (study PRJEB26182, sample SAMN06268839) | marine metagenome | isolation source: Tt an P1-techrep anaerobic enrichment on pine from sediment...
ATATATTTGTGATCGATGTCATTAACTAACTGATTCAAGAAACTAAATGAAAGATTTATTGATGCACAGGCTTGTGGTTTTGTTGTTTTTTGCCACTGTTTTTACATTCGATTCAAATGCTGCCTTCGCAGCTAACGAAAACGCGGAGTCTTCGGATCGGCCAAACTTTATTTTTATTTTAACAGATGATCAGCGATGGGATGCGCTTGGCTATGCGGGCAATCACATTATCCAAACTCCTGAAATGGATAAACTTGCAGAGACAGGGGCTTATTTCTCAAAGGCGATTGTGACTACGCCAATTTGCTCAGCCAGTCGTGCCAGCATCTTTAGCGGAATGCATGAGCGTGCGCATCGTTATACCTTCCAGACAGGACCGATCCGCGATGAGTTTATGGAAACTTCCTATCCCAAAGTGATGAAGGAAAACGGATACTTCACCGGGTTCTTCGGAAAATTTGGAGTTAACTACAGTGCAAAGGAAGAACTTTTTGATGTCATTGAAGACTACGATCGGAATAATCAGTTTAAAGATTATCGGGGATACTACTACAAAACGCTGGGCGATGATACAGTTCACCTGACAAGGTACACCGGTCAAAAAGGCCTGGAGTTTATTGATCGTGCACCGAAAGATAAACCTTTTTGTTTGCAGTTGAGCTTCAGTGCACCTCACGCACATGACGGCGCTCCAGAGCAATATTTCTGGCAGGAAGAACAAAATTCACTTTTTGCGGATTTTGATATGCCCGGACCAATAATGGCATCCGATGAGTGGTTCGATAAATTGCCCAAATCGGTGCGGGAAGGGTTTAACCGTACTCGCTGGTACTGGCGATACGATACCCCGGAAAAATATCAGCATAGTGTGAAAGGCTATTACCGGATGCTGAGGGGCATCGACAACGAAATTGCAAAAATCAGGAATAAGCTTGAAGAGAAGGGCCTGGATAAAAATACGGTCATTATTTTGATGGGAGATAATGGTTACTTTCTCGGTGAACGGCAATTAGCCGGTAAGTGGCTGATGTACGACAACTCCATCAGGGTACCACTGATTGTTTACGATCCGAGGATTGACAAGCATGAGGACATTTCGGATATGGCACTGAACATTGATGTGCCTGCAACTATTCTGGATATGGCGGGAATTGAAAAACCTGAAAAATGGCAGGGGAAAAGTTTATACCCGATGGTTTCAGGAAATCAAAAATCAATCGACAGAGATACGATTCTAATAGAACATTTGTGGGAGTTTGAAAACATCCCTCCGAGTGAAGGAGTGCGGACCAATGAGTGGAAATACTTTAGGTATGTCAATGATAAAACCAATGAAGAACTTTATCACATCAAGAAAGACCCACTCGAAAAAATAAACCTGGCTTCCGATCCGAAGTATGCTGCGGTGCTAAAAGAACTTCGCCGAAAGAATGATGAACTGGCCAATCGGTTTTCCGGGGAGTTTTCCGAGAAACCTTTTGGTTTAAATATTGAAACGATTCGTGATCCGCAATATGTGGAAATAATCAATGAACAGCCCCGTTTTGGATGGATCGTTCCACAAAGTGCCGTTTATCAAAAAGCCTATCAAGTTCTTGTGGCATCTTCTAAAGATCTGATAAATAAGAATATTGGGGATGTATGGAACAGCGGACAGGTACGAAGCAGCAGTGCCTGCAATATTGCCTTAAAATCCGTTCAGCTCAGCCCAAATTCAGCTTATTATTGGAAAGTTCGCATTTTTGATAAAGATAACCGGGTGTCTGATTATTCGGAACCTCAAAAGTTTTTGACAGGCGATTTTAATACCGGAAAAATCTCAAGCTCGAACTATTTTGAAGTTGAAGAAATAAAACCAGTTTTCTACCGGAAAAATAATGATGGTAGTTTTTTCATTGATTTTGGCAAAGCGGCCTTTGCGACTCTTGAGCTAAATTATAAGCCTGAAGAAGCTGCAACACTGAAGATCAGGCTTGGAGAAAAGCTAGCCGATGGAAAAATCGATCGTACACCGGGTGGAACGATTCGTTACCAGGAAGTAGGCTTAACTGTCGTCCCAGGTAAAAATACCTATCAAATTGCATTGAAGCCTGATGAACGAAATACAAAATCGATAGCTGTTTCAATGCCTGATACTTTCCCGGTGATTATGCCATTTCGTTATGCTGAAATAGAAGGTGTTGCCGGCAATTTCGATCCCATGCAAGGAATTGTACAGCAAGCCTATTTCAGCTATTTCGATGATGATGCTAGTTCGTTTTCAAGTTCCGACACCATCCTCAATCAGGTCTGGGATTTATGCAAATATTCGATAAAGGCCACTTCGTTTGCGGGTTATTATGTCGATGGAGACCGGGAACGTATTCCCTATGAAGCGGATGCATATCTCAACCAGCTAAGCCATTATGCGGTGGATAATGAATATTCGATTGCCCGCAAAACCATTGAATATTTCATGCAAAAGCCAACCTGGCCGACCGAATGGCAATTACACGTGGCGCTGATGTTTTATCAGGACTATATATATACCGGTAATTTAGAGCTTATTGAAAAGTACTATGAACCGCTGAAGCACAAAACCTTAATGGCGCTTGAGATCGTAGATGGATTCATATCTACTTCGTCGCCAAACCATACGGCCGAATTGATGCAGAATCTTGGTTTTCAGGATACAACCCAGCGCTTGCGCGATATTGTTGACTGGCCACAGAAAGGAGGCTTTGGCGGTGTTGCAGGCGAAGATGATGGATTTATTTTCAAACCGGTCAATACAGTTATCAATTCATTGTATTACCAGAACATGAAAATTCTGTCTGAGTTTGCGCGGCTATTGGGAAAAACAGATGAAGCGCTCGATTTTCAGCTCAGGGCGGCAAAAGTGAAGAAATCAATCAATCAATATTTGTTCGATAAAGAGCAAGGTCACTACGTTGATGGAATGGGGACTGAGCACGCATCGGTCCATGCCAACATGTTTCCACTTGCTTTTGGAATTGTTCCAGAAAAGTACAAACAAGCTGTTGTAGATTATATGAAAACCCGCGGCATGGCTTGTAGTGTTTATGGTGCCCAATATTTGATGGAGGCCGTTTACAACGCCGGGGCCGGGGAATATGGACTTGATTTGATGACCGCAACCAATGATCGCAGTTGGTACAACATGATTAAAGTTGGATCGACCATTACTATGGAAGCATGGGATATGAAATACAAACCCAATTCAGATTGGAATCATGCGTGGGGTGCGGTCCCTGCGAACATTATATCCAGATACCTGTGGGGCATCCAGCCCGTTGAGCCGGGTTTTAACGTTGTTTGCATCCGGCCACAGCTGGGAAACCTGCAGCACACATCGATTACTGTGCCAACCATCAAAGGGCAGATTAATTGTGAGTTTAAAAAGGCGAATGCACGCTTGATGAATTATTCTGTTCAATTGCCCGCCAACATGGTCGGTGAGCTTAAATTGAAATTCTCAAGCGAGGATGTTGTGACGGTCAATGGGAAGGAAGTTAATCCGCAATTCGAAACGATCCGATTGTTGCCCGGCTCCAATGAGATCGAAGTAAAAGTTAATTCATTTTAGGAAGATGTTGTAATTCATGAAGATCAAGCTAATGAATTAGTTTGTTTACTCTCTATTTTTTTAGAAATCAATAAATATTAACTTATGAAACACCCAGGAATTTTTGCATTGGCGGTACTTGTCCTTTTTTCTTGTTCGCCCGGTAAGCCCGAAATCACAGGAGAATTAAAAACCTGGCATAAAGTAACGTTAACGTTCGATGGTCCTGAATCATCAGAAATGGCGACACCTAATCCTTTTACCGATTACCGGCTGGATGTGACCTTTTCACAGGGTGATCAGAAATTTGTGGTGCCTGGCTACTTTGCCGCTGACGGGCAGGCAGCATATACCTCGGCCGACTCGGGAAATAAATGGCGTGTTCATTTTTCGCCCAATGTCGCAGGAGCGTGGAACTACAAAGTTTCATTTAAGCAAGGAGCTGGAATTGCTGTGAGTAAAGAGGAAGGCGAAAGCGCCAAATTTATGGATGGCGCTGTCGGAACGCTCGCGATTGTAAAAACGGATAAAGAAGGGCGTGATCTTCGCGCACATGGCAGATTGCAATATGTAGGGGAGCATTACCAACGCTTTGCCGAAACAGATCAATACTTTTTAAAATGTGGTGCCGATGCTCCCGAGAATTTTCTGGCCTATTACGAAATTGATAATACACCAAATGTTGGTGAGCGGTTGAAAAAGTGGAAAGATCATGCAGTCGATTATAATCAGGATGCCGATGCTTTTTTCTGGGGGCCGGAAAAACAAAAAGGAAAAAACATATTAGGCGCAATCAATTACTTGTCGTCGAAAGGGATGAATGCTTTTTCGTTTCTAACTTTTAATACCGACGGTGACGATCGTAATGTGTATCCGTTCTTGCTGAAGGTAAGTAAGGAAGAATACGAAAAGGCTGCCAACGTTAAAAAGAATCCGAGACAATGGGAGGAGTTAATGATTCACGACCGTTTTGACGTATCGAAAATGGATCAGTGGGAACAGATATTTTCTTACGCTGAGATGAAAGGCATGTTCCTTCATTTTAAAACTCAGGAGAACGAAAACGACCAAAAAATGGACGGAGGTGATGTAGGGCCTGAAAGAAAACTCTATTACCGCGAATTGATTGCACGGTACAGTCATCATTTGGCATTGAACTGGAATTTAGGCGAAGAAATGACTCAAACCGTGGAACAGGTGAAAGATATGGCGGCCTATTTTAGTGAAAACGATCCGTATAAAAACCTGGTGGTGGTACATACTTATCCTAATCAGCACGAAAAATATTATGGCGCGTTGGTTGGCGATGCTTCAGAACTTACCGGACTATCAATACAAACCAATGAACCGGACTTTTCACGAGTGCACAGCACGGTAAACAAATGGGTGAAAGCATCTGCCGAATCCGGCAAGAAATGGGTGGTTGCAGTTGACGAACCCGGCGATGCCACACATGCTTTAATTACCGATGAAGAAGATCCGGAACACAACAATGCCCGCATTAACGGACTCTGGGGAACTTTTATGGCTGGCGGTTGTGGCACCGAATGGTATTTTGGCTATAAACACCCGCATTCCGATCTTACTTGCGAATCGTGGAGATCGCGTGATTTGTTTTGGGATCAATGTAAAATAGTGCTCGATTTCTTTAATAAAAACGAAATTCCTGTTGCGGAGATGAAAAACAATGATGAACTGACAGCTTCTGAAAACGATTATGTATTTGAAAAAACAGGTGAAGTGTATTTGATATATAGTAAAACAGGAGAAGAAATAGATGTTGAGTTGCCCGATATTGGTTATGCGGCCAGCTGGGTAAATCCCAAAACGGGAGAAAGCATAAAAGCAATCGAAAACACGCTTTCTGAGAGAATTAAGCTTAGTTGTCCATTGGAGCAAGATTGGCTGCTCTATCTGCACAAATAAGTTTTTTAAGATACTTGCTTAGCGGGCAAAAATCCTCACGCTAAACGAAGCACATACAAATCTATATTTAGAAAAAACTCGGAAAAACCATTTATAATGGTTTTATGAATTATATTACAAAACACTAAAAGCCTATAAATCATCTGATTTATAGGCTTTTAGTGTTTCTTGATCATTGAATCTGTCGGGATGACAAGATTTGAACTTGCGACCCCTCGCCCCCCAGGGGAGTGGCGGGGTGATTATATTATTCTTAGTTTAGTTGTATTTACTTATATTTGACGCGGCTTTCATAGAAATAGGTAAAGCCGATATAAGTCGAATTTATATCACATTTTATGCAAAAATGCGACACAAATGCGACACAAATTTTATTCAGTATGGGGAAGTTTAAATTTACAATGCGCACTACAAAACCGAACAAGGATGGGAAGTATGCAATAATGCTTGAGCTCTCAAGGAACAAACGAAGAAGCTACATTTCACTGAGAATTGACGGGGATCCCAAATTTTGGGATCAAAACCAAGAACGGTTTGTTGTTGAGAAGGGGCTCAGGAGCACTGAGGCCAAGAAGAAAAATGAAGAAAGAAAGAAGAGCAATGACCTCCTTGAACGACATAATCAGCGTGCTATTTCGGTAATTGAGGAATTTGAAGCAAATAGAATTGATTGGACACTAAATCAATTTAAAGATGCTTTTGTAGGAAAGGTTAGCCAAGGCATCTTTCTGCCATACTTAGAGAATCACATAAAAATATTGGTAGATACTGGGCATATAGGGAATAGCAAGTGTTATCGTAGTTTGTGTGTGATCCTTAATTTGTTCGACAAGAGTCTGAAGGATCGGGTATTTGGAGAGATTGATCTTAAATACGTGAAGCAATTTGACGTATTTCTTCAAAAAAGAAAAACTACAGGTAATACGAGGAAGTATTATATGAAAGCCTTGAGAGCGATATTAAATAAAGCAATTCGGGATAAAGAAGCAAGCCGGGCTACCTATCCGTTCGGGAAGGAAGGATTTAATATTTCGGCTCTTGAAGAACAAACAGCGAAAAGAAACTTGCCGGAAGAATATCTTTTGAAATTGAAAAGTGATGAATCGCAACGCGATATTCGAAATTACGCCAGAAAGTTGTTCTTGTTTTCGTACTACTGCTATGGACTCTCATTTGTAGATATGGCTCATTTGAAAAGAAGCAATATTATTCGGCACAACAACGGCAGGTATATCGTTTATAAACGGGAAAAAACCAAAACAGGAAGAAATATAAAGCCAATACAGATTAAACTGACTAAAGAGATCGAATTGCTAATTGGAGAATTGACTATGTATAACAAACCAATCGAAGATTATTTGCTGCCAATTGTGACAATCAACCATACTGGAGATAAATTGTATGAACATATCCGAAATAAAGGGCGACGTTTTAATAAATACTTGAAAGAACTGGCAGAAGAGTTTGATTTTGAGTTTAATCTGACTAGTTACGTTAGCAGGCACACTATGGCTATGCAGTTACAGAATAATGCTGTTCCTAGGGAGGTGATTAGCCAGATTTTGGGACACTCGGATATAAAGACAACCAATGCTTATTTGGATAGTTTGGATAGTTCAGTTATTGATGAAGCAGTAAAAGTATTGTGATATGGGAAAAGTGGGATTGGATGACATTTTGCGACAACTGGTTTTATTGTCGAATAAGGAGTTGGGTGAGGTTAAGGAAGTAATTATGTACCATCTTCATTTGCAGGTAGATAATGATAAAATTACTAAGGTATTAGACAGAGAGATTTCAAATGCTATCCAAGGTGTTCAGCAGTTAAGGAATGGCATTCTTTTTGGACAGATATTTTCAGTAATGGGGTTCCCAACTGATGAAAAGAGGTTTGCTGATCGTTTTATGATCTCATTTTGCTCAATGAAATTTCTCACTCCTAAAGTGTTAGAAGAATATGGGACTGTATTTAGAACATTTAGCTTTAAAGGAAAACTGGGTAATTCAAGTAAACTTAGTTTCATGGATAAATTTGAGATAATTCGGAGAGAGAAGGAGATAAGGGATCTACCGTTTATTGATTTTTTCGTTAAAGCACATGGATTTATGCGCATTCTTGATTTTCTTTACTCAGTACAGAAAGGGAAACCAAGCTCCATTCCCAGTACACCTCCAATTGAAAGTCTATTTGATAGCAAGACTTATAGGATCATTCATGAACAGTTTGAGACCATGGGGAGCGGGAATAAAAGCAAAGGGTGGAAATATGCGTTTAATTCAGAAGATGATTATGATGAGTTTTGTGGTTTGTTAACAAGCTTTTTTGAGCATGGAAAATATGAGCTGCCAAGTTCAAAGATTAGACTTAAGGCTAAAACAAGAACCGAAGTTGCCAAAAATTTAAGGACAATTTATAGGAAACTAGGCGAAACAATGGCAGGAGATACTGCCTTTTTTGATATTGTAAGGGTTTTAAACCATTTTGAGGAATTATCTGATGAAAAAATTTATCGCGATTTAACACGATAGGGCATCAGCTATTTTGCACAAAATCAGTTTGTTATCTGCCTAATTGTTTGTGCGAATTTATGGTATCCCAGAAATCCCAGAAATCCCACCAGAAATCCCGTTATTTGGGAGATTAATTTTATTAGAGAGTTAGGAATTAACCTACTCTTTAATAAATTTTATAATGAATAATTTTTCCGAAATGCCATTACAAATGGCTTCCCTACAAAATGAAGTTGCCGAACTGAAGCAGTTAATTCTACAACTGTTCAATCAGTCGAATGATCTCCAAGAAGTCGTTGGAATTGATGAGGTGTGTAAATTAACCGGCTATTCAAAGAATACGGTTTATCAGTATGTCAATCAAAAGAAGATCCCCTTTCATAAACCGGAACATGGCGGCCGGAAGCTGATCTTTTTTAAATCTGAAATTGAGAATTGGTTGCGGGGCGATACAGCGGAAAGTTCCGGCGAGTACTGCGAAAGAAAGGATCGCGAGTTACTTCATCAATACAGGGGAGGATTGAACTAATGGAGATCGCCGAATGCAATGACCCAAGTACTTTAGAGCCAGACGTGCTGGATTGTCCGGGGCTACCTTTTCTGAAGCAAGATGACAAAGGCAGGATTCATCTAAATGATCTGTGGTATTTTCAGTTTCTTGAAAGTGCAGGATTTAGAACCGTAAGACGGGATGAAACAATTAATCTTGTCCGGATCGAAAAAAATATAATCAAGAAAGTTATTCCTCATGACATTAAAATTTATTTAGTAGAAAAATCCCATGAATTATCGAATGAGAACATGACGAACTTCCTTTTGAGTAACACAAGGATCTATAAGCCAGAGTACCTTTACGCATTGGCAGAGATTAAGCCCGATGTGATTCGAGATACGAAAAATTCAGCCTATTTCTTTTTTCAGAATGGTGTTGTCACTGTCTCAGCTTTAGGGATGATAGGGCCTATTCCATATGACAGGTGTGACAAACAGATTTGGGAAGATAAGATATTACCACGGAATTTTAAGCTCGTTAAATTGAACGCATCAGAGAACGTATTCAGGGATTTTGTTTGGAAGTTGTCAGGTATGCGACGGGAGCGTGCAAATTATCTTTGGTCAATCATAGGTTATTGTTTGCACAATTATAGGACCAGTGCAAATTCCAAAGCAATAATATTTGCAGATGAAAATCTAAGTGATCAACCAGAAGGAGGAAGTGGAAAAACCTTACTTGTTAAAGCACTAGGTAAAATTAGGACACTCGTAGAGAAAGATGGGAAAACATTTAATCCAAGGTCTTCTTTTCAGTGGTCTGATGTGAATGAAACCACAGATCTTGTGTTGCTTGACGAAACGAGTTCTGGTTTTGCGTTTGAAGATTTGTTCTCGCTGATTACTAGTGGCATAACTATAGAGAAGAAGTTCTTGGATAAATATCGCCTTTCAATTGAGCAGTCCCCATTATTCGCAATTACAACAAATCAGGTGATTCCGGGGAACTCTGGCTCCTTTGCCCGTAGACAGTATACCGTTGATATTCACCAGTATTTTAGCAGTAACCATACACCAGTAGATGAATATGGTCATCTGTTTTTTGAAGACTGGGATGAAGAAGCTTGGAACCAATTCGACAATTTCATGTTGCTCTGTGTGAGGTCCTATTTTAGGACGGGGGTGCTTAACTATTCGGATTTGGAAAGCGAGAAAAAGAGGGCCGTAAGAGCAACCAGCTTAATATTCGTAGATTGGTATCTGGATTGCTTGGAAGACCTTCAAGGAGATAATGGAACAACCGAGACATGGAATCGATTCTTGGAAGAAACTGGGGGCAAGGCCTCGAGTTTTTCTATTAAAAGGTTTGTCAACAACCTTAGAGAGTGTTGTCAAATATTGGGGCATACTTTCACCGAAATCAGATCGAGCGGAAAAAGAGGGTTTAGAATAGACGTGTAGGTGTTGGATGTTTAAAAAATGTGTCATATGCGTCACATGTGTCATGCCGGGGTTATAAACTTGGTTATATGTGGCGAAAAAGAATGCAGGTGTTGTTTGGTTGCTTGTTGAACGTGAACGTTGGCCTGCGTTGCAATTGGGGTATTTAGGGAAAGAACTTCTTCCGGAAGGTCTTTCCCATATTGATGGTTGTTTTTTGGCGACATATGGGTAGGTCACATCATGGATACATTACCCAGTTATCTGGAAGTGCTACTCGCAGTTGCTGCAAAATCCAGATTAAATTGGCCAAGTAGATCAGGCACCAGATTGCAGCCGATAGCTATGAATCGCTATCAAGAAGGGAAATCGGCTCGAAAATTTCAAGGGAGATCGTTGGCTGCGTGGTTATTCCTCCCATTCCCGAAGCCAAAATCTTCCATGTCAGACCCAGCGGATATTATTAGTAAATGTATTGCTCCTATAGATCTTATGGATTGTCTCTTCCTTGATCGGACTTTCTTTCGCGTGGAGAAAATGGGAGAATTAGCCGATTAGCCATCTCCTCCAGGCTGCTCCGATCCAGTGGCTCAATTGTTATGCGGAAATAGTTTCGCATGGGTTTGAGCAGAAGCTCATGAAGGTTGTAGCCTTCTAATTTATTTTGGAAAAGTTCAAGGTCCTCTGCTGGAGTGCTAAATATAGCACGTCGATCATTTGAGACAAATTTACATAAGCTGGGTGTTGAAGTAATGATCGTCATGAGGATGACTGGACACAAAAGTACATGTAGCATTCTTGAAATACATCAAAGTGACGGAAGAGGAATATGCGGGGAAGCTGGAGATGAAATGGAATGAAATCTATGGTGAAGCAGTATGAGTTTAATTTGGTTTATTCGCAGTGATTGTTTATATTATATAATACGATTATAATACAAATAATGATGACAATTGAAAGTTTGCAAGCATTGAGTACCAGCGGTACCCTAAAGTTGGAGATCTCTGCTGGAGATTTACTTGAAGTGATGAATAGTGTAGCCCAAAATGTTGCCCGGGAATTATTGATTGAGTTCGAGCAAGAACAAAATCCGGAATTTATTTCACGCAAAGAGGCGATGAGCTTACTCGGAGTGGCCACGAACCTCACGATGCAGCGTTGGGAGGACAAGGAATATTTGATTCCTTACAAAGTTAGTGGACGGGTTTATTACAAAAGGAGTGAGGTTTTGGGAGCATTGGAGCGCTGTGGAAGAAATCATTTGAACTAGCCAATTCTTCAGCTATCTCAGTGGCATTGCTTCTCGCATAAGAAAGTTCTACTGCTTTTTTCTTGAACTCTTGTCAAACTTTTTCTCATCTGCTTCATAATTGGAAGTAAGTAAAAATAGTACTTAACTTACCGTAGAGTCAAATGTAGCATTTCCAAATCTGGTCTTAACATCATTGTATGCTCGATGAAAGCATTGAAGAATAAACAGATGTGTTGTAAAGCAGTTAATTTTCTATTTTCATTTAAACGATTAAGCATATTTTTGATGCATGATTTAAAGTTGACATCTCCATTTATTAAAAAAGAATATGGCCAAGAAGGTTTCCATGAAAGATATTGCTGATCAGGTTGGGGTTTCGACCGCATTGGTATCTTATGTACTCAACGGGTTGGAAAAAGAAAAGCGTGTGGGGGCCGAACTGGCTGAAAAAATACGTCAGGCAGCGAAAGAACTAAAATATGCGCCTAATCAAATTGCTAGAAGTTTAAGAAAAGGTACTACTAATACGCTTGGACTTATCGTTGCTGATATTTCCAATCCTTTTTTCGGACAACTTGCCCGGATAATAGAGGATGAAGCAGCTAATTACGGATATACAGTTGTTTTTGGCAGTTCTGATGAGAGTTGTGATAAATCATCTGACCTTATAGATACGCTGCTAAACAGACAGGTTGACGGGTTAATCATTACACCGACAGAAGGTAATGTAAAAAAAATAAAATCGCTGGTACAGCAGGAGATTCCTTTGGTTTTAATTGATCGCTATATGCCGGAGGTATCCAGCAACTATGTCGTGCTGGATAATTATAATGCCACTTATTCTGCGACCAATTGCTTTATTGAAAGAGGATGTAAGAAAATAACTCTTATTTCATACAAATCCGGGATGGTGCACATGCAGGAAAGAATTCGTGGATACGAGGAAGCTATGAAAGATTTTGGGTTATCAGAAGAGATCCTGGTGAAAGAGGTTAGATATAATCATGTTGAAGAAGACGTGGATAGAATCATGAGCGAATTAATCACTCAAAAGCAAACCGAGGCAATCCTATTTGCAACCAACGCATTGTCAATTAATGGACTATATGCGATTAGACAAAATAAGGTAAAAGTTCCTGAAGAACTCGCTGTTATCGGTTTTGACGGGCATGAAGTTTTTGATTTTTTCCAGCCGCCTCTGTCGTATATACAACAACCGTTAACTGATATAGGAAAAGAATCTGTTAGAATATTGATTGAACAAATAAAAGGTGCAAAGAGGATCGTGCACATTGAGCTTAAGCATAAGTTGATTGTAAGAGATTCCTGTGGCTAACCTTTTTTACCAATTTGCTTAAACGATTAATTAAAATTTAGAATTATGAAACGAATTATTTTTTTATTCATGGCCTGTTTGTTGGCTTGTCAAGTATTTTCCCAATCCAAATTTAATGGACTGGACATGAATATGGGCAATCTGTACCGTTTATCCGATGCGCAAACCCGTTCCATCAGTCCGGAGAATTTTACCGGTGAGAAAGGAAAAGGCGGGATGGCCCGGCTGGAAGACAAAGATATTCCGAACAAAGCCAATGCTGCTCATGTTGCCCGTGACCTGGGGCAGGGATGGAAAGTCAATCCTTTTATCATTATCAAACCGGGTGAAACATTTACTCTTGCTGAGATTGACGGACCAGGGAGCATTCAGCATATCTGGATGACACCAACTGGTAATTGGAAATTTTCGATTATCCGTATCTACTGGGATGATGAGAAAGAACCTTCGGTGGAATGCCCCGTCGGTGATTTCTTTGCGATGGGATGGGGTGTTTATGCTCCACTGAGTTCTCAGGCTATTTGTGTCAATCCGGGCAGTGCTTTTAACTGCTACTGGCAGATGCCTTTCCGCAGAAAATGTAGAATAACGATGGAAAACATCAACGACCAGGATCCAATGAGGCTGTACTATCAAATTGATTATACCTTGACGGACGTACCGGATGATGCTGCTTATTTCCATGCCCAATATCGTCGTTCCAATCCAAACATGTCTTCAGTTCACACCATTATTGATGGCATTAAAGGAGAAGGGCATTATGTTGGAACTTACATAGGCTGGGGCGTTAACAATAATGGCTGGTGGGGTGAAGGCGAGATCAAATTCTTTATGGATGGAGATAAAGAGTTTCCTACGATCTGCGGCACCGGTGCCGAAGATTATTTCTGTGGGTCATACAATTTCGACAGGGAAGGACAATACAAAGAGTTTTGTACGCCCTATGCGGGGCTTCACCAGGTAATTCGGCCTGACGGGACATATAAATCACAGCAACGTTTTGGGCTGTATCGCTGGCATATTCTTGATCCTGTCCGGTTTAAAAAAGACCTGAAAGTCACAATACAGGACTTAGGCTGGCGTCATGGTCATCGCTATTTACCTCAAAAATCAGATATTATTTCAGTAGCGTACTGGTATCAAGCCGAACCTCATGCCAAGTTCCCAGAATTACCAGGCTGGAAGGATTTAGAAGTGAATTAATCCTAAGCTTAATCGAATAATTACGAAAATAAAGTATAAAGCAAAATGAGCAACAGATTGATAGGACGTTTACCAAAAGTAGGTATCCGTCCGGTAATTGACGGACGGGAACGAGGAGTGCGCGAGTCGCTTGAAGAACAGACAATGGACCTTGCCAAAGCGGCAGCAGATCTTATTGAAGACAACCTTCGCTTTCCCTCAGGAGAAAAAGTAGAATGTGTAATTTCTGAAACCACTATTGGCGGTGTCGCTGATGCCGCCAGGTGTGCCGACCAGTTTGAACGTGAGGGCGTTGGCGTATCCCTGACTGTAACTCCTGCATGGTGTTATGGCAGCGAAGTCATGGATTCGGAGCCGTTGATTCCCAAGGCTATATGGGGGTTCAATGGTTCTGAACGTCCGGGTGCCGTTTACCTGGCAGCAGCTTTAGCCGGTTATACGCAAAAAGGTCTGCCGGCCTTTAGTATTTATGGGCGCGATGTTCAGGAAGCAGGAGATAACACGATACCTGAAGATGTTCAGGAAAAAATTCTACGTTTTGTAAAGGCAGCTCTTGCAGTAAGCCAGATGAAAGGGAAATCATACCTTTCGTTGGGATATACTTCGATGGGAATAGCAGGATCAGAAGTTGATGCCGGCTTTTTCCAGGATTACCTGGGAATACGCACCGAATTT
>ENA-ORCT01000753-ORCT01000753.1-marine-metagenome-genome-assembly--contig:-NODE-753-length-14372-cov-2.816859_pt1 | contig 14372 bp, 13 predicted proteins | sample MGYA00248632_ERZ508511 | MGnify/ENA primary metagenome ERZ508511 (study PRJEB26182, sample SAMN06268839) | marine metagenome | isolation source: Tt an P1-techrep anaerobic enrichment on pine from sediment...
ATAAAGCCCCCCTTTCTGACAACACGCAGCATTTCTTTTAATGACTGTTCCGGATCAGCGAAGTGCTCGAAACCATCGTATGAAAAAACCACGTCAAAGGAGTCATCATCAAACTGCAATTGCGAACTGTCCATCTGCAAAAGGTTGACACCTTCCTGCACCGCCCTTTCATCGAATCCGTCAGAGCGAATATCAATGGCCGTCGCCGCTTTCCCCATGCGTTTCAGTGCACAACTGACCATGCCGTCCCAGCAGCCCAGTTCCAGGAAATCATTGAGACGCTCGCCCTTGTTCTGCAGCAAATGACAGAGTTCTTTCGCGCGTTCGGTGCCGCGTTTTTCGACGGTTGAAGGATCGTACCCGTACTCCGGCGGAAACGGGTAACGCTGCTGCAGGGATGCTAATTCCGCCGGACCGAGCCAGGCCGGTTCCGCAGAAGATTCGTCGAAGATCCGTTTTGCCTTTTGAATCTTCGATTTGAGTAACACTCCTGAACATCTTCGCCACAGGGACGACAATTTCTGCCGCCCGGGACAAACGTTATAGAGAGCCCATATTAATTTCATCATGATTCTTCTATAGTGCAATTTTCATCGTGTATGGATGCCGAGAACAGCAACCTGATTAAATATCTCACATGGGCATAGTGTAACGGCTTTGGAGATGGATTCAATGATTTTTCCAATCCGCATCGAAGAGAAATGATAAGATTCCGTCGGAAAGCGTATTTATGCTATACGCTTTTAACTTCGGCGGCGCGTTTGGCTTGTTCCATCCAGTCGGGCCGTTCGAGCAGATCCTTCATCGCAAAGTATTCCCGCTCGCACACATCCAGCATGTCCTGGACGTTTTCGAGGTGCTTCTCCGCGGCGGCCTTCTCGATGAGCCAGGCCTTTTTCGCCAGCCGGACCGCTCCCATATTCGACGCCGACCCCTTCAGCGCGTGAGCATACAACTCGATCTGATCGGGATTTTGCCCGTTAACGGCACTCTTGAGTGACAGGATCAGCGTCTGGCTGTTTTTCAAAAACGATGCAGCAAATTCGATAATGATGGGCTCACTATTGATGCGGCCGAACACATCGCCCCAGTCCAGGGGACAATCGTTCGTACTGTTTATATGGTTTTGCTGCGTCATGTTTGGCTCCATGTTTGCCTTGATAAAATCCTGCCGCAGTGCAGTCGTCTGCACCCCGGTCATGAGCATATCTTCAAAAATCCTCCACCGGCTAATTCGAATTCAGAGAATTACCTTGAAAAATATACAATATGTTTGGATACTGAGAGCGAAATTTTTGAGATTTCATTGAGATAGAACAGCAGTGGCCGGCAATCGCAGACCCTGCTTAAATAATTAGGATTTTGGACATTTGAGATTGTTTCGAATTTCGGCATTCGGATCTCGCATTTTCTTTGAATATGGTTAGTTTTGATGATAAAAACCGCTATCTTATCGGCCGTCAAACGATGGTCGATCAACATCTGCGCGGCCGGGACATTCGCGATGCGCGGGTGCTGGAGGTGATGTCGCACCTGCCGCGGGAACGGTTCATCCCCGAAAAATACGCCGCCAACGCTTATGACGACAATCCCCTGCCCATCGGCATGGGCCAGACGATCAGCCAGCCGTATATCGTGGCCCTGATGACCCAATGCCTGGAACTGTCCGGCGGCGAAACCGTGCTGGAAGTCGGCACCGGCAGCGGCTATCAGACGGCGATCCTGGCCGCACTGGCCGCGAGCGTCTATAGCATCGAGCGATTTGCCGAACTGAGCGAACAGGCCCAGGCGGCGCTGGGCGAGATGGGCCGCGACAACATCAAATTCGCGGTCGGCGACGGCAGTTGCGGCTGGCCGGACAGGCGGCTGTTTGAGCGCATCATCATCACCGCCGCGATGCCCGAACTGGCCGGCCCGCTCACCGAGCAGCTGGCCGAAGGCGGCCTCATCGTCGCCCCCGTCGGCGGCATACTGGGCCAGGAACTGATCGCCGCACGAAAACACAAAGGCCGCCTCGCCGCAACAACCGTCTGCGGCTGCCGATTCGTCAAGCTCGTCGGCCAATACGGCTACAGCGAATAAATCAGAGCCCCGACAGTAATGGAGGGGGCAGTAGCCCGAAGCGCACATGTCGTAGCCTAGCTCAAAGGGCGAAGACGGATGCCAGCGAAATTGATCTTCACATTTGATTCACACAAGCCGACAAGATGTTTTGAAATGTATTTCTCAAATTCTGATGTTATGCTTTTTGACATTTTTTCTAGTACCGCATAAACTCATTTTCATCGCTCTTCAGTAAATTCAAAAACTTGGGATGAATAAAAAGCCGTTCCCTGCCGGATTGCTGCTCATCCAGTACACCGATCTCTACAAGCTTTTTTAAATAAACAGACGCTGTTTGTCGCTGCGCAATCCCCGCATCGACGACATTCTGAATACGGCAGTACGGTTGCGTAAATATAATATCCACAAGCTCCCGACTGTAAATTTTTCCAGCCTTTGCCCGCACTGTGTCACAGGTATGCTCCAGCAGATCTCGAATCGCGCGAATTTTCCGGTGCGTCCAGTGAGCCATTTGTTCCACGCCGTCCAGCATATATAAAATCCAGTCTTCCCATTCTCCCCGTTCGGTTACACAGCGGATGCTGTTATAATAACCGGCCCGATTCTCAAGAATATATTTACTCAGATAGAGCACAGGAATCTCAAGCACCCCCACATGAATTAAAAAGAGGATATTCAGCAGCCGTCCCGTCCGGCCGTTCCCATCTCTGAACGGATGGATGGCTTCAAACTGATAATGCATCACAGCCATTCGAACAAGCGGATCAAGATCAAATCGCTCATTCAAAAAATGTTCCCAGTTCGACATTTTTTCTTCAATCACATCGCTGCCGACTGGCGGGGTATAAATCACTTCAAAAGGAGTGGAAAGAACCGTGCCCGGCTGCGTGCGGATGGAAACGTCTGTTTTGAGAATCTGACTGCAAATCTCGATTGCCAATCGTGTGGAAACCGGTCGCTGTTTGATCATTTCACACCCATACGATAATGCCCGGCGATAATGCAATGTTTCCTTCGTAGCAGGATCGGCATGAGTCTCATCGACAGATACATATTTAAACAACTCATCCTGGGTGGTCACAATGTTTTCAATTTCAGAACTCGTCTTCGCTTCAAGCAGGGGGATTGTGTTAATCAGCACCGATTGGTTCGGAATTATTTCCCCGGCCTGTTTCAATTCCGCTAATGCTGTCCGTGCCCCGATGCACTTTTTCATAATAACCTTACTCTCAATGTCATACTCCGGCGGTAAAAGCGGAAGATTATTATAAGGCGTCTTTGGATCAAAAGTAGCCATATTGCCCCTTAAAATATGTTCAAGAAATCAGTTTTTGTCGACATATATTAAAGTATAAGTCGATTTTATCGACATGTCAAACTAAATATGTCGATATATTTGAATTTCTTAGACATATATTTCTTATATGTATACACAATAAACATATCGAATAAGATATGTTCATGAAACATAGAATCATAAACATATAAAATTTTTTATTTAATTCAATAATAATGTTTGATTTTTTTCTAACTCTTGTTAAAATGAATTAAAAAAGAAGGAGTAAGCCATGACCAGCAAAAAGCAAATCGCCGCCAACCGCCGCAACGCCCAAAAATCCACCGGCCCCAAAACCCCCAAAGGAAAAGCAGCCGTCGCTCAAAACGCCGTCAAACACGGCTTCACCGCCAACTCCCCGATTCTCCCCAACGAAGATCCTGCCGCTTACCACGCATTCAAATCCCAACTCACCAAAGAACTCAACCCACAGGGCTTCACCGAAAAAATCCTCGCCGATCGCATCGTAGACCTCTCATGGCGACTCAAACGTTCCGGCCGACTCCACATCGATGCCTACCGTGTCTTTTCCGAAAATCCCCGTTACAAACAGAGCCGAGGAACCGACACGGATATCGACTGCGGCAAAATCGCCGTGGGTGATTTCGCAGACGCCCGGGTCTTCGAACGTCTCCTCGTCCACGAACGCCGCATCGAAAACTCCCTCTTCAAAACAATCACAGAACTCCAGCGTCTCCAGTTCATCCGAACAAAGTATCAATCCCTTCTCATGGACGGCGTAGATTACGACGACACCGAAACCCGAGAAATCATAGAACGACAATCCCTATGCCAACTCCCACATGCAACCACAAACTAAAACATCTTTTTCAACTGTCACCCCGGACTTGATCCGAGGTCCAGACGGTTCATATCATGATTGTCGTTGCATTACACGTATGTTGCCGTTTGACACTGTGCCATTCGCGTCTCTTGCTTTAAAAATAATCTGTGTAAATCTGTGAAATCTGTGGACTAAAAATGAAAAACCAAAATTGTCATCCCGACCGGAGCGGAGGGACCTGTTCATTCAGCCATCCGGAGGAATTCCACAACTAAAAACTACGAACTAAGAACTCAAAACTAAAACAGATGTATCTTTCAGGCAAAAACCTGCTTTACACCTTCCACCAGTCACTGACCGCCCAACACGTCACTGTCCGCGTCTTCAAACATTACGCGCGCTGCCCGGAGCATCGAACATTTAAAAGCTATTTCCGTAAAACAAACCCATTTACAAAGTACATGCACAAACGCCCCCGGCATTCCCTCTCCCGTTACATCACCAAACACCGCCGCAAGCAAAACCCCCTCCTGCAAACTTTCATCCCCCGCATCTCCATAACCATCCTCGAAAAATTGCAAAATCTGAACATTGTAAAAAATACCGCGTGGGTACGGTCCACCCTGCAGGAACCCGACGGTCTCTGCGTTATCGGTGGTTCCACCCGGTTCATCACTGGCGCGATTCTGACAAATGAAATCCTTAAAACTCTGTGTCCTCTGAGGCAAACTACAAAATCGCAAAACAAAGCCATTTTACAGCAGTGCATGCCGAGGATTCGGGCCGGTGTTAATCTTCTTGCGATTGACGCGCCCGGTGCTACAATGAGGGATAGAACGACGACATTGAAAAGGAGAGAAATGCCATGATTGCACAATTCTTTCAGCTTGACGCACGCAACACCACGCTTCGGACCGAGATCATCGCGGGGTTCACCACGTTTTTGACGATGGCGTACATTATTTCTGTGAATCCCAATATTCTCGCCGAAACGGGCATGGACAAGTCCGCCCTCATCGCGGTGACCTGCCTGGTGACGGCGATTGCGACGATTGCCACGGGGCTCTTGGCCAATGCGCCCATCGCGATGGCCCCGGGCATGGGGCTCAATGCTTTTTTTACCTACACGCTGGTGCTGTCCGGGCGTATGTCGTGGCAGACGGCCCTGGCGGCGGTGTTCCTGTCGGGATTGTTTTTCCTGCTGCTGACGATGATCGGGCTGCGCAAAAAAATCGTCGAGGCGATTCCGCGATCGCTGGTCGCGGCGATCTCGGTCGGCATCGGGCTGTTCATCACGTTTATCGGCCTGCAGAAACTGGGAATTATCGTAAACTCTGAAGCAACGCTGGTCACAGCGGCTCCCCTGAACGAGAAGATCCTGATCGGGCTTGCCGGACTGGCGGTGATGATTGTCCTGGAGATGTGGCGTGTCCCAGGCGCGCTTTTGATCGGCATCGGCTGTTCAACGGCACTGGCCGCGGCTTTCGGGCAGATCAAACCGCCCGAAAAACTCGTCGAGTTCAATCTGAACATGACGGCGATCGCGTTTCATCTCGATCTTAAAGGGGCGCTTCAGTGGGGCATGGTCTCGAGTGTTTTCACGCTGGTCTTTGTTGACATGTTCGACAGCATCGGCACGCTGCTGGCGGTCGCCCCGCAGGCCGGGATTGTCGATGAGAAAGGCAATGTCGAAAAACTGGATCGGCTGCTGACGATCGATGCGGCGGCAACGATGGTCGGCGCCGTCTGCGGCACCTCGACCACGACCAGCTATATCGAGTCCGCCGCGGGCATCGAACAAGGCGGGCGTACAGGGTTAACCTCGGTGGTAACGGGGGTGCTGTTCTTGCTGTCGATGCTGCTGGTGCCGCTGGTGGGAATCGTGCCGGAGTATGCCACCGCGCCGGCGCTGATTATGGTGGGCCTGTTCATGATGAAGCAGATCAGCTCGATTAATTTTTCGGATATCGAGCACGGTCTGCCGGCGTTTATTATCGTGGTGATGATCGCCATGTGTTATTCGATCAGCACCGGCCTGGCCTTCGGCTTTATCGCGTATACGCTCATCCAGATTCTGTCAGGGAAGCTTTTTAAAATCAAGCTAACCATGTGGGTTATCGCGATCCTGTCGGTGTTATATTTTTATGTTTGAGTAAAAAAGGAGAATAAACGGATTTATTGTAAGGTACTGTAAGTGACATTAAGTGCGTGTGAGCCGCAGGAAGCTTGACGCAGAAAGGGACGTGCACAATGCAGATAGCCGTAACAAATAACGTGTTTGAGGACGGGGGTATGATTCCGGCCAAGTACACCGCTGATGGTCAGGATATCTCGCCGCCATTGACATGGACCAAGGTCCCCGAGGCCGCCAAGAGCATCGCCCTGGTCGTCGATGATCCGGACGCACCGGGCAAGATTTGGGTCCATTGGGTCATGTGGAACATTCCGCCGGAGGTGACGTCCCTGGAGGAAGGCGTGCCCGCGGATAAGGAACTGCCTAACGGTGCCCGGCAGGGTAAAACCGATTTCGGAAGCATCGGCTACGGCGGCCCGGCCCCGCCGTCGGGTGTGCATCGCTATTTCTTCAAAGTGTACGCGCTGGATACGATGCTGGATCTGCCCGCCGGAGCGACCAAACTGGAGTTGGAAAGAGCAATGGAAGGCCATATTCTCTCTCGTCGTGAACTCCTGGGCAAGTATACCCGCCAGGCATAGGCCTCAGTAGATGAATTCTTCCTGATCGATTTTTTCGCGGAAAAGATGAAACGCCCAGATTTGATAGGCCAGCACCAGCGGGATAAAGATGATGACCACGACCAGCATAACCGTCAAGGTCAGCGGGGTCGAGGCGGCGTTGTGTGCGGTGATGCTGTGGACCGGGTCGATGCGTGAGGGCAGCATGTTCGGGTACAGCCCGGTAATGCAGAAGAACGTGGCCGCGATGATGAATACGGCGGAGGCAAACCACGCTTTCCAGTCGAATTTTTTGGACATGTAAAAACGGCACATCAGCAACGCGACAACCGCCGCAATCGGAAGAATAAACAAACCCGGGCGGGCAAAATAGTTTGCATAGAGCTTGGTTTCAATATAACTGTAAGCCAGGAAAACGACGGTAACCAGCAGCACGGCGATCCAGAGTCCCGAAGCCGCCCGCCGGGCTTTGTCGTACAGGACCCCTTCGGTTTTGAGAACCAGCCAGAGCGCACCGTGCAGCAGGAAAACGGTGATAAAGAAAAGGCCCCCTGCGATGCCGTAGGGATTGAGCAGGCTTAAAAAACCGCCTTTGAAAATGCCGTCCTCGATGGGCAGGCCGCGGAAGATATTGGCAAACGCCACGCCGATCAGCAGGGCCGTCAATCCGCTGCCGAGAAACTGGCAGACATCGCAAGCCTTCTTCCAGCCGGGACCGTCGGCTTTGCTGCGAAACTCGAATGAAAGGCCGCGAATCATCAGTGCCACCAGCAGCAGGGTCAACGCCGTGTAGAACGAGCTGAACATGACCGCGTAAGTTTTCGGAAACGCCGCAAAGGTTACACCGCCGGCGGTGATGAGCCAGACCTCATTGCCGTCCCACAGCGGACCGGTGGCATTGTAAAGCGTGCGTTTGCTGATCTCATCCTTGCCCAGAAACGGCAGCAGCATGCCCACGCCCAGATCGAATCCGTCCGTGACGAAATACATCGCCCACAGCAGCCCCCACAGATAAAACCACAAGCCTTCGAGAAACATTGCACTCTCCTATTCTTCAATCGCTGCCGGTCCTTTGCGGCAGTGTTTGACAATCAGGTAAACGACCAACACGGTGATGACCGTCAGCAGCAGTGTTAATACCGTCAGTGAGAACGCGACCTGCGATGTTTGCAGGCCGGGGCTGACGCCGTCGGCTGTTTTCATCACGCCGTACACCAGCCACGGCTGGCGGCCGACTTCGGTCAGAATCCAGCCCAGGTTGGCGGCCAGGTACGGCAGCGGAATAAACCAGACCAGCAGCCACAGATACCACTTCGGGCCGGTGAGATTTTTCCATCGCAGCCAGCCAAAACCGATCAGGGCGATCATGGCCATCCCGATGCCCACCATCAGCCGGAAGCTGACAAACGTAATCGCTACCGGCGGACGCTCGTCAACCGGAATATCTTTGAGCCCTGTGACCGGTTGATTGAAATCCTTGAACGCCAAAAAACTCAGGGCTCCGGGGACGGTGACGAATTCAAATGCGTTCTGCTCGTTTTCGGCATCGGGCCAGGTAATCAGATGCATGGGTGCTTTTTCGGTGGTTTCCCAGTGTGATTCCATTGCCGCTAATTTGGCCGGCTGGACCCGGGCCACCTCGGCCCCCTGCATGTCGCCGGCACCGAGTACACCGGCAAGACCCATCGTGCCGATGACTAATGCAATCTTAAATGAGGTGGTGAAAAACCGCATATCGGTTTTTTTGATGAGGTGCCAGGCACTTATGCCCATGACAAAAAACGCCGCAATGGTCATGGAGGCGCTGACGGTGTGAATGATCGACCAGACCGCGGTCGGATTCATTAGAACCGCGCCAAAGTCGACCAGTTCGGCGCGTCCGTTTCGAATTTCAAAGCCGGTGGGGTGCTGCATCCAGGCATTGGCTGTGAGAATCCAGAACGCCGAGCCTGCAGTGGCAATCGCCACCAGCCACATGACGACGGCGTGAGCTTTGGCGCTGAGCTTTTTCCAGCCGAAAATCCATACGCCGATCATGGTCGATTCGAGGAAGAAAAAGCCGGTCGCCTCGATCGCCAGCAGGGAGCCGAAAATGTCGCCCACATATTCGGAATACCGTGCCCAGTTCATCCCGAACTGAAACTCAAGCACAATCCCGGTGACGATGCCCGCGATAAAATTGATCAGGAACAGCTTGCCCCAGAATTTAGCCATTTTCTGATACATGATGTCGCCGGAGCGGGCATAGATTGTCTCCATGATCGCAAGCATAAACGCCAGCCCGATGGTCAGGGGCACGAACAGGAAATGGATAAACGGCGTGATGGCAAACTGAAGCCGTGAAAGGAACAAGGCATCCATATCAAATCTCCGTATCGTCAGAATTTTTCGCTATTTACGATGTTCTTACTCTATCGGTTCGGGGATTTTAAGTCAACTACTGTTTACGTGCAAAAATGTATCAATTCCTTGTATCTTTTCATTGACACGGTCCATTATTCGATGAACAATATAGAGCAATATCAGTATTATTAACAGTCTGACAGCCTGAATACGATACCTCGCTCAAACAGGAGTCGAGCAACACGATGCGGCATATTGACAGGGCTGCACAAAAAATATTTATTCTTTATAAGGGAGAAATGTCATGAAAATGAAAAGCAAGATCTTCATTGGAATTGGTGTTGTCGTGGTGCTTATCGTGATTGCTGTACTCGTGCTCATGAGCAACCTGAACGGGATCGTCAAATTAGCCATCGAAAAAATCGGGACGAATATCACCGGCGTTCCGGTTCGGGTTCAGGCCGTGGACATTAAACTGTCCGAAGGCAGCGCAGCAATCCAAAAATTGACCGTGGATAACCCGAAAGGTTTTTCAAATGAAAAAATGATCGACCTTGGGGAACTGGCCGTGAAAGCCGATTTTAAAACAGGTGCGATCAATCACATTAAGATTGCCAGCCCGCATTTCCTGTTCGAACAAAAGGGGACAACGAGCAACTTCCAGACCCTTCAGGACAACCTGGCTTCGGAAAAACCCGCAGAAGAAGAGCCGACTGCTCCCGCTGAAGAAGGCGAAGCGACCGTTCTGCAGATTGACCTGATCGAACTGACCGATGCTCAGGTGAAAGTGGTTTCCGATCAGCTGGAAGAACCCAAGAACCTCACGATTCCGTCGATGACGTTTAAGGATCTGAATGGGACCGGTGCGGAAATCGGAAAACAGGCTCTAAAACAGTTGTCCGAGCAAATTATCAAGGAGGTTGGCGGACAGGTTTTGAAGAAGGAACTGAATAAGGCGATTGAAAAATCCCTTGGGGAAAAGCTCGGCGGAGCGTTGGATATTCTTAAGAAGGATGAGTAAATCGAATGCGTCTTTTACCCGGGGCTGCCCATTTATGACAGGCAGCCCTTGTGTGCTTTTGGTCACGACTGGACGATGCTGGTGTGGGCTGCGCTGAAGATTCGCACCAGGCTGTTATCCAGATGCAGGATCAGTCCCTGTGACGGATCGATGCCTCGACAGAACCCGCGATACTGCCGCCCGTCACACTCGACCGTGACATGCCGGCCCAGCATTCCCGACAGCTGCAGCCAGCGGTCGATAACCCCCTCCCCCCTTCGGGGGACTCCCCCTTCGCAGGGGGAGAGCTTTTGGTTGGCTGATTCGATCCAGCGGTCAAATTGCTTAAGCAGTTCGCAGAGGAGGGCCGTGCGGTCGACGGGGTGGCTGGTTTCGACGGCTAAACTTGAGGCAGGCAGGTTGAGCGGGTATTGCTTCAGCGTTTCGCGGTCCTGATTGCAGTTGATCCCGATGCCGATGACAAAACAGGGGGTCTTTTTTTTGTCACGTTTTTCAACCAGGATTCCTGCAACCTTGCGGTCACGAATGAGGATATCATTGGGCCACTTGATCCGGCAGGACAGATCACAGCACCGCTGGATGGCTTCGGCGGCTGCCACGGCTGCAGCGAGCGTCAGGCGTTCGGCTTCCATGTCTGTTTTTGTCAGCAGGATCGAGCAGAGGACGCTTTGGCCCGGTTCACTGAACCATGTTCGGCCGCGGCGGCCGCGGCCGGCGGTTTGTGCCTCCGCCAAAACACACAACCCGTGATTGTCGGGATTGCTCGCATATTCCCATGCGATATCGTTCGTGGAGCGGGTGGACTGAAACAGAACGACGTTGCGGCCAATGATACCGGTCTGTCTCTTCTGTTCAATATAATCAACATCAAAAACAGGGGCCGTCACCCTAGCTCTCCTTCTTTTTCTTTACGGGGCCGGCAAACGCGACGGTCGTCGTCAACGACAAACACGTCTTGACGATTGCTGCCCCGCCGGGTACTATGGTGCGGGACGTTCGGAATCACGATGCGAGCGGTTCTGGGCATAATGCCGAAATATACGGCAGGAAAGCGGAAATGTCAAAAGAAATAGAAGGCTGTTCCTATTATTCTGAACCTGATAAGGAAAGGTGCTGTTTTGATCAGCGTGGGCACCCACCTTCGCTTAAAGCTACGGTGTGCCAAGCGGCCCACCCTACAAATGATTGCACACCCTACCCGGCTAGTTTTCCACGTACTCGAACAGGTGCAAAATTACTTCAAGGTAATAGAATGTGAATAACTTAAGGGAGATTGCATTGAATAAGAATATAAAGTACAAAAAATATTTATATCTATTCATAATAGCATGTACGTTTTTTCTTGTTTTTTCAGTACATATTTCCTTTATCCCGAAAAAACCTTCAATTCCACGGACTATAAAAAGCGAGGATATCCAGGTTCTTGAACAGTATTTACATTTTAAGTTCCCTAAAAGTACAGACAAGATTAAAACATATAATACGGATGACAGCCTCTATGTGTCGTTCGGATTTGACGAGAAAGAGGTTGACCAGTTCATCGACTCGCTGGACTGGGAAAACAATATAGATGAAGAATTCAGAAAAGATATAAAGTGGCAAAGTGATGATATAGAAAAATATTATGATAAATGGCCTTTTACAGGGCCTCCGTATAAAGCTGATAATGATTTCATGGGTCCATCACCCGGTCCAGAGTTAAAGTTGGAATGGTGGAACCCCAATAAAAATAACATTGAGAATATATTATGGATTAGAGACACAACAATAAAGGATAAGAAACTATATTTTAATCTTACGATTATACTGGAAAGACGAATTGAAAAATATCAAGTCTATGTTGAAATAGAGTGGATTGATACAAGCGGTATGTGGGAGTATCTTAGAGATTTCAGAAAGTCTTTTCCTTTGACATATAAATGGGAAACGCGTGATAGGGAAAGTGCTACCTATCCTTTACTTGGGAATAATTAGAAAAATTAAAGGGGTCAGCCGGGTAGGTTGGATTAAATGCAGGGTGGGCCGCTTGGCACACCGAAGCTTTAAGCGAAGGTGGGTGCCCACGCGGATGAAAATGGAAATTCCTTGTTATCCCTGTGGGTTGAATGAAATGATAACATTGGATGATGCGAATAAATGGGATGATAATAGAAATAATTTAAGGGTAAGGCTAGGTGAATAAAATAAAAATAGCAAAAAATGTTATCAGTATTTTGTTCATTATTATTTTTTTGGGGATATTTTATATTTCGATATTTGGATACCATTGGACAAGCTATTCATCCTCGATATCAAATGTCCCGTATATTGGGGAATACCTAACTGATTTTTATAATTATGGAGAATTCACTTACTATGTCTTTTATTTACCTCGTCGGGATAGAACAACTGTTTTGATAAGCGGAATGATTGATCTTCAAAAATTTGGAACTCTTTATAGTAAGGACTTCCAATATTGCGACATTGAAGAATTTGAGCGTTTCTGGCGAGCAAAATGTGATGCATTAGGTGTTGATGAGAGGTGGACCGATTTGGAGTATAAAAATTTCGAGAAACAACATAATTACGATATAAAAAAAGAAGGTAAAATCCTTACAATGAGGTCTTTCATGGATAAAGACAATAAATTTGTGGGATATATGTCCCTCTCATGGGATACCGAAACGGTGTCAGGCCAGTAGCTGAGTAGCTTGGCTTAAATGCAGCGACTGTCCGTAGTTTTGCACATCGTTCATATCTGACTGCGAAAAATGGGGACAGGCACCTATTGAAATGATGCTTGACGATTTGAATTGTGAATTTCTCTTTTGAAAAATGAATCAATGAAATTTCTTTCGCCCCCTTGGGGCTTGCGAGGGTTGGTGTGCTTTTGTTCCGGGGCTGACGCCGCCCGGCTAATTGACTGGCGAGCCGTTGGCTCTCATATGGAAGTTCCATTTTATAGGTGACTGCGGGTTGTGATTCCTCTGTTATCCCAATCATAAGGTGCTATTGTTGATCGTTCTTTTCTGAGTGGAGCAGGACGTTTATTTCCGCGGAGAAGACAGCGGCCGGGTCTTTTCGTTCGTTTAGTGATGTCTCAATCATCGCCGCGGTGCGATTTACTTTGTCATTGAAGAGGATTTTGTCATTGTATTTCACCATCACCGATTTGTCGAGGTCGGCGAGGGTGTCATTGAGGCGGATGCGAAGGGTCTCGAACACATCGTTTTGATCGACCGTGATGCATTGTCCGTCGATTGAAGCGGCGACACGGGTGCCGGGAGCGTCTTTTGCGGGGAGGGCCAGCCAGTAGAAACGGGCGTGGCGCACGTTATCCTGCTTCCAGACAACACGCGACGGGAAGGGGTCTCGCGTGTATTGTGCCATCCAGTCGATCGCGGCAGCATCTTTGCCGTTCATCCAGTGCCCCGAATCAATCGCATTGAATTGATGAATATAACCGGCCGGATCCTGCTGTTGAAGTGTGTCCAGTTTGCCTGCCCATTCGACAGCGACTGTATTTCGATGATAGGCGCTGTCCTGCTTGCCGATCCACAGCGAGATGGGCAGATTGCGAAGTCCTTCGGGCGTGGATTCGTTGGGGTGCCCGGCCATCATGGACACCGCGGCGAAACGGTCCGCCATGCGCGGGGCCAGTTGATAGACCCCGTCACCGCCTGCGGAATAGCCCATCAGGTAGACCTTGTTTGGATTGACGTTTTCGAAGAGAACACTGTCCAGGATCAGACGGTCAAAAAAAGCGTCAATGTGGTCCTTGTGCCACAGGTCCCAGTCATTGGTCGGGGCGCGGGGGGCAATGTAGAGACTGCCATCGGGGGGATCGTAGAGATTGATTTGGTTGCGCCACTGCTGGTCGTTTACGGCGGCTGCGGCGGCGCCTCCGCCGTGCATCGAAATATATAAACTGCGGCCGTCTTCCGGTACCTGGCCCAGGACACGCTTTTCAAAACGCATCGGGTCATTTCCCAATGTAATCGCTTTGGCCTGCCATTGCTGCTGATGGTTTTGGCGAAGCTGTGCGGACATGTCGGTCCACAGGAGTTTTATTGCTTCATCTGCCTGGGCCTGCGTCAACGGAGAACGGGCAAAGGGCTGATCGCTGAGGGCCGGTCTTTCGGCGACCGGCT
>ENA-ORCT01000754-ORCT01000754.1-marine-metagenome-genome-assembly--contig:-NODE-754-length-14367-cov-3.560742_pt1 | contig 14367 bp, 3 predicted proteins | sample MGYA00248632_ERZ508511 | MGnify/ENA primary metagenome ERZ508511 (study PRJEB26182, sample SAMN06268839) | marine metagenome | isolation source: Tt an P1-techrep anaerobic enrichment on pine from sediment...
TGGTGGACGAGGATTCCAGTGGCATTCAGCCAGGAGAGCCCGGCTACTCGAATGATTTGAAAAACGACGATGATGAAAATGGCTTCGTCGATGATATCATGGGGTGGGATTTTGCGGATAATGACGCGGATCCCGTTGACCCGGTGGGACACGGAACCCACGTTGCCGGAATTATCGCTTCCCGGGGAAACAATGAACGAGGCGTTACCGGGCTGTGCTGGGAAGCGGGCTTAATGGTACTTAAAATTCAGTCGGATGCCGGTTTGTACATGGAAACCTGGGACATTGTCGCCGCACTGGATTATGCGTTGGAAAATGGTGCCCGGATTGTCAATTGCAGCTTTGGCGGCGAACTTTTTGAGCAAAGTGAGTTCGAGGCGTTGCAGCGGTTGCAAAACAGCGGTGTTTTGGCAGTCTGTGCAGGGGGAAATGAGGGCTTGAATCTGGATGATCCTCGAAACACGAATTTTCCGGCCGGTTATGATCTGGACAACATTATTTCCGTTGCAGCGTCAGGCCCGGACGATGGTCTTTGTGATTTTTCCAATTTTGGCGCTCAAACCGTCCACCTTGGTGCCCCCGGGGTGGATATCGAGTCAACCACTGTCTTATCGTCAGCGACCGAAGCCTTCGTTCGAGTGGCCGGTTCGGATTCTGCTGTTTCTTTTGCTGCAATTGGCATGGAATACGCCGGTTTAACGGATGAAAACGGCATCACCGGGAATCTCATATTCTGCGGCCTGGGCCAGCTTGAAACGGATTTTCCAACGAGCGTCAGGGACCATATCGCTCTGATTGAGCGGGGGGAAAATTATTTTTACGAAAAAACGGCAAATGCCATGGCTGCCGGGGCCAGCGCCGTGGTCATTTACAATAACGTGGTCGATGACCTCGATCGGTATGGCGGGACCATGGAATCGCCGGGGAACTGGATTCCCGCGGTTTCAATTTCACTTGCCGACGGCCAGGCGCTGAGGACCCTGGTGAAAGAGGGTGACGTGACAATTACCGTACTTAATTATCCTGCCGGAGAATATGAGGCCATGGAAGGCACGTCCATGGCTGCGCCTTTTGTGACGGGTGCGGCCGGCCTGGTCCTCTCGGCTTTTCCCCGCTACGATTACACAGGACTCAAAGCTGCGGTTCTGGATTCCGTTGATAAAAGCGAAGGGCTCGAATCCTGCGTTTTAACGGGCGGCAGGTTGAACGCATGGAAAGCATTGATGCATCCCGCACGGACAGGGGATCTTTCGATGGATTACCGGATACGGATAGATGATGTGGTGATTGCCCTCCAAGCTGTTTCCGGATATTCTGTGGACCTCAGCAGGCCGGACTGGCAGCCCAACGCAGCGGACATCAATGGGGATAACAGGGTGGGAATGGAAGAGGCTGTTTACATAATGAATGTCTTGACTGAGACCCGGTAGCCCTGAAGAATTGACAAGGCGTGTTAAAATTTTTGACAGCAGCGTTGAATATTTTTATAATCCTCGACCGCTTACAACCGAAGGCGCAATTACGCCTTATTAGAATTGATGGTTTCACCCCAGTGCCTGATTGAATCACGCAGATGGGTGGGTACCGGTTCTATGCGTGACACTTGATTTCAGCTGATTACCTGACAGGAGACTTCATGAAACGACTGCCGCTGCGATTAATATCTGTTGTGATCGTTATGACGGTTCTTTTTGCCTGGGGAGCCCCGGCTTCAGCCACCGAGTTGTTTATCCCGGAAGTCCGCGGAAAAGTGGGACAGACTATTGAGCTTCCACTAATGATCGATCAGATTGACAACATGGCCGGCATCAAAGTGGTTGTTACCTACGATGCCGATACTCTGGAGTACAAGAGTGCTGTTAAATCCAGTCAGACCACCTCTCTGATGCACATCGTAAACGACCGCAAACCCGGGCAACTGATTATCGTCATGGCCGGTGCCAACGGAATTCAAGGGAAGAATTTTTCCATCATGACCCTGTCGTTCCACGTCAAGAAGCTGCACAAGGGAGAACCTGAAGATCTCATCGCTTTCGCTGAAATTCAGATGATGAGCGATCAACTGAAAGAAATCAAAAGTCACACCCGCGTATACCCGATTCGTCTATCGTTGTAATCCTCCTATCCGGCATGGCCGTCTGGCTGAGAAACAAATTTTCTGCCCTGACGGCTATACCCTATGCGGGTACCATCATATGGTAAAGTCATCCTAAAGTAGGATTTGCCTCAATATCCCGCCTGTGTTATTCAGTACGGTTAATTATCATTACAACTGAGTGGGTACTACAATACCTGCTGTGCAATGCGATTTGCCGGCAGACAATGGAGCGGTTCTTTTCAAGTATTCAACCCACTGCAAGTCGTAGGCACCATCTTGTGCAGTGCGATCGGATCGGGTTTCAGTTTCTGCTATGTTGACTTGATGCGGGGTATGCAATGGGCACTCACATGCAGGAAGATAGCACCGGTTTGCCGGATGACGGCCGATTTTCATGGCGAGATGGCAAACCGGTTTTTAATGGTTGAAGCTCTCTGTGGCATATTGCGTGGAAAATAAATTAAATTCGGTGAATTAAAGCGATTATATGGTGAAATCGACCGGGGCTTCATTACGATTTGGCAGGCGTACGGTCTTGTTTCTGATCGTCGGTATCGTGCTTGCGTGCCTCGGACTCGCAGCGGGTTATTGGGGGCATGTCCGTTCGAAACCCGCCGGCTCGGGCAGTATTGACAAATTCAGGCGCCAGCGGTCCGTGCTTCAAGAGATCCGGGGGTTTCGTTTCGAAGGGCAATGTCGCGGCCATCGGGTGTTGTCGATTACCGCCGACCGGTTCACCATCTGCAAGAAAAAATTGGGTGTGTTTCGATTCGGGCTGATGAATGAAGCTCGATTCGAAAATGCCGTTATCCGTCTTTACGGATTCCGGGAAACCGTGTCCTCTGATTCGACCCGCTGCTCAACACCCGCTGAAGCCGAGACCCATTTTGAAAATTCGCCAGTCAGGTTCGATGGGGTGTTTTCAACCGGCGCATTGCCAAGATTGCCGGCTAAACGGATTGTGGGCCTCGAGATGACCCCGGTCACGGTCGAACTGGGAGATGATCAGTCGGTTATGACCCGAATTTCAGCTTCCAGCGCTACATTTTGCCCTGAAAAAAAGGAAATTCTGTTTCGGGGGAATGTGCGTATGGCGACCGATAAGCGTGCTCTGCACACCGACCGGCTGAGACTTCTGCCGCTGGATGGCATTGTCTCCACTGATCGGTCCTTTCGACTGACAGGACCCGGCGGCCGGTTGAAAGGACGCCGGATGGCCGCGGATCTGCTGCTTCGGTCCATCGGGAAATTGGCCGAAAGACCTGCAGACAACTACCGGGAGATCGATCGGTTAGCAGTAGGAAAAGAACTCTCAGAACGACAAAGCAACCGCTGAACTGTTTTTGGATTGCGACAATACGAACCGAGTGGAATCGAGGGTGGACAAATCGGCCCGTCCGTACCCCCGTTTAATTGAGGAACGCGAATTTAATTACAATTTCTTGCAATTAAATAAATCCCCGTTCCTGAGTCACAGCTGTCCCTGTATTCTGAAGGAGGCCTGAGATGCGAAAGTTTGCCGCGACTGTTTGTGTAACCGTTTTGTTGTTACTGGGGCTGGTCCCCAGCGTCAATGCCAACGAGGCATCCCAGGACTTGGTAACCCGGGGACGGCTCCTGCTGTTTAACGGGGGCCAGATGACATACTCGGGGATTCTGGCTGCCAACGACACCTTTGAAGCCGCGGTGAATGCGGATGCCGGCGATCAGGAGGCCAATCTGTTTTACGCCGTCACCCGCCTGCTGGGATTTGCCCTGGAGAATGGAGGAAACTCAGGACTGGAGACCATTGCGGATCTTTTAGCCGCGTTTGGCATGAAAAGAAACGGCACTGAATGGGTTGAGGCCGGGCTGCCTTTCGATGAACCGCCAGAGCTGTATGATCAATATAATCCGCCGGCAACAATTCCAAGCGGTGGCTCCGTTCAGCAATTTATGGTCGGACCGTTTGTACAGGTGGTCAATGATGCTCTGGTCAACCTGAATCGAGTCGGCCCGGACTTTCAACTTGTTATTTTCATAAATGAAACCGGGGATGATGCCGATGTGCATGTGGACTATGCCGATGTTCAGGTTGCCAAATCTTTTCTGCTGACGCTGAAAGGTGCACTGAAACTCATTTCAGCCTACAATCTTGACATCGATGACCTGAGGGGAGTGCTGGTTCTCGGGAACGCCGGTGCCCTGGAATTTCAGCGGGATCTGCTGGATCGGTATCCAAACCTCTTTGCCCTGCGGGGGGATGGCCAGGCGTCTCTGGCAGATGCAAAAGATGCATTTTTGCTTGCGGTTGACGATTATGCCCAAGCTTACGCCATGCTCAACAGCCAGATAGGCTCCCGGTTTAACCATCTTTTCTTTTTCGATGCAGACGATGCCCGGGATGCCGGGGAAGTGTTGAAAGCACTTGAAGAATTTCGCGCTTCCCTGAATGAAAACCGGCCTGCGGATTTCTCCACAACCGAAGAAGAATGGGGGCTTTTTAATTCAAATGGGGAATACATCGGTGGATGCTGGTTTGAGACAGACACGGATGGAAATCTGATCGAAGGTGATGCATGGGGATCCCTTTTCTCGCCTGACAATTGGGTGGAGTCCCGGGTAAGTGCGGTTCAGAAAACGGAGACTTCCTTGACCGTAACCGTCATTACGGATTCAGCGTGTGGTGAAATTCACACCACAATTACGGGGAGCCTGGCGGACGACGCTGAAAGCCTGATCCTCGAAAATGGAAGCTTTACGCAAATTCAATGCGACGGAAGCCAGACGGTCTATCAAGGCACCGGGCGGCAGCAATTGTTTGAAACGGACCGGGTGTTTATCAATTTTAACAGACTGTTCGGTACCAATGAAAATATCCCCCTGGATATTCGCGCAACGCTTCCTGAGTTCGATAACGATACCAACCTCATTCCGGAAACAGCCCCTGACCCGACGTTCAATGGGGTATTCCCGGAATGGAACGCCGATATCCTGGCCGATAAGTTTGGTCCTGGCAGCGATAGCGACGTCGACGACTTTATCATTCCGGTTGCGGCCATTTCAGTGGATGGATCGAACGCCGACTGGGCGGGCATTCAACCTCTCCAGACGGATTCAACCCAGGAGGATGATTTCCCCATTCCGGGAACGGATATCGAGAATCTCTACATGGCCAAAGACGGGCAGTTTCTCTACCTTGCCATGGCGCTGGCCAACGGTAGCCCGGTCCAGGAAGACGGTTACCAGTATGCATTCGGGCTCGGCATAGACACCATCAATATCGAAGCGGCATACTATGGCTACAGCGATACGCCCTGGCAACTTCGAATCAGCGGCCACAGCCCAGGCGGCGGGTATTACAGCACCGATTACGGGGCTGAATATGTTGCGTCAGGTGATGGGTTTGTTGAATGGAAAGTGCCGCTGGCGGATATCCCGGGCGGATTGGCCGGGCGATACATTACACGCTATAATGCTTACGCCAATTTATATTTGAATGAGTGGGCGTCCGACTGGGGTTCACCTTACATTTCAATCGGATCGTTTCCGCCGGCTGTCATAACCCTCGATGGCAGTCTGACCGACTGGCCTGATTCGGCGCTGGTTCATTCCGACGCCACCGGAGAGGACATTTACCCGGTGCCGGGCACCGATATTGAAGATGTCTATATGGCCGCGGACGATCAGCACCTGTTTGTTGCCATGTCGCTTGCCAACGGCCAGCCGATTGAAGATGATTTTCATACCTATTCCTATGAGGTCAGGCTGACTGGCGATGGGGCTAACTGGTATGATGAGAAAAAATTACGAGTTGAATATTCGAATTGTCACGGCGAACCGGACGGCTCATGGGTATGCGGTGATCAACCCGTCTGGACAGTTCTCTTAAGCGATTATGTATATAACGACGATTACGGGTATTACGAAACGCGGATTTTAAGTTCATTTGGTGCGGAAAACACCAGCGTAGGCAGTGGGGGAATCGAATGGCGGATGCCGCTGTCGGATCTCGCCATGACCACGACCGGAGCTGACACGCTAGTGTCATCATATGGCTCCAGCGGTCAGTATAACGAGAGTTATTACTCCTCGGACTGGAACGATTCCTGCGTAAGGCTGGATACCGCACCGATATCGGCATCGGTGACGGGCTTCCCGGTCGATTTTACCGGAAATATCTTTATGATGGTCTCAGATCCGGTAAGCGGCGAGGAACAGATTGTGCTGGTTGACCCGTTGACAGGCGGGCCGTATCCGTTTGACGGACTTCCCATCGGAAAGAGCGTCGAGGTGACCGTGTGGGGGGATACGGACAATAACGGGATCTTCTCGTTTGGCGACTACGTGCAGACAAGCGATGTTATTGTCCTGGAAAACGGGGCCGCGGAAGTGGACGTTGATTTCAGCAACCCCGTCCGTATTGATGAGTCCACCATGATGACACGACCCGACGTCTACCGGGTGTTTGGAAGCAACTCCTATACGGTGCCCACGGGGTATTACGGTCCCTGGGATCCCAATGCCGTCGACTGGGATGAGGATCAGTGGGAATATCTTGGCGAAGCCGATGCCACCCACACCTTCAATGCCGATCAGTATTACAAGACCATTCTCATCATGTGGCATGAAGGATCGAGCTATAAATTCGATGCCATCCAGGATCTTGTCGCCGGCACCGCTTTTGCGGTGACAGCTGATGGAAACCCGACCGGTTATACCTGGGTCACCGGAGGATTGCAAAATTCCGACTCAGCGGAGTGGGTTGAGCCGGATTATTTCAAAGGGCATCCGGATGGTCGGTATGCGATGACAGATGATTGGTACGGGATGTCCCTTTTCACCATGCCGGATGACGATATGGGAGCCGAAACCCCGCGGAATTTTAAGGTTACCCTGGTCCCCGGCAGCCAGCCGCCGGCCATCGATCTCGACGGCTGGGGCGTGGTGACCTGGAACACGGATTACGGGACCAATCTGGATCTCTGGGTGAAAGTGTTCGACAACGACGGTATTGCCGAGGATGGCTCGTCCCACACCGTAACCCTGAGGCTTCCCAACGGCGATGTGTTCCCCTTTCCGCTTCGGTTCGACTGGCGGGACACCCCGACATCGGCATACTACTACGGGTACTTCCATCCTGAAGATTACGGGTATGCGCTTGAAGGCGGCGACTACACGTTCACCGTTACCGATCCCGACGGGAACGCGGGGACCGTAACGGATAAGCTGGACGTTGCACTTCTAACTCCTCCCGATCTGGCAAGCATGACCGTCGAGGTCAACGGGACGACCCCGACGTTCAACTGGGAGCGGGTACTTGCGCCGAACAAAGCCAATACCTACCGGGTTCGCATATACACCGAAGACCTCAGCCGGACCGTCTGGAAAGGGTATGCCGGCGATGTGACATCCTACACGGTTCCGCCGGGCATCCTTCAGCCGAACACCACCTATCGGTACCGCCTGGATGCAAGGGATTCCCACTGGACGCTGGATGTGGACAATGCCTCCAAGTCGCCGGCCTCCAACAGTGATAACATTCCCTTTACAACCGGGGCGGAGACCCTGTCGCCCTATATTTCTCTCGAAGACGGTGTACAGACCTGGAATGGTGAGGTCTTTGGTCCGCAGTATTCATTCTGGATCAAGGTGCACGACGCCCAGGGCGTGCCCGGAAACATCGAGTCGGTGACAGTGACCTTTCCGGACAGCTACCAGGAGACCCTTTACTATAACCCGGATGACGGCGGGAATACGGAAACCTGCGGCGTTTACCGTGGCGATACCTTCCGCGACCCTGTGAACGGAACCTACACGTTCACGGTGACCGACCGTGATGGACATTCCTATAGCGTTACGGAAGCGTTGACCGGTCAGCCGGTCGGGTTTCCGGACAAGGGCAGTTTTGTACCGGTTCACAATACTGTTGCCAATGGCACGGCCGTCCAGTTCAACTGGGAACCGGTTTCCGGCGCGGTGTTTTACCGGGTTGAAATTTATGACGTTTCTTTCAATCGGCTGTTCCGTTTTGCCACGTCGGAAAATCAGTACAGCCTGCCGCCAGGCATATTGAAACCCGGCACCCTTTACCGGTATCGGATTGTCTCCCGATCCGAATTTTTTGACCAGGGCGTGGATAACGGATCGTCCAGCCCGTGGGATCGTGATAAGTGGCCGACATTTCTGACGACTGCGGAAATGAACGGCGTTTTTGCGCCGAAACTGGATCTGGACGGCTGGGGAGCAGTGACCTGGCACAGTCCCGGTCCCGAGGGCGGTTCCCATTACTGGCTGGCGTTCAATGCTGTTGTCGATGACAAAGACGGTGTGCCGGCGAACATTAAACGCGTTTATGTCGTTGATCCCGACGGCGGAGAAATCGATCTGCGTCTCGATTGGCAGATGAATGCCACCTCGGCCTCGTACTGGGGAAAAATTATCTATGACACTTCCGATCAGATCAAACCGGGAATCTATACCTTTTGGGTCGAAGACTTCGATGGCCACAGCATGTCGGTGACAGATGATCTGGTGGTGAACATTTTGCCGATTCCCGACAACCTCACGCCGGCCGACGATACCGAGGTAAGTGGTACATCTCCGACCATCAGTTGGGATGAGGTGGCGGGCGCTTCGAAATACCGGGTGCGTATCTACCAGGGCGATACGACTGTCCACCGGCAGTACCTGGATGCGCCGCAGACCACCTACACCGTGCCGGCTGGGGTGCTGAACCCCTACACGACTTACAACTACCGGATTTACGCGTACCGGGAAGGGGGCGGCGAGGATCTGGATAACCTTTCCACCAGCATGGTCTACCGTCGCGTGGCGCCCCATTTCACCACCACCTTTACGGATTCGGACGGCGACGGCATGGCCGACGAGTGGGAGGAGGAGAACAATCTGAACCCCAATGCCGATTATGACGCCGGGGAGGATTATGACAACGACGGCCTCACCAATATCGAGGAGTTTGAAAATAACACCCACCCGATGACGTCAGACACCGATGGTGACGGCATGGATGATGGCTGGGAGATCCAGTACGGGTTCAATCCCCTGGCCTTTGACTCCGCCGGTGATCGGGACGGTGACGGCTTCAGCGATCTGGCCGAATCAAAGGGCGGCTCCGACCCCGGTAACCCGGACTCCACGCCGATGCTGGGTTTGAACGATCCTTCTCACTTTTTTGACGGATTCGATTTTGACCGGGGGACATTTGCGCCCTGGGAGGATGGCGCAGACGTCATTTACAGTGATCTCGGCAACGGGGCCGGCCAGCTTGAAAGTTGGGTCACCATACAAGATGAAGGCGAAAAAGAGCTTTTCGAGGTAACCGACTGGAATCACAGCGAAGGCACCGTGTGGGCGCCGGTTCCCCTGGCGGGCCATGTGTATACCGTGGTCAGTGACCAGGGCAGGGGATACGCAATGCGGGTGCTGGCGATTCTGGACACGCCGGTTCCCGGCGCGCTTACCTTTGAATACAAGGCGCTGACGCACAGAAAGGGTGACTTGAACCAGGACGGAGAGGTCGACATGACCGATGCCGTGCTGGTCTTCCAGATTATCGGCGGGATGAATCCGGACGGTATCGACTGGAAGGCGGATGTGAACGGCGACGGCCGGATCGGTATGCCTGAGGCCGTATACATCCTTCAGGTTGTGTCGGAAGCCCGAACGTTTGTTCCGCTGACCATCCTCCAGACGTCGGACCTGCACCACCATGCCAGTGGTTACGGCCCGTTTGCGGATTATACGCCCCTGAATACCGCGGATCAGGATATGGTGACCGGCGGCTATGCCCGTTTGGCCGCGGTGATCAGCCAGGTAAGGGCCGAGCAGGCCACCAAGGGCGTTCCGGTGATGCTGGTGGATTCCGGTGATTTTCTCATGGGGACCAATTACGACCTGACTGCCTCTGATCCACTGGCCTTCCGGTTTATACAGACGATGGGGTATGATGCTGTTACGCTGGGAAATCATGAATTTGACTGGTCTGCGAGCGGTCTGGCCATGCTGCTTGGAAACGCTGTGGCCGGCGGATTCGACACACCTGTCCTGGCGTCCAATATGATGACCAGTTCCGGTGATCCGGGTGACGACGATCTGGAGTATTTTCTGGGGGCAGGTATTATTTCCGGCCAGCAGCTCGTTGAGTTGCCCAATGGCCTCAGGGTCGGCCTGCTCGGGCTGATGGGGCCGGACGCCGATGTAAAAGCGCCGGTTGCCTTCCCAGTCACCTTCAACCATGATCCTGTATTTATCCAGGCGCAGGTTGATGATCTGCGGAATAACCGGGGTGCAGACATTGTTGTTGCCCTGTCTCACGGCGGCGTTGATCCGGATGGGACCGGCGATGATGCGGATCTGGCCCAGCATGTCAGCGGCATCGATGTCATTGCATCGGGCCATTTTCATACGGCCACGCAGCAGGCTTTTCGAAAAGGCGCCTCGGGTTCAGTCATTTTCTCCCCGGGCGAGTACGGCCAGTTTATCAGCCGGCTGGATCTGACCGTGGCGATGCCGCAGGGTACGATCGAGGATGTCGAGTTCTCGCTGATTCCGGTAAACGATTCGGTGGCCGGAAGCCCGGAGCTGCAAGCCATGGTTGAGCAATATCAGGCTGCCATCAACAGCAATCTGGAGCAGCTTGGAATCGCTCTGGAAAGCGAGGTAACCCGCATCAGCTTTCCGCTGGAGATGACTGCACTGACGGAGACCGGATTGGGTAACCTGGCGGCCGACGCCAATCGCTCGGTTGCCACTCAGGTGGTCCAGTCGTCAATGGATCCGACACCGTTTTCCCTGGCCGTCGTTCCCAGCGGTGTCATCCGGGACAACCTCTATCCCGGCAATACCGGCGGGGTCACTTTTGCCGATATCTACAACGTGCTGCCCCTGGGGGCATCGCCTGATGCCTCCCAGCCGCTTCCGGGGTATCCGCTTATGTCCGTGTGGGTGACGGCGCCGGAAATCCGTAACATCTGTGAGGCCTCTGCAACGTTGGCACCACAGCTGGGTTCGGATTATTTCCTGAATTTTTCAGGTATTCGATTTGACTATGATCCTTCTGCTGCGGCCATATTTCAGGGCGTCAAAAATGTTTACCTGTGTGGAGATTCGATCAGTGATCCCTTTTGTACCAGTTGTTCGAATCCCGTGGATCTGGGCGATGATCAGGCTCTTTTCCGGGCCGTGGTGGATCTGTACTCCCTGCAGATGATGGGACAGGTGACCCAGTTCGGCCTGCCGATTGTCCCCAAACATGCCGATGGCACCATCATCAATCTGGACGATCCAACGGATTACCTGCGCTGTCGAATCGATGCCGAGCCATGGAATGAAGGGCTCAGTGAGCTGAAGGAATGGATGGCACTCTGGAAATATCTGGAGGCTTTTCCAGCTGATGCCGGCGGGTTGCCGGAATTGGCCTATGGTGTTGGCGGTGCCGCTCTCGGCCGGATGAAACGGGTGACATACCAAGAGGGAAGTGCGGCCCTGCTTAGCCGGGCATGGGATGACCTGGATGGTTTTCGGTTTTCAACTGGAAACGTGGAGGCCGTCCCCGGAGGGGGGGATCCCGACTGGGATGGTGATTTTGTGGTGGAAACCAATATTTTTTTCCCGGGCAACGGCGTGGGGATCATAGACATGGGGCCAGGAACGATCGATACGTTCTCGCAGGTGCCCGCAGATGGGTACAATTACGACCCCGGGGATGGGGCGGATCAACTGCCCTGGCCTGAGGTTGGGCATGTATATGCTTTCAAGCTTGCCGACGGCACATACGCAATGATCGAGATCACCGAGGTCGCAACACCGGTGAATGGTGATGGTGATTATCCTTTTCGAACCTCATTCAACTACAAATATCAACTGGATGGTTCACCTGCGTTTTAGGTGCTTTTGCCTGAACGTCCGTTATTTTTTATCTGCATGACAACTCCTGCCTGTATCAGAGGGTCCCGTATCCGGGGCCCTCAATTCTTTTGATCAGTCAATCTGATATTTTATATGCACAACATTATGTTAATACAACATATTTCATCATGCTTTTTTCCGATCCTGATCTTTTGCTAACATCTGCCCGGATATTGATCCGGTTTTCCTGTTGACAACTCCGCACGCTTATTCCTAAAAAGATGGCGTGAAGCTGATTTAACTCATTTTACCCGTAAGTCATCTTCAATCCTCGATACATTCGCGAAAAAAATGAATTTAAAAATATACGGCATGCAGTGCGCCGTATTTTGTATATAGCGAAGCCGATCTGCTGCCGGAGCTGTTTCTTCTCTTTTCCTGGTTTCGCATGGAGATAATTGTATTTTTTCCCCATGCCGTTCAATGCACTATACGAATCAATTCTTACTCTACCAGCAAGGGATTACGTCATGTCCAGACGCCTCATGAGGACCTTCTCGGCTATTCTGATTTTCCTGTTGGCTGCTGCATTTTCCGGAAGTGCCTGGGCCCTGCCCGGAGATATCAATGAATCGGGCCGGGTCGACGGGTTCGATCTGATCCGGTTTTCAAAAGCCTTTGGCTCCAATGTGGACGGTGAGCACTGGAATCCACAGGCCGATTTCAATGCCGACGGAGTTGTCGATGACTCGGATCTTGCAATTTTGCGGGATTATTTCGGAAAAACCGGACTGGGGCAGAACTGCTGGGTGGCCGATGAAAGACACAGTCAGCTGGTTAAACTGGCGGGAGGAACCGGTGAGGAACTGGTAAGAACATCCAGCGGGGCGTTGAATTACCCCAAAGCCGTGTGGGCGGATCCGTTCGATGGGTCGGTGTGGGCGGCGGATACCGGCAATGGGGCTGTGGTTTTTTACGATGCCCGCGGTCTGCATTCAAAGAAAATAGATGGGTTCACCAAACCCTATGGAATATCGGTCGATCCGATTCAGAACGTGGTCTGGGTCGCCGACCGGGACGGCAACCGGGTGATTCGGCTGATGAGCGATGCGCCGGACGGCTACGACATCAGCACGGATACGGGACACCATGCAATTATAATGGGGTTTTATTACCCCGAAGCCATCGCCGTTAACCCGACCGATGGCTCCTGCTGGGTGGCCGAAATCGGCAATGACCGTGTGGTCAAGCTGACCTGGAATACTCCGGATGGCTACGATTGCAGTGCGGAGAGTGGATATCACTTTGTGGTGGCCGGCTTTTCCGATCCGTCATCGGTTTCGGTCAACTCGGTGACCGGTGATTGCTGGGTGGCGGACAAAAATCACCATCAGGTGGTCAAGCTCACCGCCGGCGGGTTCGAAGAACTGCGGATCAGCGGTTTTTATTATCCGGCCAGTGTTTCGGTCAACCCGCTGACCGGCGATTGCTGGGTGGCGGATACCAACAACAGCGAGGTAGTCCGCCTGTCGCCACTTGGTGCGGAACTGGTCCGGGTCGGCGGATTCAACAACCCCAGATGCGTGTCGGTGGACATGACCACCAACAACTGCTGGGTGTCCGATACATATAACAGCCAGGTGGTCAAACTGGCCGTGAACGGCACTGAACTGCTTCGGACAGGGGGATTTTATTACCCCAGTGGCCTTGCCGCCGTGCCGCCGGAACAAGGGGATGAGCCCCCTTCCGCATTGGCCGGGGTCAGCAGCACCCATGTCGCCGTCGGGGAATCCGTGACATTCGACGGAAGCGGCAGTACCGACCACCTGCACGATATCATCCGCTATGAGTGGGATTTTGACGGTGACGGGGTGTTTGATGAGGTTTCATCCACCCCTGTCGCGTCTCACAGCTATGATCAGGCCGGAATGTATACGGGGCTTCTCCGGGTTACCAATTCGCTGTGGCTCGTCGATACGGCGCAGACCTCTGTTATTCGGGTGGGTGAACTGACCGCGGTGACCAGCGCCGACCCGGCCAGCGGTGCCGCGCCCCTCAACGTGACCTTCACCTTCAATGCCATCGATCCGGTAGACGGCCGGGTGGAAACTTTTTTCTGGGATTTTGATGGCGACGGCGTTTTTGAAAGCGAGAATTCGAGCCCCGGAACCATATCGCATGAATATAACGAAGCGGGGACATTCCCGGCAACATTGAAGGTGGTGGATAACGGTAATGTTACGGTTACTACCAGTATTGAGATTACCGTTGAACCGGCACCGCCTTCGATTTCGATTTCGGCAAATCCTGTTCAGGGAGCGAGCCCGCTGCAGGTTGACTTTACCGTTAACGGTTCGGACCCGGACGGTGAAATCATGTTCTACGAGTGGGATTTTGACGGTGACGGGCAGTATGACTGG
>ENA-ORCT01000755-ORCT01000755.1-marine-metagenome-genome-assembly--contig:-NODE-755-length-14360-cov-2.967094_pt1 | contig 14360 bp, 8 predicted proteins | sample MGYA00248632_ERZ508511 | MGnify/ENA primary metagenome ERZ508511 (study PRJEB26182, sample SAMN06268839) | marine metagenome | isolation source: Tt an P1-techrep anaerobic enrichment on pine from sediment...
ACTTGGGATTTATTGAAAACGGAGACACGCTGGTTTTCAGAAATGTAAAAGAAGTTGTTGTTTTCCCTAACCATAAATTCAAAAACAAACGTCAGTACCGAAGATATACCCGCTACATTCGAAAAGTAAAAAAGGTATATCCCCTGGCAGTAGAAGCACGCAAATTATTAAAAAAATACGAGCCCCGCTATTATGCTTTGGAAGAAAAACGCGACCGCAGAAAACTGATGAAGCAACTGGAAAAAGAACTTCTGGCAGAACATAAAGAAGAACTAAAAAAATGGTCACTTTCTGATGGACGCATCCTGCTAAAACTAATAAACAGAGAAACAGAACGGACACCCTACAGCCTGATAAAAGACTTCAGGGGAGGCTTTAGTGCTGTTTTCTGGCAGGGAATGGCAAAACTCTTCAGAAACGACCTAAAAGCCGGATACAGCCCCAATGATGAAGATAAAATGCTGGAAGAAATTGTAACCCTTATCGAATTAGGATATCTTTAATGATAAAAAACAAAATTACTGCCTCAAACTTATAACTTTTATTGAAAATTTGATAAAGGTTGGAATTTTCAAAAGCAATTTTACCCTGATATTTTAGACAACAAGCTGTACGAAGAAAATAGCAAGAAGCGTTTTCTAACTATAAAAGGAATTTATACTGCAGAAAATAAAGGGAAACGCGAAGACGTAAAAACGTCAACATTATAAATGGAGAAACGAAGCCCTTGAAAAGCAACTCCCCATTGAGGTAGTTACCTATGTTTTGGTTGAGATTAACAACAGCCTGAATCAATCGAGCGGTTATCTCGGGGCAATAAGCGACCGAAGTAAAAAACTATATTTCAACAACCTGACTGTTGGCGAATATTTATACAAACAACTAAAAAAGAATCCGCATACATCATTAAAAAACCAGGTATTTTATCGTCAGGACTATTGGGATGAGTTTGAGCAAATATGGAATGTTCAGTCTCAATTCTATCCCAATGTGTTAACATCCGAATTAAAAGAAAGACTTCGTGATGTGGTTATCTTTTATCAGCGAAAACTTAAATAGCAAAAAGGCTTAATTAGCTTTTGTCAGTTCGAGAGTTGGGAAGAAGAATATACAGATAAGTTAACAGGAAAGGCAAAAAAACGAACGATCGGACATCGGGTTGCCCCTAAATCGTCGCCATTGTTTCAGGAAGTTAAAATTTGGCAGAACATTAATAATCTCCAGTTTAAACGGACTGATGGGAAACAAAACGATTTATTTAATCATGATTTTACAGATACCTTTGTGTTAAATGACGAACAACGACAAATGCTTTTCGATGATGGTTTTTCCATGTTTCAATTTTCTATCTATCTGCGCCATTGTCCGAGTAAAGAAAATGCAGATGTACATATTAAACGTGTTAAATCGATGTTACACAAATATGGAGAAGTGGGGATTTTGCAAGTAACCGACAAACAATTTGGAAGGATGGAAATATTTCGGGAACAGAAAGAAAAAAAGAAACCCAATATTCCCCAACAACTTGAATTATTCTAATTTTTTCTGATTCTAAAAATCATCTAAAACCTCTATAAAAAAAGCCTTTCGTTTCGAAAGGCTGTGACGCATCAGCTAAAATTAGTAAATTCAAAACAATACTTATTTATCCTCCCCCCAATATGCCCCAAAACACATTCGCATTTTTTGACACCTCAAGCCATTTAACGTATTTTGTACGCGAACTTAATTAATAATTAAACAATCATCATGGAGGAAATAATTCCGAATGTTTCGATTGACGTTGCTCTTTTTGGTTTTCAGAACAATGAATTACAAGTAATACTGATTAAAAGGGACAAAGAGCCGGAACGAGATAAGTGGTCGCTTCCTGGCGGATACGTTTACATGAACGAAAACATAAAAGATGCTGCCAAACGAAAATTAAAAGAACTAACCGGAATAACCAATCTTTATTTATCGCAGGTTGAACTATTCGGAAACACCAATCGTTATCCGTCGCGCAGGGTTATTTCTGTTCTGTTTTGTGCACTTATTAAGCCCGCACAATTTAAACTAATAGCGGGTTCGCATGCTAAAAAAGTAAAATGGTTCACGGTAAGTACTCTAAAAAAATTGCCCTTTGACCACAACAATATGATCCAAACGGCAATGAACTGGTTTAAAGACGAAATGTGGCGAAAACCCATCTTTATCAACCTATTGCCCGAAAAATTCCCATTAAACCAGATGCAGAGCTTATTCGCCGAATTTTTGGAAGAAAAAATCGATAACCGTAATTTCAGAAAAAAAGTAATTACACAAAACCTGGTAGAAAGGCTGGATGAAAAAACACAGGGAGGTCAGCAACGCCCTGCATTTTTATATAAATTGAAAAAGACAATTTAACCATTTAATAAAAACAACATGTTTAGCATAAAAAATAACGTAGCTGTTATCACCGGCGCCGGAGGTGTCCTGGGAGGCAGCATTGCCAAAAGTTTCGTAAAAGCCGGAGCTAAAGTTGTAGCGATGGATATCCGTCAGGAGAACTTAGAAAAAAGCGTTAAAGCACTATCTGCCGAAGGTGAAGTTACAGGAATAATCGGGAATGTACTTGATATCCCCAGTCTGGAAAAAGCGGCCAGAGAAATTGTAAATAAATGGGGCAGTGTTGACATCCTTGTAAATATAGCCGGAGGAAATATCCCAGGGGCAACCTTATCCCCCGGGCAGGAATTTTTCGACATGGAAATCGACAAATGGGAAAAAGTAACCAACCTAAACATGAACGGGACGGTTTACCCGAGTTATGTATTCGGAAAAATAATGGCCCGGCAAAAAAAAGGCAGCATCATCAATATATCATCAATGGCAGCCCTACAATCCATTACACGTGTACCAGGCTATTCGGCAGCCAAAGCAGCAGTAAGCAATTTCACGCAATGGATGGCAATGGAAATGGCCATGAAATATGGAGATGGAGTACGGGTAAATGCCATTGCCCCCGGATTTTTTATTGGCGACCAAAACCGTGCTGTACTTTTAAATCCCGACGGATCGCTTACCGAACGCAGTAAAACAGTATTGGCAAACACCCCGATGAAACGCTTTGGCGAAATTACCGAACTTAACGGAGCAGTACAATTCTTATGTTCCGAAGCAGCCTCATTCATAACCGGTGTTGTTCTCCCAATCGACGGAGGATTTAGCACGTTTAGCGGTGTGTAAAGCCCCTACTACTCCCCGGGGGAAAAGAAAAACATTCGTAATTAATAAAAATGAAACAGCCCATGGCTGAGATTATAACTGAGACACACACTGCCTGCCCCGGTTTATCGGGGAGCATGTCTGATATTTTATCTCACCCGACAAATGGGCTTCACAAAAATGTAGACAGATGAAATTAGAAAAGACATGGCGATGGTTTGGTGCAAACGACCCGATAACACTGGATATGTTAGCACAAATGGGCGTTGAAGGTGTTATTACAGCACTGCATCATATCCCCAATGGCGAAGTATGGGACAAAGAAGAAATACTGAAAGTAAAACGCGCCATTGAGGCAAAGGGCATGCGTTGGAGCGTTGTTGAAAGTCTGCCGGTAAGCGAAGGAATAAAAATTTGCACCAGCGACAGGCCACGCCTTATTGCCAACTACCAGCAATCGGTTAAAAACCTTGGCGAATGTGGCATTGATACCATTTGCTACAATTTTATGCCAGTACTCGACTGGGCACGAACCAACTTACACTACCAACTGCCCAACGGCGGCGAATCCATGTATTTCGACTTCCCTACGTTTATTGCTTTTGACGTCTACATCTTAAAACGTCCGAATGCTGAAAATGACTACCCGGCAGAGTTATTAAAAAAAGCAAAGGAAATCTTCAAAAATATGTCTGAAAAAGAAGCCGAAAAACTGGCTTACAATATCATTGTAGTTACCCAGGGATTTATTGACGGGGTGATTGATGGCAGCATAAAAAATTACAAAGGCCTGTTTCTCGAATTTATCGACCGCTACAAAGGATACGACAAAAACAGGATGCGCGAAAATCTGAAAGCGTTCCTTGACGATATTATCCCGGTAGCAGAGAAAGCTGGGGTAAGGTTTGCTATTCACCCCGACGACCCGCCGTTTCCGGTACTTGGATTACCACGAATTATCGGGCAATTGGAAGACTTTGAATGGTTATTTGAAACCAATCCGTCGCCCAATAACGGAGTTACATTTTGTGCAGGTTCTCTATCAGCACGTAAAGAAAACAACTTATTGGAGATTATTGAAAAAACAGCAACCCGTATCCATTTTGTCCACTTGCGAAATACGCAAATGCTGTCCGATTGCAGTTTCTACGAGTCGGGACATTTAAACGGGACACAGAATATGACTGCCCTTGTTACGGCATTGCTAAAAGAGCAAAAAAGACGTATTGAAAGCGGGAGAAAAGACGCCAGAATACCTGTACGCCCCGATCACGGAATTCGCATATTAGACGATTTTAATCATAAATATAATCCCGGCTATCCTTTAATTGGAAGATTAAAGGGATTAGCCGAACTGGATGGCTTAATGACCGGGATTTCAGCATTTATATAACGAAACGACAATGCTTTTGAGACACTCAGATACTGCTTCCTAATATTCGATTCCAGGCCTGTATTTTATTGTAACAAAACCTGTTTTGACGAAATTTTCCCCGCCGAGTGGGGGGCACATACAATAGCCCCGAATTTCGTCCGGGAAATAGAATGAATACGCAAACTTCTTCAAACACCCGTATTACTTCACTGAGAAAAGAAGCAATTACACTTCGACATTAGAAAAAAACACTAAATAAAATCTCTAAATTCATTTATTTTCACTCCCTGTTTTCGTATTGCTTATGCTGTTTTGCTGCATACTCGGTAGGAGAAACGCCGTAAAATGCTTTAAACGATTTTGAGAAATGACTGAGGTTACTAAAGCCAACAGCATAAGCAGCTTCGCTAATGCTAATTTCTTTTGTAGTCAACAAATATGCAGCTTGTTTCAGGCGAATACTTTTTATAAAATCACCGGCCGGCTGATTGGTAAGTTCTTTTAATTTACGGTGTAAATGCACCCGGCTTATTCCTATTTCACCTGCCAACATTTCAACATTCAAAGCACTATTCGAAATGTTCTCTTTTATAATATCCATTACTTTCTGCATCAACACCTCGTTATGTGGCCTAACGTTAATATTTCCAATTTTTTGCCCGATTACCGGTTTTGTCTGTATTTGAATTTTTCGCCGGTTCTCCAAAATGTTATGGATTACTTTTTTCAGGAAATCGCTGCTAAAAGGCTTCACCAGATACATGTCAGCACCGGTTTCGATCCCCTCGGCTCTGTCTTCTTCTTTAGACAATGCCGTTAACAATACTACCGGAATATGATTGATCAGCACATTATTTTTTATCTTTTTACATAAAGAGATACCGTCCATTTCCGGCATCATAATATCGCTGATTATTAAATCGGGGTTTTCGTCAAAAACAGCTTCATAAGCCACTTTTCCATTTTCGCAGGTAAAAACAGTATACAAAGGAGAGAGCTCTTCAAAAAGGTAATTTCGCACCTCAGGCTCGTCTTCAATAAGCATAATTTTATAATCGGTTTTTGCGGTAGGTTTCCTGTATCCTTTCTTTTCTGCATAATTCGAAACACCAACACTTTTCGTGTTAAAACAAACATTCTTTACTTCAGCCAGCTCTGTTAAAATATCCTCTGCTGCAATATGTTTGTTTCCTAGCGGAATTAACACCACAAATATACTTCCCTGACAATCTGTCCTGTTTTCAGCATACATTTTTCCCTTATGCAACATTACCAGCGACCTCGAAAGATTCAGGCCAATTCCGGTTCCTGAAGGAAATCTTTTTTCCTGAGCATCTACCTGGTAAAACCGATTGAATATCCGTTCTTCATCTCCTTCTTTTATTCCCAAGCCATTATCACTTACCACAATCTTCAAATATTCAGGCAATGGCAAATCGTTGTTATTTCCTTTTTCTTTTTCAATCAACAATTTTATTTCACCACCTTCTGCCGTAAATTTAAATGCATTCGATAATAAATTATGAATAACTTTTTCGAAATTAAGCGGATCAATCCATGCTGTTACTTCCGGATCTGAGGGACAAATAACAAAATCAACCTTTTTCTGAACAACCCAAACATCATAAGCCTCGGCTATTTCTTTTATAAAATCAAAAATCCGGATCTCCTGGAATTTCACAAACAGCTGTCCCTTGTCTATTTTCCGCACATCCATAAGCTGTCTTACCTGCCGCCGTATACGGTTTGCATTTTGCTGAATAATGCCTAACAGTTTCTTGTCTTTATCATCCGTGCTTCGCTTTATCAATGTTTCTAAAGGATCAAGAATGAGAGATAAAGGTGTTTTTATCTCATGCGATACATTAATAAAGAACTGCATTTTCATTTCACTCATTTTTTCGGCATGATGAAAACGGTAACGCTCGCGAAAAAATATAAAAATACAGAAGCACAAAAAAACGACAAAAACGCTAAGCAATAATTTCGCCCACGAGGTTTTATACCATGGAGGAAAAATGATTATCACAAGTTTTCGTATTTTGGAATACAGCCCTTTGTCTTTTGCCCTAACGTAAAATTTATAAGTTCCATGCCTCAGGTTTGTATAAGTACCCCTTCGGTTACGGGAATTTGTTGAACGCCAGGAAGTATCAAAACCATCCATAAAATATTCGTACCCGATTTTGGACTGATTGGCAATTTCGGCAGATACAAAACCAATTGAAAACTGATTATCACTCTCCATAAATCGAAGTGTATCGGCAAACACAATTGATTTTTTCAGGATAACATGGTTTCCTGATTTTTCGCTAACATTTACACTTTTTCCAGACAAATAAAAACCGGTAAGAAATACATCTTTTATTTTTTCCAGACATTCTTTATAATCCCGTTTTATTTGTGTAACCCCGTTGATTCCCCCAAAAAACAATTCATTTTTTTCGGTACAAAACGAGCAGTTTCGGGTAAACTCATTGGCCTGAATACCATCATACGACGAATAGTTTGTAAACAATCTGGTTTTCGGGTTAAAGCGTGAAAGCCCGTTATGCGTGCTAATCCATATCATTCCGGCCTCATCCTCTTCAATAGCCGAAATCACATTGTTACACAAGCCGTTTTTTTTTGAATAAAAGGTTGTTGTCATTAAACCGGGTCTAATTTTTACAATTCCGCCATAGGTTCCTGCCCAAATGTTTTGTTCCCGGTCAATATGCAAACAACTCACAGTATTATCAGGCAGGGCATTATTTTCAATTGTTAACTGAGCTACCGACGGCTTTTTCATATCTACATAAAATAAGCCTACATACGTACCAATCCAGAAATTTCCTTTAGCATCAATCTGGAGATTTAAAATCCACTTTGGGATTTTATTATTTAACGAATCCGGCAAATCCAGTCCACAGGTAAAATTACCGGTTGTGGTATTAAACCTTGCAATTCCGTCGTCGAGAGTTCCTACAACCAACTCATCCGGGTTCATTCTTTTTATTACAGTTATATTGCTATAGGTTGCTTTATTGTATTTGGTAGGAGTTCGTTTAAATGCTTTAAAAGTACCGCTCTTCTTATTGTAGCGGATTAATCCATTAATATACCGACCCAGCCATAAATCTCCCGATGCATCGTTGTACATGGTTAACACATTCTGCCCGCCCATGTTGCCCGCTTCATTTTTTATCAAAATATGATTCACCTTGTCTGTTTTACGGTTCAGATGATATAAGCCGTCGCCATCGGTAGAAATCCACAACTCGTTTTCGTTCCCGTCAATATCGGTAATACAATTAGAGCCAATACTGTTTTCTTCGATTGTTTTATAGCCATAGTTTATAAAGATATCGGGCGATTCGGGAATAAGGAAAATTCCTTTCTGAAATAATCCAATCCATATATTCCCTGCTTTATCCTCAATAATGGTATGTACTTTACTTTTAAAAAAGTTAAAGGATGTATTCGCCGATGCATATCGTTCCAACTGCCCCGTATTTTCATTCAAAATCCGAAGGCCAAAACCATCGGTTCCTACCCAAAGTCGTTTCTTCGAATCAAACAAGACATCCCTTACCGGCAAATTTTCTTCTCCCTGATAGGCCGAGTTAATTTTCTCAATATACCCCTTCCCTTTCAAAATACGGGAGACTCCTCCATTGATATACCCAACAATTATATTTCCCTGATTATCTTCGCACAGGCACGAAACTTCCCTATTAAAATCGTTTTTGCCTTTTCTATCCACAATATAATTCTTCACCTTTCCTGAAACCGGATCATAGGTAATTATCCCGGCACGTGTCCCTAACCAAAACAGGCCATCGCTATCCACTAAAATATCATTTATAAAAATTGAATTCAGTTGCTTATTTAGATTTGTAAGATAGATGGTCTTTCCTTTTTCGATTTTAAGTAGCCCTTGGGTCGTTGCCAGCCATATTACTCCGTCCGATGTTTCTGTAATATCTTTTATAAAAAGATGTATTCCTTTCTTTTTTTCAGCAAAATCAACATCAACATCACAAAATTCCTCGTTCTGATAATTAAAAACCTGCAAACCGTTTATCTGTCCAATCCATAAATTATGCTTCGAATCTTCAAACAACGATGTTACATAATTATTCTTTAATGAATTACGGCTGTTCCCTCCTTTTGAATACGGTTTAAATCTTATCCCGTCAAACCGGTTTAGTCCGTCCTCGGTTGCCACCCACAAAAATCCCAGGTTATCCTCATAAATTTGGTTAATCAGACTATTCGATAAATTTTCATTGTAATCGAAAAAACGCTTTTTCTGAGGATATACAGGCTGTAAAAAAGCAAAAAACAGAAGTATTATTAATGAAAAAAACTTAGAAGAGTTCATTAGAATTAGGTTTTTCAAAAAAAAAGAAAATTACAATTTTATAATGATTCAAAATCAAGATATATAAGATACAAGCACTCATGTAACACCTGGAATACATTTTGTTACCTATAGAAAAACAATGTAACATACAGAAAAACTTATGACCTCTGAGAGCCACAATACTCCTCTTGTTTCCCATAGTTTTACGTACATCTTACGCAAATCTAATAAAACGATAAAAGCAAAAAGATGAATGCATTTTTTTATTAACTAAAATTTAATCTAACATGAAGAAAAACTTATCGTTTAAAGCGGTTACTTTGATTGTTCCGCTTTTATTCTTATCGCTTTGGGGTTACGCCCAAAACATTACTGTCAGCGGGACAGTAACAGACGAAACAAATGCAGCATTACCAGGAGCAAGTGTTTTGGTAAAAGGAACAATGAATGGTGTTATTACCAATATTGAAGGCAAGTACTCCTTACAAGTTAAGAAAGGTGATATACTCGTTTTTTCCTTCATTGGTTATACAACAAAAGAGATTCCTGTAAACAACCAGACGGAAATAAATGCAAAAATGCTCACTGACGCACAAGAGCTTGAAGATGTTGTAGTTATTGGATATGGGACACAAAAAAAAGAAGCGGTTACAGGATCTGTTGCTTCGGTTCGAGGAGACGAAATGGCAGAAGTGCCTTCCTCTAATATCACAGAGGCATTACAAGGTCGGATATCTGGCGTTGAGATGTCTCGTACTTCTACAAAACCTGGTTCTACGATGCAAATCCGCATACGAGGGACACGCTCTCTGAATGCTGACAATGACCCATTAGTTGTACTTGACGGTGTTCCATTTGCAGGTTCTATTGCAGATATCAGCCCAAGTGACATCAAAAGTATTGATATACTAAAAGATGCTTCGGCAACTGCAATTTATGGGTCTCGTGGTGCTAACGGAGTTATACTTATTTCAACTTTTAAAGGAAGAAAAGGACAAAAAGCCAAAGTTACTTTAAACAGCTATGTTGGATTAAAAACCCTTTTTGCAAGATACCCGATGATGAATGCTTCCGAGTATACTAAAATGCGTAATTTGGCAGGCAAGTATACAGTTCTGGGGGCAGATGAATCCGAAGATGTTGACACAGACTTTCAGGATTTGCTATTTAAAAACAGCATGGTAACCTCTCATGATCTCGGAATCTCAGGGGGAACAGAAAAAGGCAATTATAATTTTGGAATCGGATACTATCGGGATGAAGCGCTTGTTCCTTTACAAAATTATAGTCGTTATTCATTAAGGGCCTCACTGGATCAGATGGTTGGAGAATACTTTAAATTCGGATTTTCAACCAACAGCAACTATTCAATTACAAATGGAAGCAGTATTAGCCTTTATAATACCTTAAGTGCATCTCCGCTTTGTGAACCTTATAATGAAGATGGCTCTTTAAAAAGGACTATTACAATGGCAGAAGACACTCAATATCTTTATACAAGAAAAGGGCTTGAAGACCTGGACGATGCCTATGTTGATAAAAAACTTGCATTTGGTTCCTATAACACGGTTTATGGAGAAATAAAAATTCCGGGAGTAAAAGGCTTGAAATACCGTCTTAATCTGGGCTTAAACTATCGCTCAACCAATAATGGGAAATATGTAGGAGAAGGAGTATTTAGTGAAAGTGCAACAAATGTATCAAATGCTAATATAAGCAATTCGCTTACCACGAATTGGACAATCGAGAATCTGTTGACCTACGATCGTATCTTTGCAGAAAAACACAGTCTTAATGTAGTTGCACTATACTCGGCAGAACGGACACACTATCATAGTTCATATGTTTCTGCGACAGATATACCTGCCGATCAGTTTCAATTTTATAACCTAGGAAGGGCAACCGGAGAAATCACTGTCGATCCGTCAAAACAAGGTTATTATGAGAGTGGTCTGATGTCAGCAATGGGACGTATAATGTATTCATACGACAACCGTTATATGCTAAGTGTCGCCTTCCGTACCGATGGTTCCTCTCGGTTAGCATCAGGACATAAATGGCATGCTTACCCGGCAGTATCGGCTGGATGGAATATAAAAGACGAAGCATTTATGCAAGGTTTAACAAAACTAAACAGGTTAAAATTGCGTGTAGGTTATGGAGAAACCTCGAACCAGTCTGTTGACCCTTACAAAACGCTTGGTCTTTTAGGGTCAAAGCCATATAATTATGGAGATACTTATACGGTAGGTTATAATGTAGAAGAACTTCCAAATGACGAGTTGGGATGGGAATATTCTCAAACTTATAATTTTGGTTTGGATTTTACTGCTTTTAATAATCGATTGTCTGGAACATTTGAATATTACAGTCAAAAGACAAAAGATATTCTGCTTGAAGTAGAATTACCCGAGACATCAGGTGTTGATAGTTATTATGCCAATATTGGAAAATCAGAGAACAAAGGATTCGAATTCTCGCTGAATGGTGTTATCCTGGATAACTACAACGGCTGGACATGGGAAGCCGGCATTAATATATATGCTAATCGCAATAAACTAACAGCACTTGCCTCCGGACAGCAACAAGATGAAGGAAACTGTTGGTTTGTTGGGCATCCTATTGATGTTATCTATGACTACAAAAAGATAGGATTATGGAACGAAACCGACGATGATTATAAGTATATACATACATTAGAAGCCGATGATTATGAAGCAGGGATGATCAAGGTAGAATATACCGGAGACTATAACGAAGATGGCTCCCCTACAAGACAAATCAGTACAGCTGACCGACAAGTACTTGATTTGGAGCCCGACTTCCAAGGCGGTTTTAATACCCGTATCGCGTACAAAGGATTTGACCTTAGTGTTATTGGGGCTTTTAAAAGAAAAGGAATTCTTATTAGCACACTCTATTCATCAAATGGTTATCTGAACATGTTAACAGGTCGTAGAAACAATGTAGATCTGGATTATTGGACAGAAGATAATACCGATGCAAAATACCCGAAACCTTATACAGAAATGCCTGATTATGGAACAACAATGGGATATTTCGATGCTTCATATCTAAAAATTAGAACAATTACTTTAGGCTACAATTTTGATCGTCACGACTGGATAAAAGATGCAGGTATCGACAAGTTGAGGTTATATTTTACTGTACAGAATCCATTTGTTATATTCTCTCCTTACAAAAGAGAATCCGGAATGGACCCAGAAACTAACTCGTATGGAGATGAAAACCAAGCAGTAACCTCTACTTTCCAGGAACGGTTACTTGTTATTGGGACAAATTCACCTTCAACACGTAATTATTTGATTGGACTTAATCTAACATTTTAAAAAATGAATCTTATGAAACGAACTCAAATAAAATCAATAATTGGAACAGTTGTAATGTTACTGTTCTTAATGGGGTGTTCTGACGTATTGGACGAAACACAACGAAGTTCTTTTACTCCTGAATACTTTCAAACAGAGAGTGGCGTTATGGGCGGACTAACAGCATTATACCAACATCTGAGATACATGTACGGTAGTGGTTACTTTTTAAATGCTTACGAAACAGGAACCGACGAGTACACTTACGGATGGAGTGCAGACCATAATTGTAAAGACATGGACCTTTCGGGAGCAGGATCTCTGACTCCATCCAGCAGTCGATCTGATGTTACATGGAATAATACATTTGGGGCAATAAATACGGCCAGTGGAATTATAGAAAATGCAACTGCCGTGGGAATTGATGAGGCATTAATTGCCGAAGCAAAATTCTTCAGAGCTTTCGATTATTTCTTACTGGTACAAACTTTTGGCGGAGTACCGTTGGATTTGGGAGCAGGAGAACTGGCCTTTAATACCTCTACTGTGCGAACCTCTACCCGTAACACAGTTCCAGAAGTTTATACGACATGTATTTTTGATGATTTAACATACGCAATTGAGAACCTGCCGGAAAATTCAAGAGAAACAGGAACTGCGACTAAGACGCTTGCCCGCTTATACCTGGCAAAAGCATATCTAACTTACGGATGGTGGTTAGAAAACCCCAATGATATTGATACTTATCCGGAATGTGATCGCACGGATCCTGACGGGCATGATGCAAACTGGTATTTTCAGCAAGCTTATGATGTTGCAACAACAGCAATCGACAACCCGGGACCTTTTAGTTTACAGGAAACTTCTTATGATGTAAATGTTGCAACAAACGACCGCCATAGCGAGATGTTGCTTTATGCCGACCATACAGAAGGTAGCGAGTACTACGATGGTTCCAGTCATACCTACAATACAGGATCATCTCCCGGTAATTTTGCAGCATGGTTTGTTACCTGGAACTATACACAAATTTATAGTTATGCTGAATCATCTTTAACAACGTCTGTTAGTTCGGTACAACGAGAAGCAGCACAGGATTATGGACGTCCTTGGAGTAGTATGGCACCACCTATTGGTGTTATTGAGAAAACGTTTGCTGATAAAACTTACGATTCACGTTATGATGCTACATTTACAACAACTTTCCGTGCCAATTGGAATAAAAACAGTAATATCTCCTCTTATTCTGTTCTATACAACGCCAATGGATTACCAGTTTATCCGGGCGACGTTATTTTAAGAATTCTGGATGAAGAACCTGCTACGGAAATCACTTATCCTAGTGGAGGAGGGAAAAGTAATGTTGGAGCCGGAGTACTCCCCGACAGGGCAGAATGGGTAATATCTCCGAAAGGAGTTAGTCGGTACAACTGGCCTCTTTTATGGAAAATCGGCACTTATCGTACGGATAATGGAGATGGATTAGGTTCTCCAAACGGAGGAATAACTCGTCCTTTCCCCATTGCAAAATTCTCTGAGTTATATTTGGCAGCAGCAGAAGCAGCCGTAAAAGGAGCCACAACTACTGCCGGAAAGTCTGCAAGAGAATTAGTAAATGTTCTTCGTGCACGTGCCGGGAAATGGACCTATAATCATAACGAAGCAACAGCAGCTGATCTGGACTACAGTACAGAAATGACTGACGCAACTCCTGCAACTATTGACATCGATTATATTCTAGCAGAGCGTTCACGAGAATTCTTTGGCGAGGGGTATCGTTGGTTAGACTTAGTACGTACACAAAAATGGAACGAATACGCCGACGAATTCGAGACATGCGGAACTACTGCCGGAGACCACATCCGGGCAACATATACCCGAACAATCGAGAAATACAATTATTTACGTCCGATTCCTTCCGGGCAACTTGACGCCCTGGAAATGACGGATGCGGAAAAAGAAGCATATCAAAATCCGGGCTATGAATAAAAACTAAAAAATAAGCCCTTTGCCCAAGCGGCAAAGGACTTATTTCTCAACATCCACTGTTTATCTTTTTCATATAATACTAAATTTGCAATTATCAATCATCAAATTATCCAATATCTAAAATGAAATA
>ENA-ORCT01000757-ORCT01000757.1-marine-metagenome-genome-assembly--contig:-NODE-757-length-14332-cov-2.702911_pt1 | contig 14332 bp, 7 predicted proteins | sample MGYA00248632_ERZ508511 | MGnify/ENA primary metagenome ERZ508511 (study PRJEB26182, sample SAMN06268839) | marine metagenome | isolation source: Tt an P1-techrep anaerobic enrichment on pine from sediment...
CATTCCGACATTTGAAAACCTGAACGAAAGCGGGGGCACCACTCAACCTGATCAAACGAAGACCGCTACGGACGCTGACGTTTCGCAGGCGTCTGAAAAAACCGTAGATCCCATGGCCAAAACTCATGTAGCCGAACTGCTTGAAGCTTGTGCAGGCCTGTCAGACAACATTGACCAGGAACTTAAAAAGCCTCTGACCGAACAAAACTATACCCAAGTTCGCAAAGCTCTGGAAGCCATCAAATCGGACGAAGCCGCAGGTAAAGCTAGCACGTATGCCCAGATATTGCTGGAAAAGATCGACCGCTATGAACTGGCCGTCAGCGTCGTCAAGGCCCTCCAGGAACAAGATAAGAAGCTGGCCCAAACGAAAAAGCAAATCGAACAGGCACACCAGGCTAAGTTGGAGGATTTGCCCAAAGAGCCGGATTATATCTTTACCGGAGTCCTGAAACAGTCGCATGTTTACACCGACAAGACCGGTCAGCAGCGATACCTGATTCTCGATCCCAGCGGGAAAATCCTGTGCTACGTTGTTGCCGGATCCCAGGATACCGCCAGCAAGATGAAAAGCCTGCTCGGGATGAGGGTCGGCATACAGGGGAACGTCTCCAGCGATCAGAATACATTGAAGACACTGATCGCAGCATCCAACGTGGAACTGCTGCAGTAATCCTTATTAAACACGTGTATGATTATTCAAAGCCCCGGTTTGAAAGTCGGGGTTTTTTTTGTACACATCGCCGCCATTAGACCGGCCCCGATAACACCTGCCATCGCAGCTTTCTTATTCATTATTCTTAAACAAATCCAGGGGCTGTTTCAGAATTGACAGATATACTGCATTGACTTTCGGGTCATCCATGCTGCCTTGAACTTCCACTTTCCACAGGGCCGAACCAAGCCCGCGAGCAAGCATATCAAAAATGCTCTGTCGGTCGGTGACAATCCGATCCCAGACGGACAGGTTGAAAGCCACCATACGGGTTTTCAAATTCATGGTTCCCATTCCATCAAACACCAGCGGGCTGCCGATAATACGAATTCGATCAAAAATGAGTTCGGGACCGAGAATTTCAGCGTTCAATTCAATTCCATGAAAAATATATTCCTCCGGCTGCTTGAACTGAACAGCAGTCAGGATTTTTCCCAACAGTGACTGACGTCCCATTTCCAAATTGGCAATGGTCGCGCCAAATTTTCCACGGGGATTTGACAGTGCATCCAGCGGCCCGGTCAGAATGACACGGCCGTCAGCAGTTCCCGCTTTAGCTGAAGGCCACTGAACCTTATTGCCAAGGGGGGGGAGTTTGGCCAGGTTGAGTGCAGTGAAATTCAGATCGAGCGTGTAACTAGCCTGATCACCCAGAGACATTTCACCAGATCCAGTCATCTGGCCGTCATAGAATTGGGCCTTGAAATCATTGCTTTGAAGCAGATGTGTATTTGGATCATGGGCCAGATCACCGGTCAAATCCGTAACCTGCCAATTCAGGTAATCGAAGTGATCGATATCATAATGTGCGGTCATCTGCCAGCGATCGGAGGGCAGATCGAACACAAAATGGCCTTCACAGTTCCCTTTTAATCGATGCGGTGGATCGGTTTGTCCGATGAACAGTTGTTGCGTTTGAAGCAATACACCTGCATCGATCAATGTCGGACCTTGCGGGCCCATCTGAACCATTCCCCGGCGGATACGCATCTCGATTGTTCCCTTGGGCGTGAGCTCGGTGTGAATCGTCTTCACCTTATCACTCATTAACGCTTGAGGAAACGACTCAAGCGGCAGGTCCCTGACTGTGAAATCCTGGAACATCACATCCTGGCCTCTCACGGTTAACTGCCCGTCGACCTGCCCCAGCGCGACAGCATCCCATTGGATCGGATTATCTTGACAGTGAATGGTCAGATTAGTTCCCTGGGCACGGATATCGTCAAGATTGGCTTCCAGCAGTCCGTTGGCATCAATCGCACCGCTCAGACGGAGTTTGCCCAGGCTCTTTTCGGCATCCGGACCTACCGCCTGCCAAAACGCATCATTGAGCTGAAAATGATCCACATCCAGTAACAGGGAATAGCCCAGTCGATTGGGATCCTTACCCTGCGGCCAGATTTTACTGTCATCAAGCAGGCGAACATAACCGCTTTCAGTAAGGCCTTCAAATCGATTGATCTGTAGCAAATCACCGGTTGCAACCACTGACGCTTTAATGTCGGTTGCCTCCAGGGGAAAATCGTGGAGGTCCAGCGTTGGGCCCTCCACTTCAATCTTGGCGTTAAAAGCGGTCTGTGATCGATCCGCCGAATCGGGTACAATGTCAACAACGAAATCGGTCACAGCCTCGATCGACAAATGATCAAAAAAAGATCGCTGCCGTGGAGGAAACGCCTCAATTAACGTTTGATCAACAGGGACCTGTACCCCCCGACAGGTGATCTTAAAGTCCGCCTGGGGTCCATTGATATCATCCAATTGACCATTTATGACAATGCGCGACCCGTCCTCGTATTTTGAAACAATGTCTTTTAATTGCAATCGATTCGGCTCAATGATGACTGTCCCGGTTAACTGCCTGAGGGGATATGGAAATCCTTTATACATTGCTGAAACGTCGATTAAGCGCAAGGTGATGGTTTGGCTTTTTTCACCATCGGACGTTTGTTCAAAATGATAATCAAATTCGGTTATCCCGGTCGGTGATATGTCATGCCACATTTGTGCTTCATCGCCGTTCGGGTCTCGCTGGGGAGCAGCAATCGCATGATATAAATCTGCATCGAGCTGCATGTTAGGACTGACCACGTTCATGACAATAGCCGGATTCGGTCCGAAATTTTTCACGGTACCGTCAATCTGAATCTTAACATCGTTATGCCGGGACTGCAATTCAGCAAGCCGAAGCGACCGTCCGCTGAATTCAATATCGCCCTGAAGATGATTGAACTGGTATGGAAATTTGTTATCACAAATAGTAATATCAGTACAGTGTATCCGCCCATTCAAGTTGGCTTCGTCAAGACTCCTGAGACTGCCGTTGAACTGCATATCAACATCGGCTATCCCTGCGGGGTGATACCGCGCTAAAAAGTCTCTTAAGCCCGGGGCCACGTAGTCCTGTAACTGAATATAGACCACTGCGTCCGGTTTGAGATATTCAGCCAGCTCGAACTGATGCAGTTTCATATCCAATGCAAAGCCGCGCTGGTCATCAAGATGAACGAGCCCGGAAACTTCACCCCGGCCGGAACCCAATAAAAATTCACAGGTTTGGATATTGAAGGACTGAGCATCAAATAAACATTCCAGTTTGATATCGCGAAGATTCCATTGGTTTTGAAACACACCGCGCTCAGGTGTTTGTACATTCCCGGCCAGCCAGAAGCTGTTTTCGGCATCGTTTTCTCCCAGTCGCAGTCCGCCCTGCAACCGGCTGGGTCCGTAACCGAAACGACCGTCGGTTTCGAGCGAAAAACCGTACTCATTTTTGCCTGTTTTTTCAGCGATGGTGCCGTTAACGGTTATGGTGGTCACAACTTGATACGCTTGATCTTTGATCGTTCGCAGCTGTACCGCTCCCCGCTCCAGCAAAATCAGTGGAATCTTAGACAGGTTGGTCGTATCAGCTGAAGCAGGTGAAAAATCGGAGAAATTCCAGTGCTTTTGGTCAGGATTATAATCGACCGTCACTAAAAAATCTAATAGCTTGATAGATCCGACCGAAAAGCGTCCCCGCAACAATCGTAATGGATTAAATCGAATTTCAATCGTGTCGGCTCGAAAAATTGGAGCATCCTGTAAATCGTCGGCATCGGTACCCAAGACAACCCCGTTGAGATGTACTCCATTGAGGCCTTTGAAGTGACCCGATTGAACAGTCGCTGCACCGCCGCTGAGGCGTTCGATCATGCTCTCGGCAATCGAAGGAACAATGAAATAGCCGATCATCCAATAAAACGCCGCAATCGCCAGCAGCCAGAAAAAGGCCGCTTCGGCATATACCAAGAACCGATGCCTGGCAAACAGCCGACGGATAGCCCGGATTTTCAAACGTTTCATCAATACAAACGCATCATTAAAAATGGATTATTTCAGTGCTTTATCCGCAATATCGCGGCGACAATAGGCCCCTTCGAAGCGAATCAGGTCCACCGCTTCATAGGCACGGGCTTTCGCGTCCGCGATGGTGTCACCCATCGCAGTAACGCCGAGGACGCGACCACCGTTGGTAACGATTTTACCGTCCTTTTTGGCTGTTCCGGCGTGGAACACCACCACATCCTTCAGTTTGGCCGCCTCGTCGAGGCCTTCGATGACCTTGCCTTTTTCATAGTCGCCGGGATAGCCGCCGGAGGACATAACCACACACACCGCCGGACGCGGATCCCAGTCGAGGTTAACTTTATCCAGTTTGCCCTCGCAGACCGCCAGCATGACCTCGAGCAGGTCTGTTTTAAGCCGCATCAGGATGGGTTGTGTTTCCGGATCGCCGAATCGGCAGTTATATTCGAGCACCCTGGGGCCGCCCTGGGTCAGCATGAGTCCAGCATAGAGAATGCCGCGATACGGAGCATCCGAGCGGATCATGCCGTCAATCGTAGGTACGAGCACTTCCTTGGTGATCTGATCCATGAGTTTGTCGGTCACGATGGGGGCCGGACTGTAGGCGCCCATACCGCCGGTATTGGGTCCGGTGTCGCCTTCACCGATGGGCTTATGATCCTGAGAGCTTTCCATGACATAAATGCTGCGGCCATCCACAAACGCCAGAATCGAGGTTTCCTGCCCAAGAAGTTTGTCTTCAACAATGACTGTTGTGCCGGCGTCACCGAAAATGCGGTCTTTCATGATTTTCTCTGCGGCAATGATACCGTCGGACGGCTCGTCACAGACGAACACGCCCTTGCCCTTGGCCAAACCAGCAGCCTTAACCACAACGGCTTCATCTCGGCTGGCGAGATAGGCCTTGGCATCGGCAAACGTGGTAAACGTGCGGCTTTCGGCTGTGGGAATGCTATTGGCCCGCATGATTTCCTTGGCGAAGGCCTTGTCGGCTTCAAGTTGAGCGCCCCTTTGGGAGGGACCGAATGCTCTGATGCCCGCGGCCTCGAAAGCATCGACAGCACCGGCTGCCAGCGGATCTTCCGGCCCGATGATGGCCAGATCGATATCAGCTCCGGAGGCAAATTTAACCAGTTCTTCAATATCCGTGTCCGAAATATCTACATTCTCGCCATGTTGTGCCGTTCCGGGGTTTCCGGGTGCGATATAGAGTTTCTTGAGCTTTTTTGACTGTGATAACTTCCACGCAATGGCGTGCTCACGCCCGCCGGAACCAACCAGTAATACTTTCATTTTTCAATCCTTTAGACACAGATTAACGCTGATTTATGTGAAATTTTGAAATGCTGATTTTAGACGGGATGGACGAGGATGACAAGATTTTATTTCGCTATAAATTGACTCGCATTGTTAAAACAGCGATTTTCGCCCGTTAAGCACCTTTATTACACTGTCCTCAAGTCTCGTCTGATAATAAGCTTGATTTTAATGCAAATTGGTTATTTCTACTGATTGTATTTCCCTGGATTCTGTGCTAAACTATATGTTAATCTCTTGCAATAACCGGAACTGGTAAATTAGTGAACATCCGGTTTTTCACGGATGTCTGGAGTGTGTGAGGAAGATGGCCAGGCCAGTATCACCAGCCATGGGGGGATACATCAGGGGCAGGGGGAATATCTACAAATTCACCTTTTTTAAGGTTTATCATAATCGTTGTATAAAATTGAGCGCAGATCGTCTGCGCTTTGTTCATGCCAATGAACATTTTCTTGACGGGAGGAATTTATCATGAAGACTCAAACGTTTTGTGTAATTTTATGTAGTGCCCTGCTGCTCTGGGGCATTACGCCGGTCACATTTGGTGACTGGAATGAGGGCGAGCCGTATAAGTGGCTTCAGCGACCTGACCTGAATCCAACCGGACTTGACATCTGTGTGGATGATACCGGTGTCGATGGACAGCGAACCATCGGTGATGACTTCGAATGTAATTCACCCGATCCTATTACGGGTGTACATCTTTGGGGTTCGTGGAGAGGAGACGTCAAGGGACAAATCAACTCAATTCATCTGAGTTTTTACACCGACATCCCGGATCCTGATCCACAAGACCCGGCAACCTATTCGCAACCCGGTGAACTTCTGTGGGAACGATGGTATGATGACGCACAATTTACCGAGCGGCTCTACTTCACAATGCCGGAGGATCTATACGAAGGATGGTGGGATCCGAGAGCCGGCGCTGCCTGGATTCCAAATGGCGACACCCAAGTCTGGCAATACAACATCGATCTCAAGGATGATCCGTTTATACAGGAAGGAACACCTGATCAGCCGATCATTTACTGGCTGGTCGTCGAAGTCAAAGTCGATCCTTCGATCGACAACGCCTCGTTTGGCTGGAAAACACGGGATCGTGAAGACGGGCATTTCATGGATGATGCCGTCTGGTTCACCCCGACTGTGATTCCGTGGCACGAACTGAGATATCCCGCAGGAGATCCAACAAGCATTATCCCACCGCACCCTTATAATCCGGACTCCATCGATATGGCATTTGTACTGACAACTGACGATACACCTCCTGAACCGGACAAGGAATACGGCGATGCTCCGGAAAGCGATGCCATCAATCAGGCGATCGCTTATCCTTCAACCAACCAACTGGGATATTTCCCGACCTGTCTGACGATCGGTGCTCCCGGTTCATACGTTGAACATACTAACTTCGGCGCTTGGTTTGGGGCGTATGTTGACTTCGAATACGACGGCAATGGGGGCCAGTGCCCGAATGGATGCTTTCCACCGTACGACGTAGACGAATGCTTTGACAATACGAATAACGGCAACAACACCGATCCCGGTTTGATTATGCCGGAATCATTCACGATCAGCTCAGCGAACACCGTGGTTGCCTGTCCGCCGTATACCGGCACGTCGTTGGGCCAAACCTGCCAAACCGCCGTGTGGGGACAAGACATCGATATATGGGTTCACAACATGATGCCCGGGCACGATCCGTATCTGGACGCTTATGTGAATGTGTTGGTTGACTGGAATCAGGACGGTGTCTGGGGCGGTTCCTCCACCTGTACCGGTGGTGTGACGGTACCTGAGCACATCCTGGTCGATCACAGGATTCCCGCAAAACACGTTGGTACGCTATCAAGCACGATGACGCCCGGCGTTAATGATTTCTTCACAATCGGCCCCAATCCCGGCTATGTCTGGGTTCGCTTTATGATCAGCGAAGCTCAGGTCGGCAAAGGCTGGGGTGGGGCAGGAAGCTTTGAAGACGGCGAATCCGAAGACTATCTGTTGAGAATTGACCTTTATCAACCGCCGGATGAACTGGATTTTGGCGATGCACCGGATAGCCCGTATCCAACACTGCTGGCCACCAACGGAGCCCGTCATATTATTTCCGCCAATGGCCCGTATTTCGACGACGGCACCGGCACCGATTTTCCCGATGCCGAACCGGATGGACAGCAGGATCCCGCGGCTTTGGGCGATGACAATGATTACTTGAGTCCTCCAAATGATGACGAGGACGGCGTGATCATTCCTCCGCTGGTGCAGGGGCAAACCGTCACCATCACTTTCAATGTCGGCGGTCCCGGCGGTACAGTTGAGGCATTTATCGACTGGAACGCGGACGGCGACTGGGCCGACGCGGGTGAAGCATTGCCACCAGTGATGTATGCCCCCGGTCCGGCCGCGATGAATGTAACCGTTCCTTCAACCGCAACGGTCGGTCCGACCTTTGCCCGCTTCCGGATCAGCAGCATGGCTGGCGCAGTCATGGGTTATACTGGACAGGCACCCGACGGCGAGGTTGAAGATCATGAGGTTCGTATCCTGGAAGGCGAAGAGAAGCTCAAATTCCAGCAACTTCCTTTAGACGGCGTCCCAATTGAGGACTTCCGGTACTGGGGACATGATGAGCTCAGTACGGCCTGGCGCGATCCCGAGGACACCACCTTCCCGCCACACTTCTTCCAGGGCTGCTACATGGCCGACGACTTTGCCGACCTGGAGCATTCACCGGTGATTAAGATCAAGTGGTGGGGCTCGTACCTTGAAAACTTCTATGACCCGCCCTCAATCCAGGTGGACCGGTTCCTGATCGCATTTGAGAAGGATGTACCGGCGGTTGGCATCCCCGGCGAAGCTGGTTATGTGCCGAGCCATCCCGGCGAAGTGCTCCTAACGCAGTTTGTGCATCGCGATTTTGACGGTGTTCTGACACCGGGCGAATTCTCGGAAGTCAACATCAGTCCCGGCGGACCACCCTGTAACGAAATGCTGTTTGAATACGAGTCAGTGCTGGAGAATCCGTTCCCACAGGACCCGAACACAGTGTACTGGCTTAAGATTGTCGCGATGGTCGAGGCTCAACCGGGACAGCTTCTCATGATCAAGCAGTGCGGTATTCCGCTATGCGAACTGGGGCGGCAGCCATGGTCCCAGATTATTATGCAGTGTCCGGAACTGGAGCAATGGCCGCCACTGATTCGCTGGGGATGGCACAACCGTGACTACACCAAGATGGATCCGTATGCGTCTGTTCCTCCGGCAGTGGTTCCCGGCGAGCATATCCAGGGCGTTCTGCCGGACGGTACGAATATCTGGCACTTCCAGGATGATGCGGTGACCGGCGAGGTCTTCATCGACGAGGCTACACCGGAAATGCCGATCGTCGAGCAGCCAACTTGGATGGAAGAGTACTACAAGTACTTCTGGCCGCTGTGCCCGGACGATCAACAAGGCGTCGACGGCCCCGAAGACATCGAGCGCTACTCCAAAGACCTGGCGTTCGAGCTGTGGACCCCCACCGAATGCGTCAAGCCCACGGCCCCGTTCTACAGTACCTGGGCTCTATTTGGAAAACCGGATTGCTGGTGTTACCAGCGTAACTGCCGCGGTGATGCCGATGGTCTCAAGACAGGTCTTGGACCGAATACGAAGTGGATTACCTCTGCAGACTTGACTGTTTTTGCAGCGGCTTACAATCAGAATCAGGCCCCTCTTCAGGCTCTTGTTGTGAACGGTGTGCCGGGGATCTGTGCTGATAATGACCGTGCCAAAACAGGTCTTGGACCTAATACGAAGTGGGTCAATTCAGCAGACTTGGCAATTTTTGCCACTTATTACAATGTAAATGTCGCCGGCGTTCCGGTTTGTGATATGACCAATTACTATTTCTGGACAAATTAACCCAGATTTTGTTTTGTACCAATAGAGAAAAAGTTGATAGGAATTTGAGATGGCCGGCATACTTTGCCGGCCATCTCTTTTCTAATCCCTAAAGGGAACATATCAATCTAAAGGAAAAAATTATTCTTTGTTTTATTCCTATGATCATATGATATAATAGTGGTAGGGTATAGAGACATTCAGTGGATTACAGGAGGCGTTTATGAAACTTCACAGAGTGATTTTCATAGCAATTGAAGTACTGTTTTTTCAGGCTTCTTGGTGTTTTGCAATTTAACTGTTTTTGTTCGAACAAAAGTAAAAAAGCTTGGAAAGGAGAAAGATGATGAAGAAGCTGCTGGTATCAAACTTAGTTGTGTGTATTGCCTCACTGGCAAACGCCGGGCCGTCGATCTCTATAGATGATGGTGTACTGTCGCTCAGTTATGATGGCGTAAATGTTAGCGTCTCAAGTAATGAAGATCTGCTGGGGGGGATAAATAACGTAGTAGGTACAATTGGTCATTCACCCATTGGCGATTTTACTCTCCGCACTGTTGATGTTCCGAATACGGCGGCAGTTATTACTTCATATGCCCAATATGCTGCCACATACGGATACGACGATCTTAAAGAAATTGTTTGGAGTAACAATTACGATGATATCTTAGTCCCCAGTCCTGCTGGTTTCTGGTTTTCTTTCGCTTTGCCGGGTTATATCCTGGTTGAAGAAGGTCAGCACAGTATTCAGGTTGATCTAGCAAACACTCAGGGTGGTGACGTCGTCAATGTTATGGAATCAATTTTCCTGGGAGTTCCCGAGCCGGCTACCATGGCTCTGCTGGGTCTGGGCGGACTGTTCATAACTCGCCGCAAGAAATAAGCGATTCACTGGACCGGGTTATTATACTGTTCTTTTAATTTACGATTTATCAGGGCAGCTTTTGTTTTTGATATTGCTCGATGCTTTTTTCTAGAGTGTCGACGGCTGTCTCCTGATTAGAGGATTTTGCCAACATCAGGGCCTGCTCGGCCGTTTCGATCGCCTTATCAAAATCACCCCGTACGGCATGGACCAACGCCAGTGTATCCAAAAAATTGATATTTTGATGGTTTTTCAATTGATTGGCTTTTTGGGCATATTCAAGTGCTTTGTCAGGAGCAAATGACGAGGACTCTTGTTGCGCATATACACAGGCCAGATTGTTTAATATATCCGCGTTATCCGGTTTAATCGACAAGGACTTTTCCCAATACTCAATCGCTTTATCTTGATTGTCTAAAAACAGGTAGGAGCCCCCTAGTTGGTCCAGTATCTTTGTGTTGCTGGGTGACTTTTCAAGATCGGATTCATATTGCCGAATCGACGATTGAATTTGACTATTTCTTGCTACTGTCTCTTTTGTTATCGTATACTGCTGTTCGGCTTCTTTCCAATTCGGTTTTAATTCGTGAGCTTTTGCGTACGCCTGCAGGGACTTTTGAAATTCTTTCTTCTGCGTATAGACTATCCCAATATTAAAATGGGCTTGGGCATAATCGGGGTTCACTTCTAACGCTTTGGAATAGTTCGCAAACGCAAGATCAAGGTCTCCCTGCGCCTTATAAGCATTTCCAAGATTATTATAAATCTCATGTATTTTTGACGCTTCAGCCATTTCCAGCGCACGATTAAACTCTTCAATAGCCTTGTCGTATTGCTTCAACTGGTAATACGACATTCCAATAACATGATGGGCTGCACTCATATGACCTTCACTTGGAATCGCCGTTTCATCCTCTGATGTACCATCGATTTTTTCCTGAACTCTTGTCAGAAAGTCTTTTGCCGTCGTAATGGATTGGGTATATTTTTTCAGATAATACTGAGCGTATGCCAAATGATAATAGGACATCGGGTAAAGTGGTTTTTCATTCATCATTTCAATGCAGGCTTGTTCCATTTCACCATATCTTCCTGCTCTCAGATGACCTGTAATTTTTGCATCAAGCTGATGAACTTTCAACCAGTTTCGCGGGATATCTTTGGTCAAATCAAACTCAAAGTCCTCCACTAAAGCACCGCTCGAAATGTAACCGAGTGATTCAAGTTTTTTTCTGCTTTCCTCATCGATCGGTCCTTCAGTACGACTTGCAGTTTCACGAACCTCCTCGGTTAATACCAATTTCAATTGATCTTGAAAAATTCGGGCTCGCTTGGCCTCTGACTCAATCAGATTGTTGTTTTCGCCTGAATCTTTTCCAATATTGTACATCTCCGGAGCGGACGACTGGATATACTTCCACGGACCGCTGACCAAGCTCAACAGTGAACTGCAGCCGTACCGTGTGGGTAAAAGCGATTCTGAAAACAGAAAGCGGTCATCAATCGACTCTTGTTCGAGATATTCTGTCAGATCCCTGCCGGCATATTCGTCCAAAGGATCCATCCCCGTCCAGCGGCAGATCGTGGGAGCCAGGTCAATAAGGCCGACCGTCTTTTTGACACGTTTGCCGTTATATTTTCCGCCGGGAAAATGAACGATCATTGGCACATGGATCGTACTTTGATAAGTATAGTAGCCGTGTTGAATTTCATCATGGTCGCCCAGTCCCTCTCCATGGTCGCCTACCATGATAATCAGGGAATCTTCATAGATTTTCAGTTCTTTAAGCTTATCCAGTACTTGCTTGATACAAAAGTCCATGAAAGCAATCTCGCCGGAGTACAGATCATCCTTAAAATTTGTGGCAAACGGTTGCGGCGGCAGACAAGGATGATGCGGATCATAATAATGAAGGAAAAGGAAAAAATCATTATCCTTATTTTCTTCAATCCATTCGCAGGCAACTCTGCTGGCATCATCCCCACGACGCTCTGCTTCTTCAGTTGCTCTACCCATGTCGACCGGACTTTCAAATGATCCATCATAGAAATCAAAACCCTGATTCATCCCAAACTGAGAATCTAAAACATATGCACTTATAATCGCCCCTGATTTAAACTCTTTTGTGTTAAAACGCTCAGCCAATGTTATATTTTCCGGGGCCAATGTATACGTGAGGTTTTCATGGACACCGTGATAAATCGGATTGGTACCAGTCATCATGGAGCTATGTGCGGGCAGCGTAAGTGCTATTGGTGATATACCCTGCTCGAAGAGAACACTGTCTTCAGCAAATTTGTCGATATTTGGCGTAGTCTTTTTGTTAAAGCCGTAGCAGGAGAGGTGATCGGCCCGAGTCGTATCCATGCTGATCAGAATGACGTGCTTGGCCTGCTTGTCCTTGGTTCCGCAGCCGGAAAGGAGAATTGAAAAAACCATTAAAAGACTGATAATAGCATATTTTAAAATTTTCATCTGTACCTCAACAAATTTTATTTAACTGAAAATACACCGATTACAAGGGTTCATTATACACAAAAAACCACTCAAAACAAAAATTTCTATGTAAATCCGCATTGAATCAGCCGATTGAACATTTGCGGTAGGATTGGTCCGCACTTTTCGTTATCGGACGTGGGCACCTAGAGAATGAAAAATCCAACATATATCAATCACAAGGCAGAAGACAGAAGTCAGATTTTACTCCTGAGGACTGAAATCTGGAGACCGGCTCGTACTGCGTTCACGCTGGTCGAACTCATAATCGTCGTGTCGATCCTGGGAATTCTGGCGGCGATTGTGCTGCCGGAATTTCAGGGACATGTCCAGCGGGCCAAAGAATCCGCCGCTAAAGACAATCTCCGGATCCTTCGCGAGACCATTGAACGCTATGCAATAGATCATAACGGTATCCCACCTGGATATCCCGGCAATGATCGAACTTCCGACCCTGATTATCTGGTTTTCCGCGTTCAATTGAAACAAAATGCGTATTTATCAGATTTTCCCGTTAATCCATTCAACGATCAGGAAGGTATTTACGTCTTTAATAACAACCAGTCCATGGATGAAAACACGGTTGCTGAAAATGTTACCACAGCTCTTTATGGGTGGGTTTATCAGCCCGCAACCAAAACCATCAAATTACACTGGCCCGGCACAGATAGTGAGGGAAAAAAGTATTTTGATTATTAATTGTAAGTTTTCAGTCTTCAGTGTTGGGATCTGAGGTTTGAGAACTTTCAGTTTCTTCATCTTTTTGCTGTGACTTTATAAAAATCTTTTTCTCCGGATTTTTATCGATGTAATCGATATCCGGTTCTTTTGCGCCCTCGAGCCAGCCATAATTTCGAGCTTCCGTTTCCCACGTTTTGCCGTCCTTGGTGACAGGTCCGATAAAGGTGTCATACATATGACCTTGAAGCGAACCTTGCGGCAATTTCATCTCATAGTCATTGATAACAACTTTAACTTTAATTGTACCGGAACGAGGGTCATATTCCGATTCGACAGGCCCCATCGTCGCGATCATAAAGGTACCCGGTTCAGGACCATCATAGTAAATGCCACCTTCTTGAATGACCATCAGACCAAAGATCGGATGATTAATTTTTGAAATCGTACCGTCACTTTCAAATGTGATCTGCCAGTCGGGTACATCCCCAATGCCAAGCTGGGCTATCCATGTACCAACCATCGATTCCGGAAATCCATACTCATTCAATTGAATGCTTCTTGTTCTATTTTGGCATCCGGCGAGTGCGAGTAATGATATAATAATGATTGACCAGTATGTAAGAGCAGAAAGCCTATTATTTTTGTTTTTCAATTTTCGTGCTTGCATTGTTTTTCCCATAGATTGATTTCATGTACTAATTATCACGAAATAATTGGTTCTATTATAAGCAATACAGTGAAAAGAAGAAACAAAAAATTATTATAGAAAATTCGCGCTGATTCGTGGTGAAAATCAAAAAAAAGAGGCAAGCTTAAGCTTGCCTCTTTTGCACACCAAATTGTCGACTTTGGTTTTTAAGCTGTATCGCCTCTTATTTCTTACGGCGAGCCAGGAACAGACCACCCAGACCCAGCAGAGCCATTGTAGTTGGCTCGGGAATTCCCAGGAATAGTGATTCCATAGCGCCGAAATTACCATCTGTCAGATCAACCTGAATGGTATGCTGACCTTCAGGTACAACCT
>ENA-ORCT01000759-ORCT01000759.1-marine-metagenome-genome-assembly--contig:-NODE-759-length-14318-cov-3.646162_pt1 | contig 14318 bp, 12 predicted proteins | sample MGYA00248632_ERZ508511 | MGnify/ENA primary metagenome ERZ508511 (study PRJEB26182, sample SAMN06268839) | marine metagenome | isolation source: Tt an P1-techrep anaerobic enrichment on pine from sediment...
ATCGGCCGCCACCTGGAAGCGCACAAGGCCTATCGCTGCGACCGTTGTCCGGACCGGGAGATGCCCGCTTGTGTGGACGCATGCCCCACCGGCGCCCTGGTCTACGAAACGGTTGCCGATTACTCTGCAACTGCGCGCAAACGCGCCTCGTCGGAGCTCAGCAAGGCGGAAGGGGGATGATGTGAGCGATCATCAAAGCACATATGTTATCGTGGGGGGGAGTGCTGCCGGTATGGCAGCAGCCAACGCCATCCGCGAGCATGACCGGCAGGGTACGATCACGGTGCTGTCCGAAGAGCCGGACGAGCCCTATTTCCGGCCTCTGGTACCGTTTCTGGTGTCGGGTTATAAGCGCCCGGACGAGATGGCGATGGCCGGGTGCGGTCCCTATACCGGGGCGGATATCACTGTGCGGACCAATTCCCGTGTCACGGCAGTCGATTCAGCAGCACGGAGCGTCATGCTGGCCGACGGTACTGTCTGCACCTATGAAAAGATTCTGTTTGCCACCGGCAGCCGACCCTATGTGCCGTCGGAAATCAAGGGAACTGAAATCGAGGGCGTCTTTGCTCTCCGAACCCTTGCAGATGCACGGCGCATGGCCGCCCGGGTGAAACAAACCGAGCATGCCGTTATGCTTGGCGGCGGGTTGCTGAATTTAAAAACCGCCTTTGCGCTGCTTGAACGGGGACTCAAGGTGACCCTGGTGGTCTTTTCTCCCGAAGTGCTGTCCCAACTCATGGAACCTGCCGATGCGCGGCTGATTCGAAAAGCCCTCGATAATGCCGGCCTGGAGATCATGACCGGTGCTGCGGCCACCGGGATCATGGCCGGCCCCTCAGGGGTTGCCGGCGTGACCCTTGACGATGGACGCGAGCTGGCCTGCGAGATGGTCTGTATTGGCAAGGGCGTTCGGCCCAACGTCGAATTTCTCGCCGGCAGCGGGGTGCACATCGACGGGGGGATTGTGGCAGACCGGTATACGGCCTGCAGCCTGCCGGGTACCTTTGCCGCGGGCGATGTGGCCGTTACCCGCGAGCCGCTCTCCGGGGAGCCGATCATGACGGCCCTGTGGACCAATGCCGTGGAGATGGGCCGCTGTGCCGGGCTCAATATGGCGGTCGTCAAAACCGTCTATGCCGGCACCTTTGGCATCCTGAACGCCACCCAGGTGGCCGACGAACCGTTTGTCTCCATGGGAGTGGTGCACACGACGGGCGGGGATTACGAGATCCATCGGAACGCCACGGAAACCGCGTACAGAAAACTTGTGTTCAGCCCGGACGGCACCCGTCTGGTCGGGGCAGTATTTGTGGGCGACATCAAAAACGCCGGGCTCTACCGCTACGTGATTCGGGAGAAAATGCCCGTTTGCGACTTCAAACGCCAGTTGATCGATCACAGCCTGCATTACGGCCATTTCATGAAATGAAACTGCAACCTGAAAACTGGGCCCTGTCGCGAGATGGACAGGGCTCAGGCTTTTGTGGAATCATCAGGCAAAAAGCACAAGACTTGCTGCCATTACAACCATTCCCGCCACCACGCCGTACATGGCAATATGGTGCTCTCCATACTTTTCCGCTGTGGGCAGAAGCTCGTCGAGGGAGATAAAGACCATAATTCCGGCCACCACGGCGAAGAGAATCCCGAACACATAATCACTGAAAAATTGGAGTAGAAGAAAATAACCGACCATTGCGCCCACCGGTTCGGACAGCCCGGATAAAAATGACAGCCCAAAGGCCTTTTTACGGCTTCCTGTGGCATAATACAGGGGAACAGAGACGGCAATTCCCTCCGGGATATTGTGGATGGCAATGGCAACGGCAATACTTATGCCCAGCGCCGGATCCTGAAGCCCTCCCACAAAGGTGGCCAGCCCTTCCGGAAAATTGTGGATGGCAATGGCAAGGGCGGAAAAAATACCCATGCGGTGTAAATTCTGCCGCTCTATGATCGCATCGTGATTTTCCGCCATCTCTTCAATTCCCCTTATTTCGTGGGGGTTTTCAAAAGATGGCACCAATTTGTCGATAAGGGCGATCAGCAGGATGCCGCCAAAAAAGGCCGTGGTGGTCATCAGGTACCCCGTTGACTCGCCCAGGGCGGCAGACAGCGAATCTCGTGCCTTGACGAATATTTCAACCATGGAGACGTAAATCATCACGCCAGCCGAAAAGCCAAGAGACGCCGTCAGAAAGCGGATATTGGTTGTTTTGGCAAAAAAGGCAAGGGCACTTCCGATACCCGTGGAGAGTCCGGCAAAAAGCGTCAGTGAAAAGGCAAACAGAACAGCGCTGGGTTCATAAACCATTTTTTCCTCTGCAGGCCGTTTTTTCCTTCCAACGGAGTTTTTTGCCTGTAAGGCCTGTTACACCGCGTTGTCGGGGTGCCTCACCGGGCAAGGGTTTGTGGGCTATCTGTCGAAGATTAACATTTTCTCTTCCACCACTGATTACGATATTTCATTTCTAACATGTTTTCATTCCCGGGTAAATGTTACTGGCTATTGGGGTGAACGACAGATGGTGCACTGTTATTGCATTGTATGAAACCCGCGCTTTTGGACGATTTCAGCCGGTGCACGTCTCAGGGTGGCAAGAAAGGTCGCACCGATGATCAGAAAGCCACCGGCAAGTGTTCTGAGGCTCGGAATTTCGCCCAGCAGTACAACCGCAAAAACGATCCCGTAAACGGGTTCAAGCCCGGCAATAATGCTGGCCAACTGCGTTTTGACGTAAACCAGCCCTTTGATAAAAAGCGCATGGGAAAGCGCCGTGCAGATGACCCCCAGAAGGCCGAGAAAAAGAAAATCCTGTGATCCAATCGATGGCTGTTCGACCACAAGCATCGGTAGCAGAACTGCTGCGGCCACAGCGTTCTGGTAGAAGGCAACGGTCAATGGCGAGTATGATTTAACAATCTTGCGGTTGAGAAGAGACAAAACAGCAAACGTCAATCCGGATAGTGTTCCCCACAACACGCCCTGAGTAATGTTGTTTTCGAAATCAAAGGAAGGAACAACCAGGATCAACCCGATAAATACCATAAGGGCGGTAAATACATCGAAGGACCTTAATTTTTCGTTGAACAGATACGGTTCCATAAACGTTACAAAGAGGGGAAATGTCGAATAGGACAGCAATCCCACCGCGACCGTGGACACCTGGATTGATTTGAAAAAAGTTGTCCAGTGCAGTGCCAGAACCCCTCCCAGTACCCCGAGATTCAGCAGGTCCCTGCCATTTCTCAACGCCATCCCTTCTTTCAGGACAAGCATGACCGCAGCAAGGGCCGTCGATGCAAAGGCCGTTCTGCCGAAGACAATGACGGCGGGTGACAGCGATAGAAATTTTCCGAAAAGGCCCGCGGTTCCAAATAGAAATACGGCAACGTGAATCTCGATCATTCCCGGACTGGGCTTGTGCATACGGATTGGTTTCCCTGATTGATTTTATAATGAATTCGCCCCCGAGGGGTGTGGCCTCGATCCTATCCATTCAGGAATCACCGTCAGGTTAAGAAAAAATGCTATGAAATATCAAGGGGTAACTTCATAATTTTCAAACCCCGTTCTGTGATCGGGGCAGAAGGGAATAGCGAAGCAGCCGGGCAAACCGGTTATGATCGGGTTTTCCATCGTGCTTTCAGATACAATATCGTAATCCAGGTTTCTTTGATCGTCTGCCATTTCACTTGCCGCCCATTGAGCTTTCGTTGCGTTCATTAAATGGGGATTGTTCAACTTCTTAAATACACAAGTGTTAATAGCACAGTGTCAATAAGACTGTATTTCGGTTTTTGAATAACCACAGACTGGTATGAATCTTGATTGTATAACGGCAAGACAGCTGGAGGCACGTGGCATGTTGCTTGTCCCTGTATGATTGGTCGAATGCCACGATCAGAAATACGTTACCTACACTATAAGGTGGAAAACGTGACAAAAAAACGATTATATCAGGCAGTCTGTGGAGTCGTGATGGTATTTCTCAGTTTACTATTGTGCACTTCAGGGGCCTGGAGTGCTCGACCGGTAGACCTTGACGGAGATGGATATCGATCAAACCGGGACTGTAACGACAATGATCCGACCATCTATCCCCGTGCTCCGGAAATCCCTGGAGATGGGATCGATCAGGACTGTGATGGGGCTGACACGCCCCTTGACGGCGGTGATCCGCCCGGTGGCGGGGCCGGCCCTCATGATAACCTGAGTTTTCAAGACTATCCGACGAACTGTCTGTCCTGTCATTCCGATGAAGCTCGTGACGTGTTTCAATCCACCCATTACCAGTGGCTGGGAGAGGCCCCGGAAATGGTCAACGGCGTTGGTGAGATGCAAGGGAAACTAACCAATGCGGTTAACAGCTATTGTATCAATATCCTGGGCGACTGGCCGGTCTGCGGATCGTGCCATGTCGGCCTGGGCAAACGGCCCGACGACCCGATGGCCGGTACGGAAAATATCGATTGCCTCATGTGCCATAATGCAGAATATGCCACCCAGCGCACCCGGTTGTCAGACGGCTCGCTGGGGGTTGCCAGTCCTGCCGACGATATGGTCCGAAATGTTCACCGGCCAACCCGTGACAACTGTCTTGCCTGTCACGCCAAAGCCGGTGGCGGGGACGGTGTCAAGCGCGGAGACCTTTCCCTGGCAACCGCGACCAATACCGATCCATATTTCGATGTCCACATGAATGCAAATGGTCAAAACCTGAACTGCCAAGCCTGTCACACGTTTACCAATCATAAGGTGATTGGAAAAGGATCGGACCTTCGGCCTACCGACGATCTGACCCGTGGTTCGGAAATCAGCTGCGTAACGTGTCACACTGGCAAGGATTCTCCCGGAGGACACTCTTCATCAAAGGTCGATGACCACGTTGCCCGGGTGGCCTGTCAGAGCTGTCATATTCCCGAATATGCAAAAGTGGCCACTGAAACGCATCGAGACTGGCTGACCCATCACGACGGGACGCCGGCCGACGGAATTTCGGGGCCGGGGCATCCCCATACCGATAAGGCTGCCAACCTGATACCCGCTTATCGGTTCTGGAACCGTCTGAGTGACAACCATCTGCTGGGGGACGATGCCCGGAACAACTATGACCCGCAGACCGGTATTTACTACACCTCCCGTCCGGTGGGCGATGTTGGCGATGCGGTAAGCAAACTCTATCCCTTCAAATACAAGACCGCCTCCCAGCCCATGACAGTTGCCGATGATCGATTGATCGCCCTGGATACCTTCGAATATCTCAAAGGCTCGGGCGACGTTGCTACGTCCATTGAAAACGGGCTGGTTAATATGGGATATTCAGCCGGTGAACCCTACGAATGGGTGGTGACTGATACCTATCAGCTGCTGAATCATGGTATAGAACCAGCTTCAAATGCCCTGCAGTGCACCAGTTGTCATGGTACCACCAATCGCCTGGATCTTCAGGGAGAATTGGGTTACCAGCTCAGGTCGCCGGAATCCCAGCTGTGCGGCAGTTGTCATGGGCAAAAAAGAAACCAGGGGTTCGAGTGGGTTCACGACCGGCATGTGTCCCGGGAGCAGATCGACTGCCTGAATTGTCACACTTTCTCCAGGCCGGAACGGGCTCTGAACGGGGGCGGCGGCAATGATTGATTCGGCTGTCGCCTGCGGCCTGATGCTTTGCAGAAATTCAACTTGGTGAATTGCCCAAGATGCGTTTGCAAAAAAACAAAAGGGGCGATCCTAACCGGGATGCCCCTTTCGTGTTTTGCCAGTGTCAGTGCGTAATTCTATTGTCAATGACACCGAGCCGGTCCACATGGATGACCACGCGGTCGCCCGGCTGCAGGTAAATTTGGTCGGATTTTGCATCGTGTATGTAGGCCTCAATGACATTAGCAGGAAGCGATCGGTCCCAGCCCCCCAGCATCCAGTCCAGGGCGCCTTCCAGGCGGTCCTGGATGGGTATGCCTTGAAACACAACCCCATGGGGAGTTCCGGACATTATGAGTACGCGTGCTTCGATGCGGTCACCGTCGCCAAGCAGGGAAATCTGCTCTCCTTTGTGGTCCCAGTTCATGTGTCGCCGTTTCCAGATTTCATCGAGGGTTCGGTCGACATCCCAGATCATTTCGTTTGCCATCGATCGCTGCCGAAGCGAATCGTTGACATAGAGTTCAAGCTTCACTCTGCTGGTAAAGGCACGGAAATCCTTGGGGATGACGAACAGGTTGCCGACCGGAAGATAGCCCGGAAAGCTTTTTCCGGTGGTAAACCCCCTGCCCGATTCGACATCGTCCGTATCCACGTGTCTGAGCAGTGTCGCCCGGTCCGAGTAATCGTTACATAAAATCAGTCCCATTTCCTTCGGTCGATGGCCTGCCGGCAGGGGCCTCAAGGTTACCCAGGCGAGTTCAACTTCGTAATCCAGCAAACCGTCTCCGGCTGATACGTTGTCGTAGGGTCCTGTCGGCTCCACGATTTTCGGGAAGAGAAACGGGCCGCCCTCAACGCTGGTCTCACCAGCATGCAGGGGAAAATTCGTTGCGGCCGCAATGTGATGCTCCGACAAATCAACGGGGGATACAAGGCTGCCATACGGTATGGAGACCCCTGCCTCTGGTGGTGCGTGATCGATGAGATGACGCAACGGTTCGTAGCCGAGTTCAAGATATACCGTTATGGGATCATCGATGTGGCGGTCCAAAACCTTGGAGAGATCCACACCATTTATCGTGCCGGATGCATAGCCTGTGACGGCAATCACCCGCCGGTCTTCGATCGGTCCTGTCCTGGCAAAGGTGAGCGCTTCCTCAAGGTCGGCGATTGCAACCGTGGCAAATTGCTCCGATGTGACCTGTTCATTGAAGGCCGATTTAAGGGGGATCGTGCAGGCAACTGGCAACAGGGCAACGGTCATCAGAAGCCCGATCACCCCGGCTGTCATGAGAGACGAGGCGGTGGCCGCTTTTCGATTTTTACCAGCGATGCGGCAGTTGACTGCCTCAAAATATGGGTGACGCAGGATATAGTTTATCATAGGTTCCCTCAACGGCTTAAATTCCGCAATTCATCACAGGCTCCAGAATGCTCTGGCAGCATTGGCTGTGGTTTCGGGAGGTGTAAATGTCGCCATCTCCCGGGAAGCAATGTCAAAACCGGTAAAATCGCTTCTCACCCATGGCGCGTAGCTTGAACGAGCAGTGATGGAGACTTTCAGACCGGGGTTTTCCGCTTTGTTTTCAATGGATATCAAGGCCAGATTGTAACAGTTCCGGTTCAGGCTTCGGTAGAACCGCTGGATGTTCAGAACGCCCCGAGCCAGATCTTCCCAGAATTTCGAATGATCAGGCGTGAGGAGAGATGAATGCCCCGGGGCGATACCCCATATTTCGTAGAAACCCGTCGGGGCAAAGGCAGCTGTCCATTCCCATATGCCGGTTTGCCCGATATATCGCTCTCCAGTCTTTTTTTCGGCGCTCACCAGATCTGATAACAGACACCTGCCGTGCCGCTTGCGGTATTCCTCGGTCCGTTCGCTGAGAAGCCGGTGGCTGTTGGATAAAAATCGTGAAGCATGCACCTGTAGGTGGGGGTGAACCAGCGAACCGCCGGCGCCGGGCAGATGGTTCTGGGTAATGGACATGAATATGGCCTCCGGGTCCACCCCGTTGACCCGGGAAAGGTACGCCGCGCAGTTGATGAAGCTGTCGCGGTAGGAACTCACCTCGGCCTGGCCGATCTCCACATAGTGGGTGTCATCGAAGATGGAAACCGCGGACCATTCCGTATACGGAAAAAGGTTGGGGAAAAGCACCGAACGGTTACAGCGGAGCCTGGGTGCGTCGCTGATTTCCGGCAGCAGGACAGGGGTCATTGTATTTATGTTTTGGGGACAGAACGGGCACCGTTTCGGGTCCAGATCCTCCCGGGGAGGAGTGTGCAGCCGTTCCGTGCCTCGCTCTTTTTCAAGGGCCCGGCTTGGTGTGATCCGGCTGGTTCTGCGTGTCAATGGGTCCCTTCGGATTTCGATGAACCGCTCGGCTCGATCGCCCGAGGATAACTGAAAACAGGCACGGACTGTTGAACGTTCAAATTCGATCATGGCTCCAACCGTAAATTGATGCGGTAGATACCGTATTTCCCTGCGGGCGATGTGCTCTCGTGAATGCGGGATGTGGTGAAGTAAAGCGCGCCGTCCGGACCGAAACTGAAGGAGTCGGGCCAGGCGATGGCCGGATCGCGGATGACGGTTTCCACCGCACCGTGCGGAGTGGTGCGCAGGATGGCGTCATGTTCCAATGCTGAGATATAGATCTTGCCGTCAGGGCCGAAAATGAGACCGTCCGAGGCTCCGGTTCGACCGACCATCCCCACGTGCGCCTCGATGGTTTTGTCGGAGAGATCACGCGCGCGCAGGATCGAGGCTGGAATGCGGTACATGGTTCGTCCGGTGAGCGCCTGGTAGTACAGCATGTCGCCGCGGCTGTCATAGGCAATGCCGTCTGCATGGACGTGCGGCGCCACGCCGCCGGGCATCCACGGTTTGCCGCCGATTGTCAGCACCACGTCCTCGGAGGCAGTGGAGGGGTGGTCGTCCATAAATCGGCGGGCGTTGCCGGTTTTCAGGTCAAGGGCAACCAGCGCGCTCCCCGCCGAATCGGTAATGTAGGCGAACTCCCGCCGGGTATCGATGCGTACATCGTTGAGGTAGCTGTTTGCAGGCGCAATATCGATATTGAAACGGAATATCCGGGTGACGGTGTCGGTGGCAAGATCCACCTGCAGCAGCTTGGGCCCTCCGGGGATAACCCCTTCAAACTGAGGGTTGGCGGGATCCAGAATCCAGAGCCGGTTTTTATCGTCCACGTATACAGCCTGTACACAGACCAGTTGCTCGGCGGGATTTTTGCCTGGGGACCAGTTGTTCAAGTGTAAATCAGGGTAGGGGACAGGGGCGCCGTCGATGAGTTCCGCCACGGAAACCGGAACCTTGTCGGACCACCGCGGGTAATTGACGAACAGTCTTCCCTCCCGGGAGACGGCCAGTCCGGTCCACTGTCTCTCGGAAAAAGCGACCGGTTCCAGGGTGACGCGTTCATCGGACTGAGTTGCCAAATAACGGCAACCGGATAGCATTGCCATGGATGCCAGTACCATCAACAATATGCAGACATCCCTTTTAAATTGTCGCTCTGGTGGCATAATCAGCTCCTTGGGCTATGAACCTGAATTGAAAAGACGGACCAGGAACCATTCAAAGGGGCGAATAATTCGGTCCGGCCTTGTCGGGTTGGGCCGATCGGGCGAGGTGCCAATCATCGGCGCCGGTGAAATCTGAAATGGTGCCGGTTACAGCGCTGTGGAATTCATTTGGAGATGGATTCGATGGTGAGAGCCGTTCCATTCAAGGCTTGAGGGAGTGATCACCAGCGTTCATAGCGGACCAGCTGCTTCAGCGGTTTTCGAGGGGGTGATATGGGACTCTGATCGGCATAGCCAACGCAGACTACAGCGACAACGTATTTATCTTTCGGAATATTCAGGATCGGTCTGATGCTTTCCTGTCTGAACCACGCGATCCAGCACGTACCAAGGCCCAGTGCCCCAGCCTGCAGAACCAGATGCTCGATGGCGATGGCCGTGTCCCGAATAATCATCTTCAGCTCGGGATGCGGGCTGGTTTCATGTAAATCGAGGTGAGATGTGTCCGTGATGCCGGGATCCCTTTCCCGTATACGTTTCAGTCGAACGCTGATATCGGCCACAGCCACAATAAATACCGGTGCCTGCTTCATCCACCGCTGATTGTGGCAGGCCTCGGTGATTTTCCTCCGGGTTTCCTCCGATTTTACGATGATAAAATTCCATGGTTGTGAATTTCCCCCTGACGGGGCGAGCCGTGCACTCTCCAGCATCAATTCAATTTTTTCATTTTCAACAGGCGTGTTCTTATATTTTCGGATACTTCTGCGGGTTCGAATCGGTTGAATGATTTTCATCGGGTGATGTTGTGCCCGAGAATCGGCTGCTGAGCCATTCATGGGGCGAATCAGGCGAACCGCTCGGTGTTTCAACGAGCGGAATACCCCCTGGATTGCAGAGAGTCGTAATATCATGGCCGATATTTTTTGATGATCAATGTCCCATTGGTCCCTCCGAAACCAAAGGAATTGGTCATGGCGGTGTTGATGGTTTTTTTTCGGGCGGTGTATGGGACATAATCCAGATCCAGCCCCTCTCCAGGGTGTTCCAGGTTGATCGTTGGCGGGGCAATGTCGTGATACACGGACAGGGCGGTAAAAACAGTTTCAACGCCGCCGGCTCCGCCCAAAAGGTGGCCGGTCATGGATTTGGTGGAGCTGACAGCGATACGTTTGGCCGCATCGCCGAAAACCGATTTAATCGCCTGGGTTTCATACAGATCATTCATCGGCGTTGCGGTGCCATGGGCATTGATGTAATCGATCCGGTCGGGGTCCATACCGGCATCATCGAGAGCCGCCTGCATGCAGCGGGCAGCACCTTCACCATCGGGGGAGGGTATGGCCACGTGGTAGCCGTCTCCGCTCATACCAAAGCCGGCGATCTCGCCGTAGATTCGGGCGCCCCTTTCAAGCGCGCCTTCCATCGTCTCCAGTATCAGAATGCCGGCTCCTTCCCCCACGACAAATCCATCCCGATCGCGATCAAACGGGCGGGATGCTTTTTCGGGATCTCCGTTGCGTGTGGACAGTGCTTTCATTGCGCCAAAACCGGCCATACAGGTTGGGGTGATCACCGATTCCACACCGCCGGTAATCATCGCATCGGCTTTTCCCTGCTTAATCTCCTGATATGCGTAGCCGACTGCATGAGTGCCGGCAGCGCAGGCTGTGGCAACGGATGCGTTTGGGCCCCGCGCTCCAAAATGAATTGATATCATTCCGGGTGCCATATTGCTGATGAGCATGGGAACAAAGAAAGGACTGACGCGTTTGGGACCTTTATGTTCAACGATGCTGGCGAGGCGTTCCAGCATTTCCAGTCCGCCGAACCCGCATCCGGTAATAACTCCGGTGCGATCCGCATTGGATGCATTGATTTCAAACCCGCTGTTTTCCAATGCCAACCGGGTGGCGGCAACGGCATAAGCAACAAAAAGCTGGGTCCGTTTAGCTTCCTTTCTGGATAGAAAGTCTTCTGTCTTAAAACCGTTGACCTGACCTGCTATTTTTGAGGAATATTCGGATGTGTCAAATCGCGTAATTTCGGAAATGCCTGACTTCCCGGAGCAAATGGCTGACCAGGGTTCATCGATTCCGATACCCACCGGCGTGACCAGTCCGACACCTGTAATTACGACGCGCCTGTGCAAGATTCCTCCCAATTTATCGATAATCGCAAGAGGTAAGCGAATACGATGGTTGTTGCTGTTAGATATTGCCTATCCATAATCAGCGGTGATGGATAAAGACTGGCTAATTATAAAATACTGTTAAATTTTGGTAAACCTGTATTTCGCGGTTCATTCCAGTGGGCCTGACAGACGAAAAATAGGAAAAGATATTTCAGGGCGTGGGGCAGGTGACGGTATCCTTATGGGAGCGGGACTACTTCAGATAGCTACCTGGACACCTTTTTAACTCAATCCAGTGCTCGTTTGGAAACGCGAATTTACTGGTGTTTTTCAGTGTAGTTCAGGGGGGGCGGCGAAACAAGCGATTATTGCTTGTTATGATATCGTCTTGTTTCGCCAGGTCATTATTGCAGGTATTCGTTCATCATAGCGGCGGCACGCCATCGGGTCATCGTTTCCGGAGAGAGAAACACGCTGGTGAAAAGCTTTCCGTTGCGCCATCGGTCCACCTCCCGGCCGATATGGTCGTAACGGCGGCGGTCAAAGCGGCACAGATTCGCTGCAACCAGTTTCCGATCCGACGCCGATGCCCGGTTCAGGTAAATGTATAGCTGCTGACCTGTGTTGATGCCGCCGGCACAAAGAAATCCCATGGTATCGGCAATTTTTTTCATCCGGGCGTCAACCCCTTCCAGATAGTCGGACGAAAAACGGCCGCAGGCTTTCATTCGCTCGAGCAGATACGGCAAAAGGGCAGGGCGGAGGGTCTCCAGGCTGCCGTTTTCCTTAAAGTCGCGAACAAAGTTCTCACGCGACATCCCTGGTCCGCGGAACTGGTCCGACATTTTGCCGTGGCGGTTTTTGACAACCCAAAATCGTTGGCCTTTCCAGCCGACCCGTATGGTTCGCGGATTGACAAGAAGATCGCCTGCAGCACTGAACTCGCAGTGATCCGCGTAATGGCCGGCAGCTACCAGGGCGAGTTCCATTATCCTTCCTAAAATCAGCCAGTATGCAGGCCCCTTCTCTGACCCTGCGGCCTCCAGCGACTTCAACATTTCCTCGATTATTGATTCGTTGATGTCGTAAGGCAGGTTCAGGTCATCCAGGCATCTGTTGAGGGCAGGCAGGGTGTCTTTAAATAACGGGGCATCGGAGGTGCATGGCTGAACTGGAACCGTTTCAAGTTGTGCTGTAGTCATGAGGTATTTCCTTGCGAAGAACCTTTCGATCAACCGGCCGCCGAAAAGCAAGTCCAGCTCGTTAAGGGGTATCACTATTGATATATGTATTTTGAAAGGGTCGCTCTGTTTAACGGGCCTGTCACAGATCAGAAGCGAAAATTTCCAGTATCAACTCCAGAGCGACCGACGTTGGTTCTATATCAATCCTGATATGGTTGTTTCAAGTTGTTTTTGGCCTTTTTGAAAATTTAAAATAACAGAAACTAACGTATACAGGGCTGATGCGACATATGATCGGTGTCCATTTCATGGTCAATCCGGCCTGGCGGCTTGTCCCGTGGGACAAACTTTGTTACACTGCAGGACGCAATTATGCAGAAAGGCATGCCATGACTCATCCGCACGATAATTTTGCCGTTCGATCCAAAGTATGGGTGGAAGATAATGAGGGAAATGTAATCTTTGGCCTTGGTCGCTACCGTATCCTCGAAGCTGTTGGGCGCCTCGGATCACTTCAGGCGGCGGCCAGGGAATTGAAGATGAGCTACCGGGCGGTCTGGATGCGAGTCCGGGCCTCTGAGGAGCGGATGGGGCGGACCCTCGTCGAGCGGGAGGGAAAAGGGTCGCGACTGACCCCCTTTGCCGAGAACCTGATGAAACAGTACCGGCGCCTTATGGCCGCTGTCCATCAGGAATCTGACGAGGTGTATGAAGGGTTTATGAGCAAGCATCTGCCTTGAGAGCATGTTGAAAAGCCAGACTCTCAGATAGCTTGTGGTCTGGAGGCCGCCATTTTGAGGTTTTGCAGAGACTCGTGGATTATCCTAAAACCCCCTGCAGTCTGATTTCATAAAGTGAATTCGTTCCCCGATAATCCCGCTTTCAGAAAAAATCCCTGATCATACGAATACCCTTACCAGCACGCAAACCGACATGGTTGGGTATAAAGTCAATATATTCCCTCCGGTTACCGGTATGTTGTTTTTTTATATGAGCATTCATCACATGTATCCGCAGATCTTGTCTCTTTGCAGCAACGACTGCATATGAATGCGTCCTTTACAACACATTTCCGTTTTCCCTTTCGAAAATTGCATATTGGGCATTTCGCCATATTCTGAATTCCTCAATGGTTTGAAATAGCGTTGTTCTTGCCCCGCAGGCCTTAGCGCCGGTCAAAATCCATAACAGACCAATGACGTATTTGTTTACGGTTTATCGATGTTTTATCTTAAAAAAAATGAGCGCTTATTCTCAATAAGAGGCATTCATGAAGGGAAGATATGGTAAATACGGTGATTTGAAACGAAAGGCGGCGTTACGGAAAAGCCGGAAAGAAAAGGCACGCCTTCAAAAGAGTTTGACCCGCAAATCCCCAAACAGGGGAAAAACCAAGAAAAAGCGCAGCCCGAAGTCCGCCCCGTTCGGCGGTTTGCAAAATTCGAAAAATCCTTACGAGTTTTAAGCTCTATAATTTCCTCGGTCACTCGTGGTCAGAAAATTTTATATTTGTACATGTTCTGGAAATCTGACGTTGTATCTTCCGGTGCTGATTGTCGTGCAGGCGGACATCCGGGCCAACCTGGACGCCCCGGAGAGCATAGCCGTCAGGCTAAGGAATTCCAGGGGGCCTGCAGCGCGTTCCGCGAGATAGTTCAAGGTTCGCGGTTCAACGTTCAAAGTGACGGCAGTAGGGGCATAGCGTATTGTGCTTGGTTCTTCGTTTTTCGTGCTCAGCGCAGCGGTGCTCGTAATCGTAATCGAAATTTGTGGCATGGCGGCTTACGGCGAGTTCCACATTCTA
>ENA-ORCT01000765-ORCT01000765.1-marine-metagenome-genome-assembly--contig:-NODE-765-length-14126-cov-18.976226_pt1 | contig 14126 bp, 9 predicted proteins | sample MGYA00248632_ERZ508511 | MGnify/ENA primary metagenome ERZ508511 (study PRJEB26182, sample SAMN06268839) | marine metagenome | isolation source: Tt an P1-techrep anaerobic enrichment on pine from sediment...
CGGCATCAACCCCATTCCGTGATTCTGGTGCCTGAGCTGGCGATGGCGCTGGTCAATGCCGGCGAGCAGGGATTGCTGACAACGGATTCGTTTCGCTTCCTGGCGGTCGGCGGCGGCCGGGTATCGCCGGACCTGTTGGCCCGGGGACGGTCGATTGGGTTGCCTCTGTACGAGGGCTACGGTTTGTCTGAATGTGGCTCGGTGGTGGCGCTGAACGTGCCCGGAGCCGAGCGAGAAGGCTCGGTGGGCCGGCCCCTGGGGCATGTGCAGGTAAAGGTGGATAACGAACACCGGATTCTGGTTCGGGGCAATACCCATCTGGGGTATCTCGGTGATGAGCCGCAAGCCGATGACTGGCTGGATACCGGAGATCTGGGCGACCAGGACGCCGAGGGCTTTCTGGCCGTCAACGGCCGGGCCAAGAATCTGTTGATCACCAGCTTTGGCCGGAACATCAGCCCGGAATGGCTGGAAAGTGAACTGGTCCAGGCATTGGGGGCCACTCAGGCCGTGGTATTTGGCGATGGTGAGCCACAACCCGGTGCTTTGGTGGTGATCACCGATAATCGAAGCCCTGATGATGTGCGTGCGGCCCTGACGTTGCTGAATGCCGGTTTGCCGGATTATGCCCGCTTGCAGGCCGTGTACCTGCGCCGGCAACGGCTGACCCAGGCCGAGGGCCACATCACGGCCAACGGTCGCCCGGTGCGGCACCAGATTCAGGCGGACCTGCCCAGGCTCATGGCCGAATCCTTTCCCTTATTCATGAATCTCTCAGTGCCTGCGGGCACTTCTATCCGACAGACAACGCCAGGAGACTCAAACATGGCATTTTTTGACCGACTGCAATCCGAAACTGAACAGGCCCGGGCCCATGTCACCGGAGCCCCGGTGATTCAGGCTATCCGCGAGGGTCGCTTTGATCTTGAGGGTTACACCTGGTTCCTGACCCAGGCCTATCACCACGTGAAGCACACCGTGCCACTGATGATGGCCTGTGGTGGCCGGCTGCCCGAACGGCTGGAATTCGTGCGCAAGGCACTGGTGGAATACATCGAGGAAGAATACGGCCACCACGAGTGGATTCTCAACGACCTTGAAGCCTGCGGCGAAGACAAGGAAGCCATTCGTCATGGCCAGCCCGATACCTCCATCGAGTTGATGGTGGCCTACCTGTATGACCGCATCCAGCGGGGTAACCCGGCGGCTTTTTTTGGCATGGTTCAGGTGCTGGAGGGCACCTCCATTGAGCTGGCCACGCCCCTGGGTGAAGCCATCCAGAAACAGCTGGGCCTGCCCAATCAGGCGTTCAGTTATCTGTACTCTCACGGCGCCCTGGATCAGGACCACTTTGAGTTCTTCCGCAACCTGATGAACGACATCACCGATCCGGAGGACCAGCAGGCCATCATCGAGGCCGCGCGCATGGTGTATCGCCTGTACGGCGATATGCTTCACAATATTCCGCTGCGGGCCCATGGCAAGGAGCAACGTCATGAGGCTGCATGACCGTACCTTCCTGCTGCTGGGTGGTACCGGTGGCATTGGCCAGGCCCTGATCGGGCCGCTGGTGGAATGCGGTGCCCGGGTGATCGTTGCGACCCGACATCCGGAGCGGCTGGAAAAGCGCGCCGGCGTTTCTCCGGTACACCTGGAGCTGGCCAGCCCGGAGCTGGATCGACAGCTTCAACAGTTGAGTGAGGTGTATCCCGATATTGATGGTGTAATTCATTGCGCCGGCCAGAACCGGTTTGCGGCGCTGGATGCCATGGCCGTCAGCGACCTGGACGCACAGCTTATGGTCAATCTGCGTTCCGCTATGCTGGTGGCCCGGCATTTTGTGCCTCGTTTCCGTAAAGCCGGCGTGGGCGCCCTGGTGTTGGTGGGGTCCACCTTCGGCAGCATCGGGTTTCCCGGCTACACCGCCTATTGCGCCAGCAAGTTCGGCCTGCGCGGCTTCAGCGAAGCCCTGCGTCGGGAGCTGGCGGACACCCCGGTGCAGGTGGTGTACGTAGCGCCCAGAGCCACGGCCACGGCTATGAACCCGGCGCCGGTGAACGAGCTGAACCGTGCCCTGGGCAATGCCATGGACGCACCGGAAGCTGTCGCAGCCCAGATTCTTCAGGCGATGGAAAAAGATGAACGCCGACGTTTTCTCGGCTGGCCGGAAAAACTGTTTGTGGTGATCAACGGCATCCTGCCGAAGCTTGTGGATAAAGCCATGTTAAAACAACTGCCGGTGATCCGGCGCTTTCTGGATTCAGGAGTGGTGTCATGAAGTGGATCGTAATGGTGTTGGCGGGGGTCATGGCCATGCCCCTGTGGGCTCAGGACATGCGGGCTGAACTGGCACAAATCCAGCAACGCTGGGCGCAGATCCAGTATCAGTTGCCCGAAGATGATAAGGAAAAGGCATTTGAGGCACTGGCCAAAGAGGCCGAGACCTTTGTCGCTGATTATCCGGGCCGTGCCGAACCGCTGATCTGGCAGGGTATTGTGCTCAGTACCTACGCCGGCGCCAAAGGCGGCCTGGGTGCGCTGGGACTGGTGAAAGAGGCCCGGGCCTCCCTGGAAGCGGCCCTGAAGATCGCTCCGGAGGCGCTGGATGGCTCAGCCTATACCTCACTGGGTAGCCTGTATTATCAGGTGCCGGGCTGGCCGTTGGGGTTCGGGGATGATGAGACGGCCCGGAAGTACCTGCAGAAATCGCTGGCAATCAACCCGGAAGGTATTGATGCCAATTACTTCTTTGGAGATTTTCTGGCGGAGCAGAACGAGCCTCAACGGGCACGGGTCTATCTTGAAAAAGTGTTGGCAGCCCCGTCGAGACCTGGTCGGGAAGTGGCGGATGCCGGCCGTCGGGCGGAAGCAAAGGCCCGCCTGGACAGCCTTTGAAGCGCATTCGCCGCGACTGTCGGGCTGGACTACACTAAAAAAACCAGTGTAGACAATAGCAGGGAGACCGGCCATTTATGGCAAGCCAGCCCGACGATGAGCAGCCAGAGGGCCTGTCGGCCCGGTTTTTTCAGAAGCTGGCATCCGGCGTGCCGGGCGTGCTGTTTACCTATTGGCTCAGTGCCGATCACCAGTCCCACCGCTATCCCTACGTTAGTGACCAGGTAAAAGAACTGTTCGGCGTCGAGCCGCAAAAGCTCCGGGAAAATGCCGATTCGGTTTTCCGGGTCATTCATCCTGACGATGCGGCCGGCGTTGGTGAGAGCATCCTGCACTCGGTGCGAACGCTGCAACCCTGGTGTTACCGCGCCCGGCTGAGGATGAAGAATGGCGAGTACCAATGGTACGAGGCCCATTCCGTGCCGGAGCGGCAACCGGACGGCAGCACCCTCTGGTACGGCCAGTTCCACAACATTCAGCACTACAAGGAGTTGGAGCAGCATCTTCGGGATAGTGAAGCGGAATTCTCGTTCCAGGCGGGTTTCCAGAAGCTGATTGCCCGGCTTTCCAGTGAGTTCATTCATCTCGGATTTGGCTCCATCGATGACTGCATTGATGAGTTGCTCAGATCCATCGGCGCCTTCTTCAGCGTTGATCGCGCTTACGTCTATGCCTTTTCGCCGGACCTTGCCACCATGACCAATACCCACGAATGGTGTGCTCCGGGTGTGCCATCGTTGATGGCGGATCAGCAGGCGGTGCCGATTGACGATTTCCGCTGGTGGCAGCAACAGATTCGCCTGATGGAGAGCCAGAGCCAGGTGGTGTTCATTGAGGACACTGCGGATTTGCCGCCTGAGGCCGAAAATGAGCGGGCATTGCTGGAGCAGCAGGGAGTCAGTTCCATGTTCTGCGTCCCTGTCCGGATCCGCGGTCAGGTGATGGGCTTCTTTGGTGTGGATTCGTTATCCCGGCGGAGTTGGCGGCGGGATATGGCGGATCTGTTGATTATTGTCTCTGGTCTGTTGTCCGGTGCGTTGGAGCGCAACCGGCTGGAAGAGGACCTGCTTAACCAGTCGATTCGTGATCCCCTGACTGGACTGCATAACCGTCGTTACCTGATGCCCCGGCTGGACGAGATCCTTGCTGCCAGCAATCGCCATGGCGACCGTTTCTGCCTGGCCATGTTCGATATTGATCACTTCAAACGGATAAACGACAACCTGGGCCACCTGGCAGGTGATCAGGTATTGATGCGATTTACCGACGTCCTGCTTGCCCACACCAGAACCACCGATGTGGTGTCCCGCTTCGGGGGTGAGGAATTTCTGGTGGTTTTTACCGGGGTAACCGAGAGGGATGTGCAAACCCTGGTGATGCGAATCATGGAAGCAGTAAGGGAGGAGGAATGGTTGGTCGACGGCAAGGCATTAACCGTTACGGTCAGTGCCGGGGCGGTGTGCGTGTCGGAGCTGACAGACGAGCCGGCCACCCCGGAGGCACTGATTGCCAGGGCAGATGATAGGCTGTACCAGGCCAAGGATGGGGGCCGGGATTGCCTGGTTGATGCATCGGGATTATCGCGCATATAAGAAAACAGCATTTCACCTTATATATCGTTTCAGTATATCCTTAGATCAGATTAAAGAACTGGCGACTTCAGAGGTGAATACCATGACCCAGCCCATCGTTCAGCATTTTTTCGACGAACCCACTAACACCTTCAGTTATGTCGTGCGCGATCCCGACAGCCAGGTCTGTGCGATTCTGGATTCGGTTCTGGATTTCGATTATGCCGCTGGCCGCACCGATGTGCGCTCGGCCGACGAGATCATTCAGTACATTCAGGCGAACGATCTGATCGTGGAATGGATTCTGGAAACTCACGTACATGCGGATCACCTGTCAGCAGCTCCCTACCTGCATGAAAAGCTTGGAGGCAAAACCGGTATCGGGGCTAAAATCATTCAGGTACAGGAAATTTTCGGCAAGGCCTTTAACGCCGGTACCGAGTTTGCCCGCGATGGCAGTCAGTTTGACCGGCTCTTTGAGGAAGGCGACACCTTTGCGATCGGCAGCCTCGAAGGCCGTGTGCTACATACGCCCGGCCATACGCCGGCCTGCCTCACCTATGTGATTGGCGACGCCGCATTTGTGGGCGATACCCTGTTTATGCCGGATTACGGCACGGCCCGCTGTGATTTCCCGGGCGGTGATGCCCGGGTTCTGTATCAGTCCATCCAGAAAGTTCTGGCGTTGCCGCCGGAGACTCGCATTTTCCTGTGTCATGATTACAAGGCACCCGACCGTGATGAATACCAGCACATGACCACCGTGGCCGAGCAGCGCCAGGCTAATGTGCACGTGCACGATGGTGTGTCGGAAGAGGAGTTTGTGAAGATGCGCACCGAGCGGGATGCAACGCTGGATATGCCGAGGCTGATCCTGCCGTCGGTGCAGGTGAATATGCGGGCGGGCCATATGCCGTCTGCAGAAGACAACGGCCAGGTGTACCTGAAGGTACCGGTCAACCTGTTCTGAGCCGCGCATGAATCTGAAACGCTATCTGCCCATTCTGCAATGGGCGCCATCTTACGGTCGCGACCAGGCCACCAGTGATCTGGTGGCTGCCGTCATTGTCACCGTTATGCTGATTCCGCAGTCCCTGGCGTACGCTCTGCTGGCAGGCCTCCCGGCGCAGGTCGGGTTGTACGCCAGCATCCTGCCACTGGTGATCTATGCGGTGTTCGGAACCAGTCGCACCCTCTCTGTTGGCCCGGTGGCGGTGGCCTCGCTGATGACGGCGGCTGCTCTGGCGCCACTGGCCGAGGCGGGCACTGCTGAGTATCTGGCTGGAGCTATCTTGCTGGCGGTGATGTCTGGCCTGATGCTGACCCTGATGGGGGTTCTGCGGCTGGGATTCCTGGCTAACTTCCTGAGCCATCCGGTGATATCCGGGTTTATTACCGCCTCGGGCATTGTCATTGCCGCCAGCCAGCTCAAGCACCTGTTCGGTATCCAGGCCAATGGCCACAACTTGCTGGATATTGGTCACTCGTTACTGGTTTCCCTGGGCAATACCAACGTGCCCACGCTGTTGATCGGGGGCGGGGCCTTGATGTTCCTGTTGTGGTCGCGCCGGTACCTGAAACCGGTACTGCATCGACTCGGCCTGGCGCCCCGGGCGGCCGATATCCTGACCAAGACCGCGCCCATTCTGGCGGTGCTCGTCACCGCTCTGGTTGCCTGGGCATTGCGGCTGGATGAGCAGGGGGTGCGACTGGTCGGTGAGGTACCGTCAGGATTGCCTTCCTTCACCATGCCCAGCCTGGATCTTGGCCTGTGGTCCCAACTGGCAGTCAGCGCCTTGCTGATCAGTGTGGTAGGTTTCGTGGAATCGGTTTCGGTGGGTCAGACCCTGGCGGCCAAACGGCGCCAGCGCATTGACCCGGACCAGGAGCTGATTGGTCTGGGTACCGCCAATCTGGGGTCCGGCCTGTCGGGCGGTATGCCGGTTACCGGTGGCTTTTCCCGTTCGGTGGTGAACTTTGATGCCGGCGCAGAAACACCGGCGGCTGGCGCTTACACGGCGGTGGGCATCGCCCTGGCCACTCTGTTCCTCACTCCGGCCATAGCCTGGTTGCCCCAGGCGACGCTGGCGGCGACCATTATTGTGGCGGTGATCACCCTGATTGATCTGCCGGCACTGGGCCGCACTTTCCGATATTCCCGTACCGATTTCGGGGCCATGCTGGCGACCATCCTGCTTACCCTTGGTCACAGTGTCGAAGCCGGTATCATTGCCGGGGTGGCGTTATCGATTGGCCTGTTCCTGTACCGAACCAGTCGCCCCCACAGCGCCGTGGTGGGCCGGGTGCCGGGCACCGAGCATTTCCGCAACGTGCTGCGCCATGAGGTGGAACTCTGTCCCAAAGTTACCTTCCTGCGGGTGGATGAAAGCCTGTATTTCGCCAATGCCCGTTTCCTTGAAGAAACCGTGATGGATCTGGTTACCCGGGAGCCGGAGCTGACCGATCTGGTGCTGGTGTGTCCGGCGGTGAACCTTATTGACGCCTCAGCCCTGGAAAGCCTGGAAGCGATTAACGAACGGCTGCGCGACGCCGGGGTGCGTCTGCATTTCTCGGAAATCAAGGGCCCGGTCATGGACCGGCTCAAAGGCACGGAGTTGCTGGAACACCTGGGCGGACGCATCTTCCTGAGCACTTATGAAGCCTGGCAGGCGCTCACGAACCGGGCGGCGTTGGCGGCTTGACCTGAACGGTGTGATCCCATTGACGGTGTATGGGGTATGTGTAGACACTGCCCCGTATTTCCAATCGCACCCGCACCGGTAAATCGCCATGGGAATGACCGACAACCTGCTCTCCACCAGTCAATGGCTGATCACCGCCGTGTTGTTTGCGGTGATTCTGTTGAACGCGGTGCGTTCTGTCGACTGGTCCGCCTTGCGCAAGGATAACGCTCTTCAGCATTCGTTTTTCGGTGCTGCGGTGATTCTGGGTTTTGTCTGGCAGTTGCGGGCAGGTATTTCACCAGGATTGGCGATTCACATCTTTGGCATCACGGTGATTACTCTGATGCTGGGTTGGGCTCTGGCCGTGCTGGCGGGCCTGCTGGCTCTGGTGATCACCGTCATCACCGGGCGCGAGCCATTACTGATGTTTGCCGCCAACGGTCTGATTACGGTGATGGTCCCGGCACTGGTCAGCCATGGCATCATGTTGTGGGAACGGCGGCGCAACTTCCGTAACTTCTTCGCTTATATCTTCTTCTGTGGTTTTTTCGGAGCCGGTCTGTCGGTTGCCGCGGCGGGCATTGTGATGTGCCTGATGCTATGGAGCAGCGGTACCTACAGTTTTGATGAACTGGTGCATGAGTATCTGAGGTATCTGCCGCTGTTCATGATTCCGGAGGGCTTCATCAACGGCACCTTTGTCACTGGCCTGATGGTTTTCCATCCGGACCGGCTCAGTACGCTGGACCAGAGCCGGTACCGCTAAGGCCTTTTTCAGATACCGTCACCCTGCTCGGAAACGGTCTGTAGTTCACGAATGTCCCTGTTGGAGTGGCTTCTCTGACGCCAGTTGTCCAGCCAGTCCAGTACTTCGTCTGACGGCATAGGCCGGGCGATGCCATAGCCCTGAACCAGGTTGCAGCCCATGTCCCGCAGTGCGGTGGCGTGCTCCAGCGTTTCCACCCCTTCGGCCAGTACGGGGTGGTCAAAACGCTGTGCGAGGAAAATGACGCTTTCGACGATGGCACGGTCATTGGCGTCGGTAAGCATGTTGCGGACGAAACTCTTGTCAATCTTGATGACGTCCACGGGCAGGGTGCGCAGGTAGGTCAACGAGGAAAAGCCGGTGCCAAAGTCGTCCAGCGCCACCTGCAGCCCCAGAGACTGGCAGCGCGCCAGCACATTGCTGGCGCGTTTGGTGTCTTCCAGCGCCGTGGATTCCAGCACTTCCAGGGTGATTTGCCCGGGGCTCACTTCTGGATGGCTTTGCAGATAGCCTTCCAGGTAGTCCGCAAACTTCCGGTCCATCAGGTGGGGCGCGCTGATGTTTATGCTGACAGCCAGGGCTTCGCCGGCTTCCCGCCATCGGTTCATCTGGTGAATCGCCTCTTTCAGCACCCATTGGCCCAGGGGGATCTCCAGGTGACTGTTGGCCACCGCCGGCAGAAAGGCACCGGGGGTAATCAGCCCTTTTTCGGGGTGGTTCCAGCGGATCAGGGCCTCGAAGGCAATCACCTGGCAGTCGGCCATGCGCAGTTGTGGCTGGAAGTAGAGTTCGAATTCCTCGTTCTCCAGGGCGCGGGAAATCTCCATCAGCAGGTTCCGACGTTCCTTGCGGAAGGCATATTGGCCGGGATCGAAAATATGAAACTGGTTGCGGCCTTTCTCTTTGGCAGCGTACATGGCCTGGTCGGCATGGCGGATCAGGCCTTCGGCGTCGGTATCATCTTCCGGGTACAGGGTGACGCCGAGGCTGGCTGTCAGATTTACCTCTTTACCCGCCATGTCGAAAGGCTCACTGACCGAGGTCAGGATACGCTGATACAGGGGCTCGGAATGTTCGCTCTGAATCAGCAGAACAAATTCATCGCCGCCGATCCGGGCGACGGTATCTCCGCTGCGGAGACTTCTGGTGAGCCGTTCCGCCACCATGCGGAGGGCCTCGTCGCCGAAATCGTGGCCGAGTTCATCGTTGATGCCCTTGAATCCGTCCAGGTCAAGATAGCAGATGGCGAGTGAGCGTTTCTGCCGGTCCGCGTGCGCCTTGGCGGATCGCAACCGCTCTTCCAGCAGCTGTCGGTTGGGCAGACCGGTGAGGTCGTCGTAATTCGCGGCCCGGTCGAGCTCTTTGGCGTGATTCTTCAGGGCGGTGATATCGGAGAACGCCGCCACATAATAATGTTTGCCGGGTTCTTCCAGGTGCACCCGGCTGATGGATAGCAGTTCCACATATTCCTCACCGTTTTTGCGGCGATTCCACACCTCTCCGCGCCAGTGGTCGGTCTTTTCGATGGACTGCCACATGGAACGGTAGTATTCCCGGGAATGGCGGCCAGAGCTCAGAATGGAAGGGTTGAGGCCGAGTACTTCCTGACGGCTGTAGCCGGTAATCCGGGAAAACGCAGGGTTTACATCGATAATGTGGTTGAGGTGATCGGTGATGACAATCGCCTCGTGACTGCGATCAAAGACGCTGGCAGCGATGCGCAGGCCGCGTTCACTGTTTTTCCGGTCAGAAATGTTGGTCTGGATCACCACGAAGCCGGGTTCAACGCCGTCCGCGCCATCCACCGGTGTGCAGTAGGTGTGTACCCAGTAGGGTTCGCCGCTGGCGGTATAGTGCAGGATGTCTTCTTCAAACGCCTCGCCCCGGAACAGGTGGCGGTATATCCGGCTGACGGTATCAGGATCCGTGTCCGGCCCGGCCAGAACCTGGCTGGGAAGCTTTCCGCGAACTGCACTCAGCGAATAGCCAGTATGCTTCTCGAACGCCTGGTTGACCCATTCGATGCAGCCGCCGGCATCCAGTATCAGTGCCATGTTACGGCTGGCGGTGGCGACCAGGGCCAGTCGTTTCGGATCGATATCCGAAGCAGGCTGGGGAGAGTCCGGGGTGTTGGGCATAGATCAGGTGTTCCGGTTAACGGTGGCTTTCGTCTTCCTCCTCTCCATGTGAGAACTGTTCGCGGGAATGGCAATGATGGCTACCCGCAACCTCCGCATTTTCCGTGTACTTGTTATCCGTATATTGCAATGAGAGGTGCGAGGGATGCTACCTCATCCGGGGCTGGAAGGCATTCGACCTTGGTTTCAGATAATTGACCATCGTCAATTCGTAACGACTTTTTACGGTTCGATGACAATCGAGGCACTATTGCCGCCAGCGGGAATGTTTTTGCAGTTTGCGCTGAAGTGTACGCCGGTGCATGTTCAGGGCCCGGGCGGTTGCTGATATGTTGCCTTCATGCTCATTCAACACCCGCTGGATATGCTCCCACTCCATTTCCTCCACCGACGGCGGTTCCTGGCGCAGTTCGGGGGCGCCTTCAATGGGCTCAAAACCGTGAATCAGCTGGCTTACGGTGACCGGTTTGCACAGGTAGTTCATGGCGCCACGGCGCATGGCTTCTACCGCTGTCGCGATACTGCCGTAACCGGTCAGCACCAGGACCTCCAGATTGTCATCAACCTGCAGCAGTTCTGGCAGTAATTGCAGGCCGCTCTCACCCGCCAGATTCAGGTCCAGCACGCAGCGGTTAAAGTGCTTCTCGCCAAGGGCCCGGAGCGCATCCGCCCGGTTACTGGCCGTCGCGCTCTCCACGCCCTGTCGTGCAAGAGAGCGACTTAGTACCTGCAGAAAGCTCTCATCGTCATCAATCAGCAACCAGCATTCGCCGTCTGTCATGTTCAGATAACTCCCGTAGAAGGTGCGTCAGACATCGGAAGGTCGATCACCATGGTGGTGCCCTGATCGCTCACCCGGGCACGAAGGTGGCCGCCCAGTCGCTGTATGGTGGCGTTGGACAGAAACAGCCCCACACCCAGGCCGTTGCGGGAATCCACCACGTCTTCGCCCGGCGCACCGGCAAAGGCACTTTCCAGACCATCGCCGTGGTCTTCGACGATGATCTCGACCCGTGCATTGTCGGCCCTCTGGCAACTGACGGCGACCCATTGCGGGCTGGCGGTCAGGGCGTTGGCGAGCAGGTTCAGTACCGCCTGATCGAGGGTGGCATCTACCGCAACCATGGCCTCGGGACAATCGTCTGCCCAGCGTATCGGCCCGGCGGGCCAGAGCAAGGTTGCAGACTCCCGAAGCCGTTTGAGCCAGGCGGACACCGGCAGGTTTTCCAGTTTTGCGTTGCGGGCTTCGACGGCCGCCTGGGTCAGCTGCTGGAGATGGCCACTGCACAGTGCCAGCTGCTGTTGCATCATGCTCAGATCATCCTCCAGATGCTTGTCGCCCTGATTAGAAGTGGCAGAGCGAATTTCATCCAGCAGTAACGTCATGGTGTTCAGGGGCGTTCCGAGACGATGGGCGACGGCCGCGGCGGACAGGCCCAGAGAAATAATCTGTTCGTCGCGAAGCCGGTTTTCCCGGAACTGTCCAAGCTGGGATTGCTGTGCTCTGAGCTGGCGGGCCAGAGTGCCCACTACCAGGAGCAGGATGGTGGCAGTCAGGGCAAAGGTCACCCACATACCCACCAGATGTAGCTGGGCCAGGTCGCCGCCGTGATGCTGATGTTCAATGGCGGGCGTATGCCAGAGCACCAGGGCGGTATACACCAGAACACCGGATACTGTCAGGACGATACTGTGGCGCCCAGGCACCAGGATGATGGCGACCGCAATCGGCAGCAGCAGGAGCGAGACCAGAGGGTTGGTGTAGCCTCCGGTAAGGTAAAGCCAGAACCCGATCAGTACCAGATCGGCTGCCAGGGTAAGGCTGACAAAAACCGCCGAGGCGGGCGGGCGTCGGCTGAACCATAACCATCCGAGCGTGGCCAGTACACCGTATAGCAGGCACAGCAGCAGCGCCTCGGCCCGATGAGCAAGGGTGATGGTGGTTTCGGCAACCGCGACCGCCACCAGCAAGGTGACAATAATGGCCAGGCGCATGCCCAGAAGGTAGCGGGCGGCCTGCCGAAAACCGGTCTGTGAGTGTGTCAGCCATTCCATGAGGGCATTCTAGCAGCGTGTTGTCGGTGCCGGGGCGAAAAACCTCTGGCTATTGCTTCGGGTCAACCGGCCGGTAGCACACCAGTTCCTGCCGAACCACATCACCGGTCAGTTGCAGGGGTGTCTGGTCGGTGACATATACCCGGACGGCGCGCTCAATGTCACTGGCGTTGTCAGGCTGGGAGATTTCGCCGGGCAGAAGGTCAGGTCGGTAGCGGCACTGGTCTGATTCAGGAAACAGCGCCACATAGGCAATACCGGTTTCCACCAGATCCTGGAAGAAATGGGAACCGTAGGACAGATCCGGCACCATGTCGCCGGCATTCTCCGATACCTCCACCAAGGCACTGACGCCGGCAATATCGGCAAACCTGACCGGAACGCCCAGCTCCGGGCTGCTGGTGCCCCAACGTCCGGGACCGATCAGCAGGGTGCTGGCGCTGGATTCCCGAACCACCTCGCCGACACGTCGGGCCACATCGTAACGCTGATTGATATTCAGGTTGGCGTAGATCGCCGCATCTATACGGATAATCCGCGTAATCGCCAGATTGATGTTGCCGCCCATGAAATGGCCCTGGGTGCGGAAAATCTCTCGCTCCGCGGGCAGATGTTCCGGCAGTGTGACCGGACCGGTTTCACCAATCGTGGCCAGTGGCCGGCACTGAACCAGATTGAAGGAGGGTTCGCCCTGTTCATCAATATGCAGGGTGAACTCGACATCCACGGGATGCTGATAGCCGGCCTCCAGGGTAGATAACAGAGATGACAGCCGCTGAATGAATGAGCTGAACTGAACCAGCGGCCGGAAGGTCAGTCGCCAGACCGGCCCTGGCAGCCCAATCTGTTCCGCCCGGGTACTGGCGGCCCGGTCGATTTCGCCCATCTGGGCCATGGGCAGATCTTGAACGGTGTCCAGTAACTGGCTCAGGGGTCGGGTTTCCAGATGGCCCTCCTGCAGGTCGAGCAGGTCCACCAGATGTTGGGAGAATCGATAGTGTTCGTCCGGGTTGCGGAAAGGTTGCCGGCCGGGATGATCCAGCGCCATCACGCAGGCGTGGTCGCCTTCAATCCGGTCTACGGCCCGGGTGCCCAGCCCCATAACCAGGCGGACCATGCCCGCTTTCGGGTTCATGGCGCTGTCCCAGGCAAAGGTGTTTCTGGACACGCCAACGCCCGCGGCATCGGGCAGGTAATAGCGGCCATGGAAACGGCCATTTACCCGCTGGATCAGCAGGGCCATGGGTTCCTCGCGCTGATCCAGGCCTCTTTGTTTACGGTACACCAGAGCGTCGTCACTCATGGACGAGGCGTAGACCTGGCGGATGGCATCTTCCAGTTCCGCCAGTCGCTGTTCCGGTGCCCCCTGGTTGATCAGGAAGACACTGTCGTATTTGCCGGCAAAGGCGTTGCCGAAACCATCCTCCTGCAGGCTGGATGAGCGCACCAGGATGGGATACTGGCCGTAATGGTCAAGCAGGCGTTCCAGCTCCGAACGGACTTCCGCCGGGAATTGCCCGGTCAGGATGGCCTTGCGCAGGGCGGGTGCTTCACTGAGATAACCTTCTGGTGAGCGTTGTCGCATGATTGCCGGCCACAGGCCGTTGTGGACCAGAAATGCGTAGTAGGCGTCGGTGCCCAGGTAGCTGGAATCGTGGGGTTCCAGATTCGGCTGCCAGAGTTCAGGCGCATCTTTCAGCAGAATGTTCCGGGCAATCAGCATGCCTGTGGCCTTGCCGCCAATATAACCGCTGCCAACCAGACGGCTGCGAATGGTGAGCAGATCCTCCAGAGTCAGGTAGCGCCGGGCCAGTTCCAGAATCTTGGGGTCGCGGCTGATCATCACCTGCAGAACCTGCTCCTGCAGATCAGGCATGCAGGTCTGGTCCTGTTCAAAAACGGCCCGGCTGACTTCCTGGAACAGTCTGTCCCAGTAATCCAGCAGTGGCTGGCGATGCAGGTGCCCGGATTCCAGCGAGGCCTGCAAGCGGGTGGCATCGCTGCTGTCGGTAATCGG
>ENA-ORCT01000766-ORCT01000766.1-marine-metagenome-genome-assembly--contig:-NODE-766-length-14123-cov-3.332337_pt1 | contig 14123 bp, 11 predicted proteins | sample MGYA00248632_ERZ508511 | MGnify/ENA primary metagenome ERZ508511 (study PRJEB26182, sample SAMN06268839) | marine metagenome | isolation source: Tt an P1-techrep anaerobic enrichment on pine from sediment...
CATGATGGCGGTGAGCGAGAGCCTCTCCTACGCCAAGGCCGCCGGGCTGGACCTCACGGCGGTTCTGGACGCGATCGGCACCGGTGCTGCGTCGAGCTTCCTGCTGAACGGGCTGGGGCCGAAGATGGCGGTGGGCGATTACGCGCCGGGCTTCTTCGTGCACCATTTCGTCAAGGACATGTCCATCGCGCTGGCCGAGGCCGAGCGGATGAAGCTGGACCTGCCGGGCCTGACGCTGGCCCGCGGCCTCTACCAGCGCCTCATCGATGGCGGCTTCGGCGAGGAGGGCACGCAGGCCATTTTCCGCGTCTATACCCAGATGACGGGGGGCGGGGATGCGGTTTGAAGGCGACGCCCTGATCCCGGCCGCCCCCGAGGCGGTCTGGAAAGGCCTCAACGACCCCGAGGTGCTGCGCCGCTCCATCCCCGGCTGCCAGGCGATGGAGCAGACCGGCGAGCGTGAGTTCACCGCCACCGTGGTGGCCAGGGTCGGGCCGGTCTCGGCCACCTTCAAGGGCAAGGTGGAGCTCGATGACCTGAACCCGCCGCTCTCCTACACGCTGCGCGGGCGCGGGCAGGGCGGGCCTGCGGGCTTTGCCAAGGGCGCGGCGCGGATCACGCTGGCGCCCGAGGGCGACGGCACGCGGCTGACCTATGTGGCCGACGCCGATATCGGCGGCAAGCTGGCCAGCGTCGGCGGCCGGCTGATCCAGGGCGTGGCGAAAAAGACCGCCGATGATTTCTTTGCCGGTTTCTCGCGCGTGCTGACAGGCGGCGAGGACGCCGCCGCCGCCCCCGCGGGCGGCGCGGCCGCCCCGGCTGCCGCCCCCGCCACGGGACCCGCGGCGGGACATATCCCGCTGATCGACCGTGTGGCCTGGCTGCTTGTCGGCCTCGCCCTCGGCATCGGCCTGACCATCATCTTTGGGTGACCCCGATGCGTATTGCAGACGATATTCAAGCCATGTTGCCACTGCTCACGGAATGGCGGCACGATCTGCATGCGCATCCCGAGACGGCCTTTCAGGAACATCGCACCGCGTCCTTCATTGCCAGGGAACTGCGGACGATGGGGCTGGAAGTGCATGAGGGGATCGGGGGAACCGGCGTCGTCGGTGTCCTGCGCAACGGCGACGGCTGGACCGTCGGCCTGCGCGCGGACATCGACGCGCTGGACGTGACCGAGACCACGGGGCTGGACTATGCCTCGACGGTGCCGGGCAAGATGCATGCCTGCGGCCATGACGGCCATACCACCATGCTGCTGGGCGCCGCGAAGCAAATGGCGGCCAACCCTCCGGGGCCGGGCACGGTGGTGTTCATCTTCCAGCCCGCCGAGGAGAACGAGGGCGGCGCAAGGGTGATGATCGAGGACGGCCTCTTCGAGCGCTTTCCGGTCGACCAGGTCTATTCCATGCACAACTGGCCGGGGCTTAAGGCGGGGCGTTTCGCCGTGCATTCCGGCCCCGTCATGGCCGCCTTCGACACGTTCGAGCTGCGCCTCATCGGCCGCGGCAGCCACGGCGCCATGCCGCATGAGGGGATCGACCCGATCACGCTGGCCGCGCAGGTGCAGATGGCCTTGCAGACCCTGATCAGCCGCGCCGTCGCGCCGGTCGACCCGGCGGTGATCTCGATCACCCAGATCCACGCCGGCGACACGCTGAACGTGATCCCCGAGCGGATCACCCTGCGCGGCACCGTGCGCACCTTCGCCCCCGAAACCCGCGATTTCCTGGAGGCCGAGATGGCGCACCGGGCGCGGGCCATCGCCGGGGCCTACCACGCCGAGGCGGAGCTCGATTACACGCGCCGCTATCCCGCCACCATCAACGCAGCCCCTGCCGCCGCGCTGGCGCTGGAGGCCGCGCAGAGCATCGTAGACGCGGACGCGGTGACCACCGATCTGCCGCCCAGCATGGCGGCCGAGGATTTCGCCTTCATGCTGAACGACCGCCCGGGCGCCTATATCTGGATCGGCAACGGGTCGGCCGAGGGCGGGCGCAACCTGCACAGCCCCAACTACCAGTTCAACGACGAGATCCTGACGCTGGGCGCGCAGTATTTCTGCGAGGTCGCCGCAAGGGCGCTGAGCAGGAAGAACCTGGCCGGCGGGGCGGGCCATCCCGGTTAGCGCGTCGGCTGCCGGCGGCGCGAAGCGCCCGGCGAGGCAAGGCCGCTTACCCGCGGCCGATGCCTGAGCCCTGCCAGATCCGGGCGATCCGCGCGGCGCCATAGCCCGGCAGCAGAAACAGCGCCCGGACATCTCCGTCGCGAAGATCGACGAGCGCCATGCCATGATCGTCGGAGGCGGGCAGAACCGTGCAGACGGGGCCCGCATCCGCACCGGCCGGACGCGCCATGGCTTCGGTCTTCGCGAGGCTCTGCAGCAGGGTCAACGCGCTGTCCGGGCCCTTGCGGCCGGTGATCTCCTCCGCCGTCCAGATGATATGCGCGGCCGCCGCGTCGCAGAGCGCGCTCAGCAGGTCCTGTTCCGGCTCCCGCCCCGCGCCCGGCCCGTTCTCCGACCACAGACGGGTCAGGAGGTCCGTCCCCCAGCCGATGTCGGAGGTCGTGGCCTCGGTGGACGGGCGTGTCGAGGTCACGCTCAGTTCCTCGGTGCCGGCGAAGAAGGTTTCGAGCAATTCGCGAAACGCCTGCAGCTGGGGCCCGGCGTCTTTGGACAGGGGGTGTTCGGCGAGCGCCGGGAACTTCGCGGCCAGGGCGCCGGGCAGGATCTCGCTGATCCGCAGGACGCGGCGTGCGGAGACGATCAGGGCAAGTTCTTCGCCGCGGTCGTTCCGAAAGCGCAGCTCGCGCGGGAGCACGGTCTCGCCAATCTCCTGCAGCACGGGCGCGAACATGTCGTCTGTTTCGGCGCTGTCCTCAACGCCGTCCTCGCCGCCTTTCAGTTGCGCCAGCATCGATTTCAGTCTCTCGACGTCGTTCACACCCGAATTTCCCCGTTCGCCCCCCTGCCGGGTCTAGGCTGCCCCAATCTGCGCCAGGCGACCATGCGCCTGCTCCATTAACTTATCAACATCGACATCGGGCCCGCAAAGGCAACACAACGCCTCATCCGGCAGGGTGGGCGTGCGCAGGAACACCTCCATGCCATCGGCAGAGAAAACGAGCGCTTCGAGCGGCGGGATCTGGCCCGCGCGGGCCAGCACGCGCGAGGTATCGCTGTCGAGCAGCCGGATCGCGGTGTCGCAAAGCGCGTCAAGCCGCTCCTGCGGCGGGCGGTCCTCGGCGCTGACGCACAGGATGACCCGGGTCGTCAGATCGGCCAGCACGACCGCCCTGCAGGCCGGCACGTCCTGCCGAATGGCATTGAGATGATCCACGATGTCCATGTGGAAACTCTACCGCCCGCCTTTGCGGGATGCACGCCAATTCGATGGGCCGGTGCGGCGGCTTAGACGGTTTCTGTTTCGAGAGCCGGCCAGATCAGCGGGCGTTCGGCGCGGGCCGGGCGCTCAGTCCTTTGTCCGCGCGACCCGTCCAGCGTCACCCGGCGGGGCACGACGCGCTGCACCGGGACCGCCTTGGGGAGGTGATCCTGCGCGGCGGGGAACGGCGCTTCGCCCGGCTCGCCCGAAGCGGCGGGCGCGGGCGCCGGCCGGCCGTCCGCAAGCTGGTGCAGCAGGTCCACGAAACGCTCGCTCAGCGCCTCGGCGCCGCTTTTGGCCCAGGCCGTCTCGTCGTCGAAGGCGGCCAGGGCCGTGGCCAGGTCGACCGGGAGCCGGTCGAGGAACAGCCCCTCGGTCTCGCGGCGGACCCGGTTCATCACCCGGGCGCGGTCCTCTTCGGTCAGGAGCTTGTCGTAGCGGGTCACGAGCAACAGGCTCCTGGCGTAAAGCGCGGGTTTCATGTTGGTCCAGACGGCTGCCTCGCTCTGCCGCCAGGCCTGGGTGGCATGGGTGCACCAGAGCACGCCGTCGGCCTCTTCCAGGACGTCCTGCCACTGATCGAGCGACATGTTCGGGTCCGAGATGCCGGGCATGTCGATCAGGTCGCACAGGTCAAGGATATCGGCCTGCTGGTAGATCTGGATCAGCCGGGTCTGCGACGGATCGATGTCCTTCAGCTCATCCAGCGTGATCGGGGTTCGGCTGCCGTCGAGATCCTCGCGGTAGGGGTCGCCGTCGCCCTGCGAGATGCGGACAGGCGGCAGCTGCGTCGCCGTGACCTTGACCGGAAGGGGGGCGGCGCCGATCAGCAGGTTCGACAGCGAGCTTTTGCCGGCGCTGAACTCCCCCATGATCGCGATGGTGGGTTTCCGGCTTTCGGCGCGAAGCGAATCGAGGGTGTGGAATTCATCAACCATCAGCTGGGTGTCCCTTCCAGGCCCGTTGCGGGCTCAGCGGATACTTTGGCGATCATGTCCCTGACGGACTGCAGGCGTTCCCTCCGGTCCGACTGGAGGGGCGTGCCGGACCTGTCCTGGTCGGCGGTCCCCGCGTTTTCGACATATCCCAGCAGGATATCGCGGTGCTCGCCCAGGAACTCCTCCAGCGTCTCGACCGCCTCGGCCCGGATCAGGGCTGCCTGGCCCTCCTTCAGCTCCCGCACGATGGGGTCGGTCTCGTCCATGATCATGCTCCGAAAACTATCTGCGAAGGCGCGATAGCCGCGCCGGCGCTGCCACCAGCTGCGCCACCAAGTGCCCTTGACGTCCAGCGCGATGGTCTGGCCGATCATCACCGGCGGCGGGATGCGGAACCCCGTGGGCGCCTCGATGCCCGCCCCGTCCGGCAGCGCGAGCGCTTCGCCATAGAGGGCATCGATATCGGCGGCGGCCGAGTTCAGCGCCTCCTTCGAGATCGCGTGCACCCGCGCCCCGAACGCCTGGTAGGCCGAGCGCATCAGCATGCGCAGGCCGGTCGGCTCGTAGGTCCAGACGGCCTCTTCGCCGTTTTTCTCCAGGTGCTCGATCAGCGATGCCGTGGCGCGTTCGAGGAAGCTGCGGTGTCCGCGGTCCAGGCGCTGGGAATACTGGTCGAGCTGGCTGGAAAACGCCTCGTCCAGCTGGCCGAGATGGCGTTCGCGCAGGCGCGACCAGCGCTCCATCAGGGCCTGGCGGTCCAGCCGGACCTCGAGGTTTCCGGGCAGGTCGTGCCGGCCCGGCCGACCCGCGGCCTCGATCCCCTTGACGAGGTTTTCGGTGCTGCCCGCGATCCGGTCGATGGCTTCCTGCCCCACGCCCTCCTCGATCCGCTCGGCCAGGGCCTGGTAGAGCGCGGGCACGCCGCTGAGCTTCCACACGGCCTGCAGGGATTCCTCTTTTTCGCCCACGCCGCTCTTCAGCACCTCCTCGGCCCATTTCACCAGCGCCTGCCGGCTGGTTTCGGACATCTGCTCGAGGCTGCCCATCAGCGCGTGATGGGCCCAGTAGGCGCTGCCGAAGATGATCTGGGCATCGGCCGGGCCGTCATGCTTGCGCAGGGTGGCGCGGATGCTGTCGCGGATCTCGGGCACCTGGGCGGCGGGGTCGGACAGCTCGTCGATGCGGTTGACGAAGATCACCACCTCGCGGGCCTTCACATTCGCGATCATGCGGATCATCGCCATGTCCACCGTGGTCAGCGCCTGGTGGGCCGACAGAACCACCACGCAGACGCGGCTGTCGCGGATCGCGCGCAGGGTGATCTGCTCGCGCATCAGGAAGGTGTCGTTCACGCCGGGGGTGTCGCGCAGGCACAGCGCCAGCGGAATGGCCGGGCGCTGCAGGTAGAGATCCGCCGTCTTGGTGATGTCGGCAAAGCGGCCCTGGCCCTCGCTCGGGACGGCCTCGCCCTCGAAATCGTCGCCCAGGCAGACATAGCGCGCGATCAGGTCCTGGTCGAAGCTGCCATAGGCATGTTCCTGGCCCAGCAGAAGCTCGAACCGCCGCCCGAGGCGGGCGCTGGACTTGCTGCGCATCTTCTCGATCTGCTCGCGGACCTTTTCCAGTTCCTCGTCGGCGCCCGCGCGGCTGGCCAGCTCGCCGATGCGGCCGCCCTTGTGCACCAGCTTGTCCCAGTCGTCCTTGTCGAAGAACCGGAACCGGGCGGCGACGTTTTCGTCGCCGGCGTTCCCATTCAGGTGGATCGAGGTGACCACCGAGGTCCAGGGGTTCACATCCGCCGGCAGCAGGCCCGGCCAGCCGATCATGGAATTCACAAGGGTCGTCTTGCCGGCCTTCACCTGCCCGATCAGGGTCACGCTGGGCTCGATGTCGGACAGGCGTTTCTGAAGGCGCTCCACGGGTTTCTGCGCGCCCTCGTCGCCGAGGTCGGACAGCTCATGCAGGGCGGTCCGCAGCCCCGCGATCTTGGTCAGGAATGGTGCGAATGCCTCGGTCCCGCCCTTGAGAAGATGGGCGTTGGGGCAGCGTTCTGCCGCGTCCAAATCCTGAAAAAAACCTCTTTGATCGTTCATAACGCACCTACAATCCTGGTGTGCGATGCCGGGGGCGCTTTGTCGGCCGTCCCTCCGGCGATTAGTCCTGTGTCGCACGGCACCTTTTCTTCAGACCCGTTTGGGAAAAATATTTCTTAAAATCGTCCATTTTGAGGCGCATCTGTGGCGGCGGAACATACCCGTTTTCAGGCTTCGATCGTGCGGCGCAATTGCAACAGCAGGGTGACGGCATCCGCGGCGGCGGTGGCATCCGCCTCGATCTGCATCAAGAGGATCATTTCGGCGGCTTCCTCAATATCTTGATGCAGATCGGCAAGACCGGGGTCCTCCATCTCGGGGTCGGTGAACATCGCGGCCAGGCTGTCCGCGGTCTCCGCGCAACCCGAAAGAAGCCCGGCGACGGCATCGGCGGAGGGATCGTCCGGCACGTCCTCCAGCTTCGATGCGCCCTCCTGCAGGCGGACAAGCAGCTGGTCGCGCAGCGAATCGGGTGCAGAGGCGCGGTCCGCGGCAACGGGGGCGGACGGCTCCCGGGGGGCGGGGGCGGGCGAGGTCGGCGGGGCAGGCTGCGCGGCCTCGGCCGCCCCGGCCTGCTCGGCAAAGCCGTTCTGGCTGAGAAACAGGCGCGCGTTGTCAAGATCGGCGCGCCGTCCCTGCTCGACATGCCGGAGGATCGCCGCCACCAGGGCCCGCCCGCCGCTGGCGGTGAATTCCCTGGAATTTGGCGGGGTGGCCGAAACCGCCGTCAGCCCCTGCCGCGCGGCGACCGGGAAAAGGCTGTGGAATTCGTCCGCGACGACCTCTTCCAGATCGGCCATGCGCCGGGTCAGGACGCCATCGCGGTGAAGCTCGTCGGCCTTGGCCAGAACCAGAAAGGCGTGGTCCTTGAGCGGCTCGGGCACATGGCTCCAGAGCATCGGTTCGGCGCCGCTGAAATCCTGCGTGCACCACAGCAGCATGTCCGCGCCGTTCACCGCCTCGGCAATCGCCGCGCGCTGGCTGCTGATCGAAGCGTCGCTTGCGACCTCGGTGAGGCTGATCTGTTCCAGAATCGGAAGCGGGGCCTCGATCTCGACCCGTTCCGGCTGGGCGTCCTCGACCCCCTCCGGCAGCAGGCCGTCATGGGGTTCGGTGCGGCCATCTGGCAGATGAACCAGCGTGCGGGGCCTTTTCCCGTAGTTGAGCCATATGGTCGTCAGGCGGGCGTCGCGCGGGACGATCGGCTGTCCGGCCAGCATGTTCAGAAGCTCCGACTTGCCGCTGCCCGGCAAGCCCAGGATGGCCACCCGCACCGGCGAGGAGAGACGCGAGACGAGACGCCGCGCGGTCGCCTCGGCGGTCAGCGGCAGCCTTCCGGAGGTGAGCGCGGCCTCCAGGGCGGCGATGACCAGGCTCGATTCGGGATCACATTTCATGTTTCACACTCTTCGACAGGAAGCTCCGCACCGGCCAGAGCGCCGAAACGGCCCCGGCTGCCTTGGTCGCGGTGCCGTTGGCCGTCTTGGTGAGCTTGCCGTTCCGGTGGCCGCGGTCGGCCACCATGCGGGGGGCTTTGCCGGGCTTTTTCCTGGTCCGGCTGGGCCCCAGGATGCGGATGACCGACAGCGCCAGGTTGTCCTGCTCGGGGTCGTCATAGGCGTCGACCTCCCTGAGCAGGCGCTGCGCGATCTCGGCACTGTCCATCAGTTGGTGGCGGATGAGGAAATCCTGCAATTCCTCGCGGCTGAGCGTTTCCAGCCCGTCGCTGGCCAGGATCAGCAGATCGCCATCGTTCAGGGCCATCGGCGTGGCGGGCAGGTCGATCTTGGCGATCTTCCCGCCGCCGACGACCGAGGTCAGGCAGTGCCGGTCGGGATGCCAGAGCCCGACGGCCTCGGACATTGCGCCGCTCTTGACCATCAGGTCGATCTGCGGGGCAAGCGAATGGATCTGGTTGAGCCGCACCAGCCGCCCCTTGCGGAACAGGTAGAGCGGCGAGTCCCCGACCGAGACCCAGAACAGACGGTCCGGCATCACCACCAGCGCGACCAGGGTGGTGCCCATGCCGCGTACCTGCTGGTTTTCCCGGACCTGGTCGGCGATGCAGGCATTCGCCGCCACAAGAGCGTCGTGCAGCACCTTGCGCGGCTGGCGCTGGAACGCGTCGGGATCGGCGCAATGGAATTTCAGTTCGCTGAAGACCTCGGTCACGGCGATCTTGCTGGCGACGGCGCCGCCGGCATGGCCGCCCATGCCATCCGCGAGCACCGCAATACCCATCTGGCCACCGATCGGGAAATCGGTGATCAGGGCGTCCTCCTGGCTGTCACGCCTGCCCTGGCTTATGGCCGAAGCCGTATCGAACCGGATGTCAAACTGCGCTTGCATCATGTCTGGTGCTGACGCTTTCCCCGGCCCAGTCGAAATCCGCTCCGCACAGGGCGATGAAACGCAGGGTGGTTTCGCCGATGCGGATCTGGTCCTTGTCGGTGATCTCCTCGGTGCTGAGCACGGGCCGGTCGTTGAGGCGGACGATGTTGCGCTTGCCGCCATGCCCGAGGAAGAACTTTGCCTGCTCGCCGTCATAGGCCAGCAGCGCGTGATTGCTGCGCGAGATGCTGCTGTCGCCGAAATCGAGGCGCACCGCCTGGTCTTCGCCGCGGCCGATGGCCGAGACCCCGGTCTGCAGCGTGAAGAACGCACCGCGGCCGGGCCCGTCGACCACAACCAGCCAGCCAACGGGGAAGCGCGCCTCTTCGGGTGTCTCCGCCGCGGTGGCCGTTTCGAACGGGTCGGTGCCGGTGTCGCCCTGGTGCTCGAAGCCCAGAATGCGCGTCTTCGCCCGGTCCGCCCGGCGCCCCAAGCGCCCGGTCGCGGGGGCGGGCATTTCCAGGGCGGGCTCCGGATCGGCGCCGGGCCAGAGATCGGCGCTGTCTGCGCCGGGCACGGAAAACGGGTCCTGCTCCGGAGCAGCGCCGGGCAGGGAGAACGGGTCCTGCGCCGGCGCAGCGCCGGCCCCGGCGCGCGGGGGCGCCGGCATATCCTGCGCCGCGGGCGGCTCTTGCGCCGGGGCGACCATCCGCGGGGTCAGACGCAGGGGCGGCTCGCCGCCCGGCCCGGTGCCGGCAGCCGGCGGCGGGGGGACCTCGGCGCGGCGGGGCGGGACATCGGGTTCCGCGATGGGGGCGCTTTCCTCCTGCGAGGGCTGCAGGCGCGCGCTGCGCCTCAGGCGCGGCTTGTAGTAGTCCATTTCCTCTTCGCGGGGCTGCCAGGCGGTGAGGTCGTCCTCTTCGTGCTCGACGTCCGGCAGGGGCGCGGCAGCGATCTGGGCCTCTTCGATTTGGGCCTCTTCGGGTCCGGCCCCGGCTTCCTGTTCCGCCTCGTCCGGATCTTCGGGAAGCGGCGCGATTTCGCGCAGGGCCTGGCGCAGACGCGCGTCGTCGCGCGAGGCACGCTCGCCGGCATTGGCCCTGTGTCTGAAAAGCTTCATGTCGTCACCTTTCCTAACTTCTAGGTCCGCCTCTGCAGCCGGAACGGCGTCCCGATGGCCCGGAACAGCCTGCGCACAGCGCCGGGGCGAGAGCGGCCTTCGGCCTGCTCCGCGGCATCGAGGGCGGCGCCGTCGGGCGCGCGCGCCGATGCGGCATCGCTGGTCGCCGCGCCGCCGTCGGCCTCGTCGCTGCCCAGGAGCCAGTCGTCATCGTCTTCGGCCTGCCAGGGGAAAAAGGGCTTCTTCTTTTCGGGCTGCCTGGGCTTCTGCGCCTCGGCCTTGCGCCGCAGTTCGTCTTCGCGGATGGCCTCGGCGACGGCCAGGTTGGTGGCGCGGACAAGCTCCGAGATCGTGCGCTCCATGGTCTCGTCGCGCAGCGCGCGGGCGATGGCGGCGCTGCGCCGCTTGCCCGCGTCGATGTCGAGCAGCCATTCCTGCGCCGATTGCGGCCGCTCGCCGGGCGCGATGCTGAGCGCGCGCTCGATGGCCATCAGGAAGTCCGGCTCATATTCCGGAAAGCGGCCCGCCAGCGACTTCAGCGGGTCAGGCTCGTGGGCCGCCACGGCGGCAAGGCGCAGCTGGCTGCTGGGCGGGGCGGCGCCGGTGATCAGGTGATAGAAGGTGGCCGCCAGGGCGTAGAGATCGCCCGAGGGCGCATGCGTGGCCCCGGTGATATAGAACTCCTGCGGCGAGTAGCCGTCCTTGACCACCTGGAGCGAGGACAGCACGCGGCTGGCGCGGGTCGCCCGTTCGCGCGCGGCGCCGAAATCGATCAGGATCGGGTTGCCGCGCCGGTCCAGCAAAATGTTGTCCGGCGAGATGTCGCGATGCAGCAGGCTGTGCTCGTGGATGCAGGACACCGCGTTCAGAAGCCGCATCAGGATGTCCTTGACCTGCCTGGGCTCCAGCCGGTTTTGGCCGCTCTGGATCAGGTCCAGCAGGTCGGGCCCGTCGACATAGTCGAGCACCATGTAGGCGGTGTTGTTGTCCTCGAAGACCTGGTGCACGCCGACGATATTGGGATGGCGCAGCTTGGCAAGCCGGTGCGCCTCATGCGTGAACATGCGGACGATGGCGTGGTAGTCCTTTTCGTGGGCGCGCGCCCGCGGCTGCACGATGCCGCCGCGGCGGGTGCAGAGCGACTCGGGGAAGCACTCCTTGATCACGACCATGCGTTCCAGGCTGTCGCGGGCCAGGTAGGTCAGCGCAAAGCCGCCGCTGTTGAGGAAACGCTCGATCGTGTACTGCCCGTGCAGCAGCTGCGTCCGAGGTTTGAGTTCCTCGGAATACGTATCCTGGGGCTCATGGCCGGTCATTTCGGTCAACGCATTCATACTGTTCACGCTCAGGGCGCCGAATCGGCGTCAGTGCGCGTTCTCGGCGGGGATCGGCCCCAGTTTCATTAGGAACTGTGGCCAAATCATGGAGGCAATCTGGCGGCACCAGAGGAATCGAACCCCGCGTCACCGGCGGTGGCGACAGCAACGCCGGGGCAGGCCCGCCGCGCCGCCGGCGCCCTCAGTAGATCGGCGGCGACACGACCCAGATCACGACCGCCGGTTCATCCGCGTCGTTGCGCCAGGAATAGGGCTGTTCGTTGAACTGGAAGCTGTCGCCCGGCGCCAGGTCCACCTCCAACGTCCCGATCGTCAGGCTGAGCCTTCCGCTGATCAGCACGCCGCCATCTTCGGCGGGGTGCGCGGGAACGGTGCCCTCGCTGGCCGAGCGGGGCGCGAAAACCGACCGGATCATTTCGAAGGACCCGCTGAGCGAGGGGGAGAGGAGTTCCTCTGTCAGCCCCGTTTCGCTCGACCCGATGGGCATGCGGTCCTCGTTGCGCAGGATCACGCCACGTTCTTCCTCGCGCCGGGAGGCCGAGCGGAAGAAGAAGCTGATGGTTATCCCGAAATTCTCGGCGATCCGGGCGAGGTCGCGGACGGAGGGTTCGGTCTGGCCGCGCTCGACCTGGCTGAGCCAGCCCACCGAGCGCCCCACGGCCGAGGCGAGGTCCTTGAGCGTGATGCCTCGGGATTTTCGCAGGGCCCGTATGTCGTCGCCGATCTGCTTGCTCATGTCTCGCGCCTCTTCTCTGACCGGGCGGGGCCGGTCTGATCCCGCAGGAGCGGGCAGGGAGCGGGTCCTCCCCTGCATGTGACGACAGTAAAGCCTTGGATGTGAATTCGTGCAAACCGATTTTCCTGTGGTGAAAAAATCTCTTGATATTTCATTTTCCGGGATCGAAGCTGCCGCCGAACGCATCCGGCGCGCAATGCTCAAATCAGGCGCCCAGAAAACCCACGAAAGACGCCAGACCCATGTCCAGCCTCCCGACCTCTGCCCGCGTCGTCATCATCGGTGGCGGCATTTCCGGCTGCTCCGTCGCCTATCACCTGGCCGAGCTGGGCTGGACCGACATCGTCCTTCTGGAGCGCAAGCAGCTGACCTCGGGCACCACCTGGCACGCGGCCGGGCTGATCGGGCAGCTGCGCGGCAGCCAGAACATGACCCGGCTGGCCAAGTATTCCGCCGATCTCTACACCCGGCTGGAGGCTGAAACGGGCCTTGCCACCGGCTTCCGGCAATGCGGCTCGATCACCGTGGCCCTGACCGAGGAGCGCAAGGAAGAGATCCTGCGCCAGGCCAGCCTTGCCCGCGCTTTCGACGTGGAGGTGAACGAGCTTTCGCCGCAGGAGGTGAAGGAACTCTACCCGCATCTCAACACCGAGGGCGTGGTGGCCGGGGTGCATCTGCCCCTGGACGGGCAGGCCGACCCCGCGAATATCGCGCTGGCGCTGGCCAAGGGCGCGCGCGCGCGCGGCGCGCTGATCGCCGAGCAGGTGAAGGTCACCGCCGTGACCGAGGCGGGCGGGCGGGTCACCGGCGTCAACTGGTCAAGTGCCGAGGGCGAGGGCCATATCGCCGCCGACATGGTGGTGAACTGCGGCGGCATGTGGGGCCGGGACCTGGCCGCGCAGAACGGCGTGACCCTGCCGCTGCACGCCTGCGAGCATTTCTACATCGTGACCGAGACCATTCCGGGCCTCACCCAGATGCCGGTGCTGCGGGTGCCCGACGAATGCGCCTATTACAAGGAGGACGCGGGCAAGATGCTGCTCGGCGCCTTCGAGCCGGTGGCCAAGCCCTGGGGCATGGGCGGCATCAGCGAGGAGTTCTGCTTTGACCAGCTGCCCGAGGATTTCGACCATTTCGAGCCCATCCTGGAGATGGGCGTCAACCGCATGCCCATGCTGGCCGAGGCCGGCATCCACACCTTCTTCAACGGCCCCGAAAGCTTCACCCCCGATGACCGCTATTACCTGGGCGAGGCGCCCGAACTGAAGGGCTATTGGGTGGCCGCAGGCTACAACTCGGTGGGCATCGTCTCCTCCGGTGGCGCGGGCATGGCGCTGGCGCAGTGGATGAACGACGGCGAGCCGCCTTTCGACCTGTGGGAGATCGACATCCGCCGCGCCCAGCCCTTCCAGAAGAACCGCCGCTACCTGCGCGAACGCGTGACCGAGACGCTGGGCCTGCTCTATGCCGACCATTTCCCCTATCGCCAGCCCGCCACCGCGCGCGGCGTGCGCCGCTCGCCGCTGCACGAGCATCTGAAGGCCAGGGGCGCGGTCTTTGGCGAGACCGCGGGCTGGGAGCGCGCCAACTGGTTCGCGAATGAAGGGCAGGAGCGCGACTACCGCTACAGCTGGAAGCGGCAGAACTGGTTCGACAACCAGCGCGCCGAGCATATGGCGATGCGCGAGGGCGTGGGCCTCTTGGACATGACCTCCTTCGGCAAGATCCGTGTCGATGGCCGCGACGCGCTGGCCTTCCTGCAAAGGCTCTGCGCCAACCAGATGGATGTGGAGCCGGGGCGGATCGTCTACACCCAGATGCTGAACGCCCGCGGCGGCATCGAATGCGACCTGACCGTGACCCGGCTGGCCGAGGACTCGTTCTTCCTCGTGGTGCCGGGCGCCACGCTCCAGCGCGACCTCGCCTGGCTGCGCCGCCACGTGGGCGAGGCTTCGGTGACCATCATCGACGTGAGCGCGTCGGAAGTGGTGCTGCCCCTGATGGGGCCGAAATCGCGCGAGGTGCTGGCGCAGGTCTCGCCCGACGATTTCTCCAACGCCGCGCATCCCTTCGGCATGGCCCGCGAGATCGAGATCGGCATGGGCCTCGCCCGCGCCCACCGCGTGAGCTATGTCGGCGAGCTGGGATGGGAGCTCTATGTCAGCAGCGATCAGGC
>ENA-ORCT01000767-ORCT01000767.1-marine-metagenome-genome-assembly--contig:-NODE-767-length-14108-cov-3.493265_pt1 | contig 14108 bp, 21 predicted proteins | sample MGYA00248632_ERZ508511 | MGnify/ENA primary metagenome ERZ508511 (study PRJEB26182, sample SAMN06268839) | marine metagenome | isolation source: Tt an P1-techrep anaerobic enrichment on pine from sediment...
CAATGCGTGATCCACGCCTGATAAACCGCTTCACAAAAATTCCTTTCAGATATTTGTACTCCACAGTGCTCATATCAATAAAGCGGCGGTAGTTCCAGCTTTTCAGCCAATCCCAAATCTCCTGGTCATAGGTCCATTTTCGTACGATATCGCCATCTTCCACCAGGTCGATATACAACTGTGGCCCCTGACCGTGCAGCAAGCCCATTTCGCGCTCGAGTATGCCCGGTGCCAGGTTGTTGTCTTCCATCATGTTCCGGATCAGTACCGGCAGGTTGTTGTTCGCTCCGTAGGGAACAATCTTTTTGCCGCCCACAATATCGGGATCCGCTTCCCATTGCACACCGGCATCGCTTAATATCAGCGTGTCCCACTCGTTATAATCACTGGATGAGGCTCCGGTAAAGAATGAAAAAACACCTACGTCCGGGACATTGATATGCCCCGAATCGCCTTCCACAACTACTTCAGGTTTCTTTTTGCTCATGGTAATTCAACTTTTTGTCCGTTAAAAAGCATCAAAAGCGGCTGGTAAAACTGGCGGGCTTCGCCGGTGTCCAGGTTGGTGTAGGCTTCCATCAGTTCGGCGTTTTTGTTTTGACTTTCCGATGGGCGCTTACGCAGTCGGGCACGGTCAACCGATTCCACACCGTTCGACTTGCCTTTTGATTCGGAATAAGTCATAAACGTCATGGAGAATTCTCCGCCTCGTTTGGAGATCAGCCGCATTTGTTCTATTGCTTGGTAAACTGTCATGCACCGAAGCTACAACGGGCTGAATGAAAGGGAAAGGACAAGTTTTGAGACGCAGAGAGGGTAAGAGGGTGAGAACGTGAGAGGGTAAGAAAAAAGCAGCCGGGGCGGGCTGCTTTAAAATTATTGAACTAAGTAAATTTCAGTGTACCATTGAATAAATGGAATGCGAAATAGGTTCTTGCCTGTTGGATCCAGTCCTTTGAGATACTGGAGGTACTTTTCAAGTACTTCCTGTGGATTTTCACCCAACATACTTAATCCTTCTGTGTTGGGATCAAATGAGACAAAGGTAATCTCCCCGCCATTTTCAAACTTAACAGTGGGCCAATGCTCTCCTATACTAGAAATCTTTGTCATGATTCTTTAGCGAAAGGTGTACTGGGAATAAAATTTACCGCAAATGTTGTGGGATGATAACTGTGGGGATAACATAAGTGGTTATCTGTTTCAATCTCGATTGTTCCAACCTCTATGCCATCAACAGTCAAAGAATAACGATTGTCGTTATAATTTGCAAAATTTCGGGCAACCCTTTTAAAATCAGCTTCGACAGGTTCACGATGAAGCAACTGTCTTAGAACAGATTCTATTACTTTTACTTCATTTTCATGAACTTGCTTGATTATATCAGAAACAGGATTACTATCTTGAAACTTTGTCATACCTCAAATTTACAAATTACTCAGATGGATATACAATTGCTTCATTGTTGTACTCGTCAGCTTTGGTGAGTGAGATTCTTTCAGGACATTTAAACACTGCAAAACATCCGTTGCACTTCACAAAGTAAGCACCATGTCCATCGTAATGGTTTGATGTTCCACATTCAGGACATTCAAAGTCCATGCAGATATCAGTATTCTTCCATTGTATAAACGCTTTTCCCTTCATACCTCAAATTTACAAATTACTCCGGGTTCTCGCACAGTTCAATAAATTCCTTTTCGCTGATCCTGGTTTCAGCGGCAAATTGGTGGGCGGCCCATCCGTTCCACGGCAGTTCTCGGCCATCGGGCAGCGTGATTGATTTTGGTTCCATCCCGGTATTTCCGGCAATTTCCCAAGCTAAAGCAACTACTTTGATTAATTTTTCAGCGTCTACCTGGTAGCGCAACTGAAAGGGTTTTGTTTTACTCATGGTTTACGTAAGTCTTCTAAAAGTCCCCTTATAAAAGAGAGTTCCTGGATAATTGGACCAACTTGTTTAAGTTCTTCAACATTTGAAATGTCGGTAGTCATGTGGCAAATCGCATCGGCAATCGATTCGCGGCAGTGCTTAATCAAGTGGTTGTCTCCCTCTTGAAGGACGGTAAGCTGCTTACACGCCCGATCGGTCAATACTACGCCATTAATGATAGTGGCGTTTTCTGATTTTTCATTTACTTTTGTCATGATCAATTTTGATTAAATCCCCGGGGAGGTGTTAGAGCACCTATGATCCGGGGATTGTTGTTTTTAACTTGCTTTAAAATGTATACAGCCGAAATCTTTCCCTGTGTCGTATGATTCGCCTCCTTCCCATCCAGTCTCATCATACACACCATCCATATCTACCATTACACCCTCTGTTGGATCGCACATAGTAAGCTTTTTGCATTGTCGCATTTCGTCTGTTGGTTTATCAATGAACTTATTTTTCCAGTATTTACAATCAATACATTTATTCATCAAAACCTCCTTTCTGATCTTCGTCTGAAAACAAATTTAACTGCCTGTTTTCGGCATCGAAATCTTCAAACGTTAATTTTCTCAACTTGAGCAATACCTTTTTAGCATCGCCCATCACATCTTTTGCAGTATTAAAACTCTTGGAAGCATCATCCACAATCTCCATTTGTGCTTCAATGGCTTTCTGCTTTTGTTCCACAAATTCAGCATAGCTGGTAAAGTGATAATAGAGGGCTTTGTAACATTCGAGCTGATATTTCAAAACTGTTTCGCGGGCTTCTTCTTTAACGTTTCTTGAATCGATACGGAATAACCATCCAAAAACAAACATGTATGGAATTGTTTGCATTTCCCTCTCTCTTCCATCAGCACCAACCGTAAGGCTGAGCTTTATGGTTGAGCCTAAAATGGGATCATCTTTCAATTTGTCAAGCTGCCCTTGAATTGAAACTCCTAATGCATCACAAATAGGTCTGATGGCTACTCTTTTTTCACCATTCTCGATAACCAAAATATCAACCTGGTTGATTTTGGCTACTGTTGTTGTTTTAACTTTGTTCATATTTTTTCATTATTTTATAATTACAAAATAAAGAAACAAAAAAATTAAAAACAAATTATTTTTTCATTATTTTTGAATCAAATATTAATATCAAGACGCATGAGAGTAAATGAGACATCTGTTACTTTTCACATTGACAAAGCATTGCTGAAAGAATTTGAAATGGCGATGAGAAAAAAGTCAGAAGAAATTGGAGTTCCTCTTAATAAAAAGCAGGCACTTACTTTAGCAATGAAAGAGGCAATCGATAAATGGAAAAAAGAAAACCCGGCAGAATAGCCGGGTTTTTTAATGTAGTTTTTATTTTTCACCAATCATCCTCGCTTTTCTCGCATAGGGCTTCATCCAGATCAAAGATAATGGCAAGTAGTTGCTTGTCGACTTCTTCAATGGCCAACTTGTTTGCATCTGCTGTCGCCTGGATCTGCTTTTTACCAATCACCCACGGAACAGCTCCTTTGCTTTTTAGATTTTCAGTAACTCCATCTACGGTCGTCAGATATTTTAATTGGTCATAGGTATATGACTCCCCTCCGGATGTTTTCAATTCGGTGGTCTCAATATCGTATTTGTACCTGTTGTCTTTAAACTGAACCGACAAAGTAAAGTACATATCCAACGGTACTTGATACTGCTTGATGTTGTAGTTAACGACTTTGAAGCCCTTTCCTATAATCTTTTTTTCGGCGGGATCTTCCAACTGGATCACATCTTTAGCTGACTTGAAAGTAAGTGCGAACCACTCTCGGGCAGACGAATAAAGTTGATCTGATGTTTTGCCTGGTGTTTCAATAACCTCAGAATATTGTTGCGCCAGGGAGAAAAATGGCAACATGATCAGGATTAGTAACAGTTTTTTCATTGATTTTTGGTTTAACAGATTAATACTGGAATGCAAGGTACAACTTTCTACATAAAAAAGCCCCGCTATTGCGAGGCTTTCAATGTCCATCCTGGTACGATTTGGTCATTCGTCTTTTGTTTTATTTCAATTCCATTTGGACGGAATAAAGATATTAGATCAACTTGATTTTCCCTCGTATTTCGGCATAGCTTTTTTCGGTCTCGCCCCAGGGCACCGGAAAATAAACCAAATCTATCGGGCTCTTGATGTTTCCTTTTCCTAGTTTACCAAGGGCATTGGCAAACTTTACCAGATTCGTGTAATTAGGCTGATTGCCGTGCGTGATTGCATTTACTACACTGTTTTTTGCCAGCCCAAATTTTTCCTCTCCATACAGATCAGTCATTGAAACATGATAGGTCTTGCACAACCATTGTAGGTTGCAATGTGCTGTTTTTGATCGGTCGAACGAAAAAACCAAATCTGTTGGCATAAGTTGTTTGGGTGTCCAAATGTTTGCGCCTGCGTTTTTCAGCGTTAACGCGATGGCGTTTATTGCATCCAGCGAAGGGTTCTTAAATCCGTTCGCCCAATTGCGCCAGGCCATGGCTGTGAATCCGGTTTGCTGTAACAGCCAGTTACGTTCCTTATTGACCGTGACCAGGTAAGCTTCTGTAATTTCCGTGAAGGTTTTACTCATTTTCAATTATTTTGATTATTTCTGAATCTGCTACACTGTCGCCATTGACAAGAAATACTTCCGTAAAAGTGAGGTGATGGTTCCAGGCGTCCATTGCCGATTGCTTAATGACACCATTTTTTTCATACTCAACAATTAACCCGGTTGCAAACATGATTTTAAGAATAGGGCCCCGCCTAAGCGGAGCCTGTTATCAATTTAAATTTCTTCGTTTTTGCTGTCAAAATCGGCAGCTTGTTTGCCTGTTTCCTGGTATGATTTCCAGCTTTCGTAGAGGTCAAGAAAATCGGCAATTTCAGATTCCTTCTCTGTTGTTGCCTTGTTGATTTTTTCAATAAAATCATTCATTGAATCAACAAGTTGTTTGAAGTTTATGAAAGTACAAGTGCTGTCGAATACATCTTCCATTTTTTTCCACTGTTTGTCGTAAATATTGCTTCCGACTTCTGAGTCATAAGAAGTGAGTGTAAAACCACATTTACTTAGTTCGAAATACGCCTTATCGTTCGCTGTGCCACTCCCGTTAATCTCAAAAAAGATATTGAAAGGTTTTGACATAACATGTTTAAGATCTTGATAGCTGTCGAAATCAAATGATTCAATAAATTGGATAACTGCTTTCTTTGCGCTTTCCGTTGTGTTTTTTCTTTCAACTAATTCTAACTTTTTCATCTTTTCAATTTTTAAATGTTAAACAATTCTAATTTGGTACTTTGCAGGGCAAAAATTGAGGCCTTCGCCTCTTACCCTGTTGGATGAAACAAATGTACAAAAAAATTCCAATATGGTGCAAATATTTTCAATGTTTTTTTGTGCGAAGGCATATTCTTTTTTGTAAAAGTCTTTTGTAACGGGCATTTTGAAGGGAAAAGATTTTTTCAAAAATCATTAAGTAAATCCGGTAGAGTGCCAATTACTGACGAAGGAAGTAATACGGGGTGCGAAGCAAAACGGAGGCGAAGCCAGGCGCGGAACACCTTTTCGGCGCGCCCGGAATGACACAAAGCCATCCCTGCGGGGTTTGTAGGTAAACCCATCACCTTTGGTTTTTCAGATTAAAGGCTATTTCTCAAAAACCTCACAAAAAAACTAAGCCTCTTTTTCATTAAAAAATAAGTCTGTCGGGGTGATTAAATCAAACGTTTCAATTAACAGCTTTAAAGCTGGTTGTTTCCTTATCATGGCTTCAACCTCGGAGCGGTGTAGCCGGGTGTAAAGCTTGTCTTTCGTCCCCGGCTGCCCATCTGCTTTAATAGTCATCACCGCTAACAGTTTCAACGGGTTCAACTTCGGGCTGTGGCTGTGGCTGTGGCTCGGGCTGTGGCTCGGGCTTGCTGTCGGGCTGGTAAACCTGTGTATTGGCGAACAAATAACACACCGGCCAAAATTTAAACTCTTCCGGCTCTTCGCTGCCTTCGGGTACCTGTTCCGCTTTTCGGGGTTGACCCCAAACCAAAAAGGCTTTTTCTCCCCTGCGAACCGTCGCGCCTTCCTCCCGCCACTGGTTAAAGGTTTTAAATTCTTCAATCTCGGGGTTTTGCTCGATGTACTGCTCTTTTATCGCCTCGTTTACCGTGTCAAACTCTCCTTCCTGCACCAGCGGCCGCACAAGGTTTGATAATTCTATCAAGGCTTTTCTTTTTTGGAGGTATTGCTCTTTCTTGGTGGTTTTACTACTTTTGCTCATAGCGTCTTTAATTAGATGTTAAACAATTATTTGGATTGAAAGGGCGGAGGGATACCGCCCTTTCGCTTTTAGGCTTCGATGGCTTTTTTCAGTTCCTCCCTCTTGGCATCCACACGCCCCAGAATAAAGGTGATCAGCTCGCCAATCACGATCGGATTTTTCAAGGTGTAAACCGCTTTCTTGCTGTACTGCGAACCGGCTTCAATGTTTAAATAATACTCTTCGGTTTCGAACTCGTTAACCGTCGCCAGCTCGGCCAGCTTGTCAAGGTGAGAGTTTAGCGTCTCGCTGTCAACGTCCAGCCGTGAAAGCCGCCGGATCAGTTCTTTTTTCTGATTAAAATACTCGATGCGCTTGTCCAGGTCCTGCGGAATGGCGGCAAGCTTTTTTTGAAGTTCTTCAACTCGCTTTTTTAGCTCCTCGGGGGTTTGTTCCTGGGCTTTTGCACTTGAAGCCTGGGCGGCTTTTACTTCTGTCTGGGGTGTAGTTTTCCCCTTTTGTACCTGCATGGGTACAGCGTCTTTTCTTGTAGTCATTACTTTTTAATTAAATGTTAAACAATTTGGATATTTGGATAGGAAAAAGGGCTTTAACTCCCTCATTTCCATAGTACTAAAGTACGAAAAACTAATGATTCTACCAAATAAAAAGCACCCCTAAACGCCTTAACGTTAGCATGTTAGGACATTTTTATCCGTATGAAATACTAAACTTTTCGCCTGATCGACTTAAAAAAATTTCACAAAAAAAACCTATCCCGCATCAATTTTAGAGCGTTTGCACGGCTGTCAGTGCCAAGTTTTCAAGCCTTCAAAAAAAAATCCACCACCTCGAAAGCCAATCCGGGCAACATCGGCAAAAAACCGGGCAACTTTCGCCCACTTTTTCAAAGCCATTTTTGTATAACATATTGAATATTAGCAAGCAAACCCTTTTGAATTTTTTCAAAAAGGGGTTTGTCTGGCTATTGACCCCGAGCCCGCCCTCTCCCGTGTATGCAATCGCAAAGGGATGACGAGGGCGGATATATGATAAACAGACTGGCGGTCAGGGGGTTGCGTGCGCCCGGCCCGTGGGCTGGCTGGCATGGATTGGACACCTAACTTTTTGAGGGGAAAGGATAACTTTATCCAACCGTGGTCAAGCTACCCGCGCTTTGCTTGCGGGTTCCTTTGGCTAATTTCAACCAATGCTTGCGGCACATCAGATACTTGAAGGCGTCGGAAAAGTTTGTGGATTCGGATGGCAGTTTGTGTATAGGCAGGCCCTCGCTGCGCTTGTCTTTGACAACCAGCTTGCGCCCATTCCGATTCACTACCTTGGTAGGTGCTTTCTCAACAGAGGCTTTTAGACATTTACAGTTGAACTGGTCAATTCTCACCTTGGGCAGCTGTGGATTCGTCTCGCCCAGCAGATCCATCATGAAGTTGTATTCTGTATTGGAGTGGATGTTTCCTTGGCCTACTGATCTTAGGATCACTTTCCAACCGGTGCGCTTGCCTTTTTCACTCTTCTCAATGGCTTTCTTGATTTGGGTAGCCAGATCCTGCCCGGTCTTCTGGTAGTTGTTTGCTGCTCTGTCGTAGTACAGGTTCAGCGTCTTCTCTTCATGTGGGGCGAAGTAAGCAATGAACTGATCAGCTATTTGGCGGATAGACTTAGGAGGCAAAGTATAGAACTCCTTCAGGAGATTATATTCTCGCTTCTTTCCGTCCTGGGCTACGATCATGGAGATCATATTACCGAAGTCCATCCCGGCATCAATGGCCTTCTTCTTATCCAGTTTAGCCAGGATCCTGCAATCTTCTTCGTCCCGGATCCCGAACTCTTCACTCCAATAGGAATCACTACCATCCTGGTAGAAGTGTCTCTCCTCCAGTTTAGAGTAAAAGCGATTACCGGCCATCAGTTTAGGCTTAAGCGAAAGGATAGCTTGTGCAACGTCTTCCAGCCCAGATTCGAATTCCTCACTGAAGTAATCCACGCCCAGGATATCCGCATTGATAAAGGAGCTGGCCACCCAAAAGAAAACAGACTTTTTGCGGACTTTTCGCCACCTGGCCTCCCATCTATCCAGTTTGCGTTTGACATTGGCCAGTTGTTGCCGGTCATTGGAATCTTTGGCGATCACATACTCCTTCTTGATGTCGTTCAAGACAAAGCCGGTTTTCAGAATCCGCACAATTTCTTTCACATCCATCCGCTTGCGGTGCTTCAGAATCCAGTCATGCTCACCGATTAGGTTCGGGTTAGGCATATCCGTTGTGAATGTCTGCGATCGGTAAAAAGGCGAATCTCCGTATCTGACTTTGTACCCGCGAATAGCTTTGGTCAGTTTGGCAATCTTATCTTCCCGGAAGAATTTCACTTCATCACCGATTATGGCCACATACGAACGGCCGGCGGCGCTCGATGGGCGGTCAAGTGAAATCAGCGTGAGGTTAAAGCCGTTGAAAAATACAATGGTGTGTTTGTAGCTGGAGATAATGTTGAACGGACGCTCTTTCCAGTGCTCAAACGGCGGCTTTTCAATCCGGTAGTGTATTTCTTCCTCCCAGCCAAGCATGCGTAAGCCTTCCTGAAGGGTCGGAAGCACGTTTTTTTGAAGGTTTGCATAAGTGTCGGCTACCAGGGCCACAGGTGCGCCTGGCATATCGTAAACCATCTCCTGAAGCCGCTCAGCCTGAAACGCGGTTGTTTTGGTAGATCCCCGCCCTCCGATGAAGTACAGCGATCCGAACATGCCGATACCGCTAACCTGGGCCAGCCAGTTCATGTACCGGACTTCCACGTCCGGGCGGTCGAGCTTAATCTTCGTCGGTTTGGTCATTGATCATTTCAATAAAGTCGATGTTTTCAATCATAGATTCCTGCTTCCAGCGGCGTTTGTTGGTTTCCGTTTCCGGCAGGCTGTCAATTTCTTTAGCCAACTCGTTGCGATCGATTCCAGGAAGTTTCGCCTGTTCCGGATTAAGGGTGTATATTTTGATTGGGCGTTCGTACAATTCTTTGGGAATCTGTAACGGATCGGGCTGGTCTAAATGGCGGGCTTTGTAGCTATCCCAGAGCAAAGCGCGGTATATTTCTAAGTCTTTAACTGATTGGGCTGCCTCCAGTGCGAGCTGCGCCGCTTGTTCAAACTGTTCGGCCTTCAGGTTCCGGGCGGCTTTTTTATCCAGGATCTCATCCGAGTAAAACAAGTTAATCGATTCTTCAAACATTTGCTTTGCCCGGTAAGTGCTGATATTGTAGGGCTTTTTCGTGAAAAATGCGATGGTTTCATTGATCCCATATCGGCGGCGCATAGTGTTCATCTTGATCAGGATCTCCAGGTACTCGATTTCTTCCTCTGTCAGTTTCGATTTACTTCCTTTCTCAATGTATTCGGCAATTTCAGCATACCGGCTCAATTCGAATTTACTCTTTGCCATAGATGATCCTTTCTTTCAATTGCTGGAACATAATCTGGAAGCGTTTTTTGTCCAGGCGTTGGGCTTGTGTGGCATTACCATCATTGGCGGCTGTTTGCGTTGCAATGGCTTCCTTTGCTTCGTTTACCAGGATTCCGCGTTCGTAGTGGTATCGGATCCGGCTATTCTCGCGCTGGAATTCCCGCAGAAAGTCATCCCGGTCCACGTCAAAGTACATGGCAATCTTTTCGGGCGTATAACCGACCGCTGCCATGCTTTCCAATTCTTCCACCTGGTTGATGGGAAACCACCAGGGCCATTCAGTTAATATGTCCGGTTCTAAACTCATATATTCGTTTTGATCTCATGAAAATGTATTGTTCCTCAGCACTGTTTTCCGAAAAGTTTCCCGATCCTTCAACCACGTAATAAGTATCCTCAATTTTTGCGGCAATCACTTTTTGATGTGTCCAGGCATATTCAACCTGAAAGTTTTCCATTTCCTTCAGCATCATGTCCAGCTGGCCCTTCACTTTAGGCATCCGGTAGCGGATACTTTCAGCTATGTAAAGGCAGATATCACCAATTTCATTCTTCCGAATCCGGTTGGATAAACTATCCAGGATTCTGCCGTTTATAGAATAGGTCTTGATCAGCAATTCTTCAATCCTCCCGGCGTGTTTGATCAGGTAAACGATAAAGGTGAAGGCATTGAAACTATTCTTCGTTTCAAGGAAAAAGACTTCGTTCTCTTCCGGCAGCCGTCCGCAAAGCATTTTCAAGGTTGATACCTTTTGCTCGTGCATGGTATCAAACCGGACGCGCAGCGACTTTGAATTGCTCTCGCGTGTATTCAAACCGGATTCTTCGCCTTTCATGTCGGGCTTTGCTGTCAGCTCTTTTATATCGAAAAACCTAGCCATGGATTCCCAATATCCGTTTTACTTCTGCCAGTTCAGCCTGCACTTCTTTCAGTCGCTGTTCGCGTTCGCCCTGCAGGTGGGGCTTGTCGCCTTTCTTTAGCTCACTTTCAATGCGCCAAATGCGGTGTGGCAAGGTTTTATCATGCAAGCGCACCAGCTCGATCACGTTCATGCCGTTCAGGCTTTTAAACCGGTCGTACTGTTTCCAGATGGGGTGTTGCCCGAGTGTGGCACCGTGCTGCTTGTAATACTCGAGCTCATCATGGATCATCCGGTTTTCCTTGAAATCCTCAATCAGCGAATGGGCAACCTCGTGACATTCCTCCAGGGTGCTACAATCGAACAGTTTTTTGTGGGCTGCGGTGTAGCGTTCCCAGGCGCTGATCTTGTCAGCCGCTAACGCCTTAAGTTGCGGAGGACATTCCGGTCGGGACAGGAAAGGCCATTCGCTCCTGAAGGACCGTTTGGTGCTTTGATTTTCGTGCCGTTTTTCATCAAGATTTCGTATGCGCCTTTCATTTCGTCGGACACGACTATGCGAGGAGTCGGCATTGGGGTATTTTGAATTCTTTGATGTTTTTCCATGATATTCTTTAATTATCGAATGAAATTTTTCCTTGGTAATGCCCATCATCATGCAAAAATCCATGTTCATGGTTTCCGCATTGGCCGATGGGTTTCGTTTAAGCGCAGAAAGCAATTTGGGATCAGGCATCAGGGATGCGTAAAGCAGGACACCTTCATGCAAAGGTGCCCCGCTCCGGATCCATCTGACTACCTTTACCCGGTCAGCTTTATTTTTTAAAGTTCGAACGGGCATTTTTCAGGGAATCGATTAGCCAACAATTCAGCCAGTTTTGGCGACCAACCGCTTTCAGAATTACTGATCAGCTTTTTACCTGGCATTAGCTTCTTCAGTCGTGTAAAATCGGCGTTCTGACGATATACGCCTATTTTTATGTTGTCGTGGTCGAGTGCTACCTGGTCATCGACCTGAAGCGGAACAAAGTCGGGGAAAAACACATTGTAGTACACGGTAGCAATCAAGTGTTGGACCTTCGTTAAGTCGAACTTTTCAATCAAACTTTTCAATTTCTGTTTTTCGAACACGAAAGGCGTATGGGTTGAAAAGTCCCAGACACCAAGTTTTTCCTTATTCAACAGATCCATTGTCCGCTTCTTATTTTGCTGATAGGTTGTAGAACCAAAATTCTTCTCTCCGAGTTTTCCTGAGCATTTCAGAATTTCAAAATCGGCCAACATGCAGGGCGAAATGAGGTACTGGTCATCATTGGCCCAGATAAACTTTTCGCTCACCAAGTCGGATTCGATGGCTTTAAGCATTTTGTGGGCAATGTCGATCGGTGGCATGTTGCCAACGCGTTCGCATTCGATCACGTGTACCGCTTCGCTCAGTTTGGGCACTCCGCTTCCGATAATCACCACATTCATTTTCTCCTTGAAATTTTCATGCCAGCCACGCAAGGCGAATTTCAACTCATCGCCTTGGGCAAACTTGCCAATATACGGGATCACGACAGTCACCTGGTCGTTTTTCTCAGAAGCAGGTGCATCCAGCTGATGTTTCAATTCTTGATTTTCAGCTGCCATTGCTGCAAAGGCTTCCAGAATTTCAGCCTTTGTGTTTTTTTCAGATATTCCTTCCATTGAATCAATTTTAAAGTTTACACTAAGTTGGGCGGTTTGCAATTGCAAGAAAAGGACATAAAAAAAGGCCTGCCGAATGGCAAGCCTTTAGAAAAATGGGAGTTTTTATACTCCGACGCCACCGCCGGAATCAGTATCGAGGGCTGGTTTCTCTCCAAGGTAAACCATGGATTTTGGGCCTCTCATCACAGACTTCAGTTTAATCGTGGTTTTCAACCCGTCCTTGTCATCCTGCTCTTCAACTTCAAACTGAAGTGGTTCTTCAATCGTTCCATGAACTTTAACAGAAGTGAAACCGCGACGAAAAGAAAGGGCCACCAAGTTTTCGTTGATGTTGTTTTCCTTCCATTCTTCCAGGGTAACTTCATCGCCCGGGTGTTCAAACTCCAGATTCTGGATCCAACCTTTAGCATCGGGATCACCTTCGCCGGTGTCGTATCGTTTGATGGTAGAGGGCGTGCCGTAAACAGCAATGGCGGCAGCACCCGGAATAAGGGTCAAATTTTCGCCGGCATCACTTTGGACACCATTGGCATCCCTGGCGGGGAAGTTCAAAATATCCTTTGTCCGGACAATAATGATGTTTTCATCTTTGCCTTTTGGGCGTCCGGGGTTTGCTCCGGTTTTTGGAACACTTACTGGTACGTATGTCATTGTATCAAAAATTTAATGGGTTACACGAAGCAAACCCCCGAAGGGGCTTGCTCAGTAAGTTTTACTATACACCGGCACCACCGCCAGATACTACGTCAGGGATCGCGTAGAATACGGCTCCGGCAATGGCAAAACCAATACCGAAACGGAATTCACCTAAGCAGTGAATGTCGTAGTCGTATTTGCGCAGTGTCAGTTTGGTAGCACCAGGCTCGTTGGTGTGACGCAAACCGATAAAGTTCTCTTTCGGAGTGGTGAACATGGCACCGCTATCAGTCATGTTGTACATCGGAACCAGACGGTTCTTGCTGTAATCAATAATGTCGCCTCCAAAGTTGGGGTCATCCGATTTGCTCGATCCTTCGCCAAACAATTTCTTGTAAGCACGTTTGTACATCCGGTACAAAGTAGGATCGATGAATACCGGCATCTCACGACGCTTGTATTTTTTATCAATCGAATCAACAAACAGGTTCACCTGGTCAATCACGTTTTCCGAAGTGATTTCAGCGGCCAGCGGAATGTAGTTCATCAGACGATTGCCATCGCCCAGCGCTTTATCCTTGCTCAAAAGGGTCATGAAACCGTCGATAGATTTCAAAGGATCCTGTCCCTGGTCGCCTTCATTAACGGTGCTCCAGTCCAGTTCTTCAAATTCGCCGTTGGCGCAAATATCATCCAGATCTTCCTCGGCTTTTGGCGCGATCAGCTGGTTGACAATATACAGGGTGACGGGATGTTGATCCAGGTCCTTGCTTTCATCGTACATGCTGAAGATCCAGTCCTTCACATCGGCAGGCGTAATGTTCACGTTGATCTTGAATCGACGCAAGGGGATTGTGAGCGGAACGAAGCTTGGGGTTCCAAGCGGCGTAAATTTGGGCACAAACTGCTGGATCACGGAAGTGATCAGCGAGCGGGTGGCTTTATACGAATGAATCTCACGTTTCCAGGTCAAATACTTGGCGGTTTCAAATCCCTGGAAGATATCCCGGATCATGTCCAGCTTCACGTAGTCGATCAGGTCACCAAATTCCTGGATTACAGAATCCACATCGATGGTTTCACCAGCAGCAAGCACGCGGTGATCACCAGCAATGAAATCGGAAGCGATTTTGTTGTGAGCCAGACTACGGTTCACTTTGAACTTCAACTGTTTTTTGCCGTCAACGGTCACAAATTCGGCCGCTGGTTCGGGCTCAGGAGTATCAGCCAGTTTTTCAACCTCACCTTTTA
>ENA-ORCT01000769-ORCT01000769.1-marine-metagenome-genome-assembly--contig:-NODE-769-length-14049-cov-3.587174_pt1 | contig 14049 bp, 10 predicted proteins | sample MGYA00248632_ERZ508511 | MGnify/ENA primary metagenome ERZ508511 (study PRJEB26182, sample SAMN06268839) | marine metagenome | isolation source: Tt an P1-techrep anaerobic enrichment on pine from sediment...
GCCAGTCCTGCTCGGGAAAAGCCGCCGCAACGAACTGCACCCGCCGCTGCAGAGAGCGGGCCCCAGAGCTCCAGCCGAGTGCCTCCAGCCCCAGCAGACGCAGCCCTTCCAGCAGGGCCGGTACGGTCTCTTCCGCCGCAGCAGCCACCGGCCGCTCCGCTAATGGCAGAGAGCCGAGTCGCCGTTCCTCGCAAGACGTCACCCTCTGCCGTTCCCGATCCCAGCAGACCCGCCGCTGCCAGGCCAGGCGCTCGGCGAACAACTCTTCCAGAATCTCGCGGCGAACGGAACTGGCCAGGTGAATCTGGCCGTCCCCGTCCCGACCGCCAACCATGTTGACCGCCACCAGAAAATCGGCTCCGGCAACCGAACTTCGAGGAGACAACTGGCCGCCCTGACCTCCGCTCAGCCGATAGCGGTTGTCGTTGGCGTCACGCTTGCGGCCGATGCGGTCGGGATAAGCCGCAGCCAGCAGCGTCGCAACGGTCTCGGCATCGGCCTCGGCAGCCTCTTTCTGAGACAGGGCAAAGTGCTGCCGCCAATAGCGGGCCACGCGGTCGCAGGCGCGGCAGGCACCGTTATCGACATCAGCCGGCAGACTACGCCGGGCACGCCAGGCAGACAGAAGCTCCAACCGTTCCAGCAGATCGCAATCACTGCGGTGAGGGGCCTGGCGGCGTTGCCGCAACAGGTCCCGTTCAGACAACAGGGCCACCAGGTCGCATGCCAGGAGCAGTTCGTCCCGCACTTCAGCGGTGAGCAAAACCGCCGCCAGTCGGGGATGAACCGGCAGCGCAGCCATCGCCTCGCCATGAGGAGTAATTCGGCCCTTATCATCAAGCGCACCGAGCAGGGTCAGCAACCGACGCCCCTGCTGCAGGGCAGATTCAGGCGGCGGATCGAGCCAGGCCAACTGGCCGACGTCGGCCACTCCCCAACGGGCCAACTCCAGGGCCAGAGGTGCCAGATCGGCGGCGCGAATCTCCGGCGGCGCAAAAGGCAGCAGGCCTCCCTGCTCACCCTCGGTCCACAGCCGCCGGCATTCCCCTGGCCCCAGCCGGCCGGCACGCCCTGCCCGCTGCACGGCATTGGCCGCCGAAACGCGAACCGTCTCCAACCGCTGCAAACCGGCCGCAACGTCGAAACGCGGCTGGCGCATGTAGCCACTGTCGATCACCACCCGCACCCCTTCGATGGTCAGGCTGGTCTCGGCAATATTGGTGGCCAGCACCACCTTGCGCAGCGCCGCCGGCCGCAAGGCCCGCTGCTGCTCGGCAAAAGGCAGCTCAGCATAGAGGGGGCACAGTGCCGCCGCCTCCAGGGCCGGCATGGCCGCGAGCAATTCCCGGCAGCGCTGGATCTCCCTCGCCCCAGGCAGAAAGACCAGCAGGTCCCCTTCCGTTTCTCGCCAAGCCTTCGCCACCGCGGCCGCAGTGTATTCGGCAATCCTTGTTTGCGGCGGCGAATCGAGATAGCGGACCGCCACCGGGAAACTGCGGCCGGCGCTGCTCAGCAGGGGCGCATCGCCCAGCAGCCGCGCCACCGATTCACCGTCGAGAGTGGCTGACATGACCAGCAGCTTGAGATCGTCGCGCAGCCCTGTCTGCACGTCACGACACAGGGCCAGGGCCATGTCGGAATGGAGGTTACGTTCGTGGAACTCATCGAAGATCACCAACCCGACGCCTTCGAGGGCCGGATCGTTCTGCAGCCGGCGGGTGAGAATTCCCTCGGTCACCACCTCTATGCGGGTACGGCGGGAAATCCGGCGCTCGAAACGGATGGCATAACCGACCGTGTCGCCGACCTCTTCACCGAGGCAGGCGGCCATGTAACGGGCGGCGTGGCTGGCCGCCAGACGACGCGGCTCAAGCATCAGAATACGACGCCCCTCCAGCCACGGCTCGTCGAGCAGGGCCAGCGGCACGCGGGTGGTCTTGCCCGCCCCCGGTTCGGCCTGCAGTACCACGCAGTCATGCTCGGCCAGGGCGCGGCGCAACTCAGGCAGCAGATCGTCGATGGGCAGCTGATCAGCATTTTTCAATGCATTGTTGGCTGGAAAAGAATCAGTCAAGGGCCAGCTCCCGCAGCCTGCGGACCGCTTCGGGGATCCGATCTTCGTCCAGGTTGCCGAAGGCGATGCGCAGATAGCCTTCCAAGCCGGGACCGAAGATCTCGCCGCCCAAGGTCAGTAACCCTGCCCGCTCAAGGAGAAGCCGCGACACCTGGCGGCCACTGCGACCGGTGAATGGATGGCGCAACCAGGCAAAAAAGGCCCCGCTTGTTACCCGCTGAAAGGGGTTGGCTGAACGTTCCAGCTCGGAACAGAACAGATCGTGGCGGCGCTGCATCATCCGACAGTTATCGGCCACCCAATTGTCCAGGTGACCCACGCCGAAAGCGATCGCTTGCTGGGTGATTCGCGGCGCGCAGACTGCCATCGAGTCCTGCACCTTGAGGGCCTGATGAATGAAAGGGGCCGAGGCCGCAAGAAGCCCGGCACGGTAGCCGGTCAGGGCGAAGGTCTTGCCGAAAGAGGCGATATGGATGAAGTGATCGCCCCAGGCAGGATTGTTGAATAAGGCATGGGGCCGGGCCATATCCGGAATGAAGGCCTGGTAGGTTTCGTCGAGAAGCAGGGCGATGCCGTGGGAACGAGCCAACTCCGAAAGATCCGCCAGATGCGCCGGCGGCACGATGGTCCCGGCTGGATTGCCCGGAGTGACCAAAAGAAGCGCCCGGGTGCGCTGGCCGATGCGCCCGGCGATGGCCGCCGTATCGGGCAGGCCGCCGCTCTGCTCGTCAAAAGGCAGCATGACCGGACGCACGCCGAGGGCTTGCAGCCCCATGACGTGGTCGAAATAATAGGGAGTGGCGACCAGCACCTCGTCGCCAGCCTGGCAGAGGACCACCATCGCCAGCCAGAAGGCCTGGCTGGCGCCGATGGTCAGACAAAGGTTGTTCGGCTCGATAACCGCTCCGTAGCGCGCCCGATAGTAGCGACACAGCTCCTCGCGCACCTCCAACAGCCCCTCATCGGGGCTGTAGCGGGCGATCTGCGGATCGTCCAGCAGGGCAGCCAGATGAGCAATCAACTCTGGCGCCGGAGCGTAGTCGGGCACCGCCTGGCAGAGATCGATGAGCGGCGCGTCCCCCTGGTAGAGGCCGTCGGCCAGCCAGCGCTGTACCTCCGAGATCGGTGGAAAGGGGACCTGCTGGATGTGAGGGGAGATGGGGAATTTCATTTTATCCAGGAGTCCTGAATTCTTGGAATGGCAATTAAGGATAGCGATTTAAAATCAAAACAGGCGGGTCGCGTCCCGCCAGACGCCTTCCTTTTTGTCCAGGCGGCAACAAAAAGGAAGCAAAAAATGCCTTCCCCTGCGGGGAGCAGTAGATTGTCAGTCAGAGAGGATGCAACCACCGTTACAACGTTCCATCACCACGGTGGTTTCGTTGCAGCGCCCACTCTTTCACAAGTTCGGCAACACAATCATCACTTCACATCTTTTGCGAACTTGAGGCCTATGTTTTACTGGTTTTAAAAACCCAACAACGCATATGCTAAGCCGCTACTTGACGTAGAACTGTCACCGGCCTACAAGGCGTATCGATGACCAGGGAGTTGCCAACGAAGCACCTTTATAGCTCTGATAGCAACACTGGAGAAAAGGCGCTCCACCATGCCGCGACAGAAGTCCGGCGACAGCCAATCCGTCCTTTCTTTGGACTAGCAAAGAAAGTCACCCGGCTGCCGGCCGGAACCGGCGAAGTTGGGGGGGTTCAATCACCTGAAAGTCGACTACAAAACCGGCGGGTCGCGTCCCGCCGGACGCCTTCCTTTTTGTCCAGGCGGCAACAAAAAGGAAGCAAAAAATGCCTGCCACTGCGTGGGGCAGCAGAGTGTTAGTCAGGGAACCAGCAACTACCGTTTAAGCGTACCCAACCTCCGGTGGATTCTTTGCCACGCTCTTCTATTGCGAAAGGTCGATGCTAATACCATTGGTTCATTTCTACTGCCACCCTGGTGCCTATGGATTGCTGGGTTTTAAAACCAACAACGCGGATGCCTCAAAAATTCATAACGCACCCTCGAACCGGGCCTGCAAACTGTACCGATGATAGAAGAGCCATCAACGAAGAGCCGTTGTTGCATCAACTAATAGATGGTAAAAAAACGCGCCACCACCCCGCGACAGAAGTCCGGCGACAGCCAATCTGTCCTTTCTTTGGTTCCTTTCTTTGGACTAGCAAAGAAAGTAACCCGGCTGCCGGCCGGGACCGGCGAAGTTGAAGTTGTAGTTTGATTTTCCGCCTACCTCGCGGGGAAATACTAAGCCAACCGAATCATCTCCACCAGCAACTCCGCAACCCGCGCCATATCGTCCACCGTCACCGATTCCTCCACCGAATGAACCTTTTGCATACCAGTGCCGAGAATCACCGTCTCGATGCCGTAGCTGTTGAGGATATTGGCGTCGCTGCCGCCACCGCCGTCGCGCACCTCCAGGTTGCGGCCCAGCCGTTCGGCGGCCTGTTGCGCAAGCTGCACGACAGGCGCATCGGGTGCCACCGCCATACGCGGATAATCGCTGGTAACCTCCCGGCTGACGGTCACCTCGACCTTTTCACCGTCGATGACATGGGAGGCCTCGCGGGCCGCCTCTTCGAGACAAGCAATCATGTGCTCGGTCTGAGCGGCCAGTTTGGCCTCGTCATGGCTGCGTGCCTCCCCTTCCAGCACCACCTTGCGGGGAATGATGTTGGTCGCCTCGCCTCCGTTGAAGGTACCGATGTTGGCAGTGGTCTCATGGTCGATACGTCCCAGGCGCATGGCGGCCACGCCTTTTGCCGCCGCAGCGATGGCCGAAATACCCTGCTCCGGAGCGATGCCGGCATGGGATTCGCGTCCAACGATCTCGAAACGCATCTTGTTAGCTCCTGGAGCAGTATTGATCAACCAGTCGACCCCCGAAGTATCCAGCGCCACGCCACGCCGGGCACTCACCAGACTGCAGTCGAGGTGCTTGACGCCGAGCAAACCGACCTCTTCGCACACCGCAACCACCAACTCAACCGGACCGTGGGGGATGCCCTGTTCGCGCACCACTTCCAGCGCTTCGATGATCTCGGCAATGCCGGCCTTGTCGTCGGCGCCGAGGATGGTTTCGCCGGCACTGGTAAAGACGCCGTCCTTAAGCACCGGCTGCACCCCTTCGGCCGGGCCCACGGTATCCATGTGCACCGATACCAACAGCGGTTCGCTGTTTTTGCCGTTGGCTGGGAAAGTTGCAACCAGGTTGCCACTCTCGCTACCGATCTTTTCCCCGGCGTTGTCCATCACCACCGTAGCACCGAGATCCTGCAGGCGCTGCACCAGATAACGGGAAATTTCCCCTTCGCGAAAGGCCGGGCTGGAGATACCGGCTAGACGGCTAAACTCCTCAGTAATTCTTTCTCGATTAACCATGATAAGGATCCTGTCCTAAAAAGAAGGGGTTGAATATAGGATGAAAATAAGATTTTTTTACCACGAAGGCCACCAAAAGCACGAAGAGGAAAAACACTTTTTCAGACCTGGGGTTTCTTCGTGACCTTCGTCCGCTTCGTGGCAACTGGCTTGTCCTGAAAAAAATTTGCTGCCCACATTGCATAGAATAGATATACGAAAGGCCTATAAGTTCAGATTCCTAACAGCACCAAGATAGAATATTTGCTTGGGTTTGGCAATGCGCGGTCCTGCCGAGCAAGACCTGAAGAGGCAGGCATTTTCAAACGGTGTCGTCAAATGCAGACACTGGACAAAGGAAAGCGGATATTGCTAACATTGACCGGATTTGGGTCGAAAAGATGACAAGCAGCGTCCTCTGCTGCTGTTTTCAGTGCCGTACTTTCCACAGGATCTGTCATGCAGAGTGATTTCAATCCCCCGCGCACGGGCATGGTGCAACAGCCCCGCTCCAAGCGTCGCCTTGTACTTCCGCTGTTGCTGCTCGCTATTCTCGGCGGCTTGTTCCTGATTTTACACCGCCAACCTGCCGCTCACGTGGTAAAGGCCGAGCAACCGAAAGCGCTCGCCGCGCCGAAGCCGCCCGAGGTGCGCCGGGAACTTGTCCGCGGCGCCATCCAGCCTGGGGACACCATCACCTCCCTGCTCGGTCATATCTTCACTCCGCAACAGATCCACTCCCTCAACCAGCAGTGCAAGGCAATCTTCCCCTTGTCCAAGCTCTGTGCCGGCCAGGATTACCGGCTAACGCTCAAAGACGGTGCCTTTGAACGTTTTGAATACGACATCGACCAGGACGAGCAGTTGATCATCCTGCAGAACGCGGAAGGCTTCGACATCTCTCGCACCCCCATCCCCTATACTGTGGAACAGCAGGTCATCAGCGGCACCATCACCAGCAGCCTGTTCGGGGCGGTGATCGACAGCGGAGAGAGCGAAGCGCTGGCCCTTAACCTGGCCGACATCTTCGCCTGGGACATCGACTTCATTCGCGACATCCAGAGCGGCGACAGTTTCCAGATACTGGTGGAAAAACGCTTTCGCGAAGGCAAAAAAGCCGGCTACGGCCGTATTCTTGCCGCCAGCTTCACCAACTGTGGCGAGACCTACCGCGGCTTTCTATTCGAGGATGGCAAGCGCGGCCCGGCCTATTACGATGAAAACGGCAAGAGCCTGCGCAAAGCCTTCCTCAAGGCACCGCTGTCCTTTTCGCGCATCTCCTCGGGTTATACCATGCGTCGCCTGCACCCGATCACTAAGACCTACAAGCCCCATCCGGCCATCGACTATGCGGCGCCCACCGGCACCCCGATCAAGACCGTCGGTGACGGGGTGGTGACAAAAGCGACCTACAACCGTTACAACGGCAAATACGTCAAGATCCGCCATCCCGGCAGCTGGGAGACCCTCTACAACCACATGAGCCGTTTCGGCCGAGGCATCAAGGTTGGCAAAAAAGTGCGCCAGGGCCAGATCATCGGTTATGTCGGCTCCACTGGTCGCTCCACCGGGCCGCACCTCGATTTCCGCATGTACAAGAACGGCCGCACGGTCAACCCGCTGCGAGTCAAGTCGCCCTCGGTGGCGCCCATCTCCAAAGAGAAGATGGCTGCCTTTAAAACAGCCATTGCGCCCTTGATCGCCCGCCTGGACCAGGCCGTCCCGCCGACTACCCAGCTTGCCGCGGTTGACGACAAAGCGTCCGAGGGCAGCGTTCCCAACTAGACAGGCCGCTCTTCTTGAATCACCTGGTCCACCTTTTCCTGTCCGACCCAACCGAAGGTTGCCGTCTCGGTGCCCTGATGGGTGACTATGTCAAGGGCCGCCTTGACGAAAGCTATCCGGCGGAAATCCACTGGGGCCTGCAACTACATCGCAAGATCGACCGCTTCGCCGAGACCAACTCCCATTTCCAGCGCAGCAAACGACGCTTTGACCCGGCCCTGCGCCATTGCCGGGGTATCCTGGTCGATGTCGCCTACGACCATCTGCTGGCCCTGCATTGGACAGATTTCTCCGCTACTCTCCTCGAAGAATTCGCCGCTGACATCTACCGCCTGCTGGAGAAGCAGCACAACCTGCTGCCCCCTGCCCTGCAGGACGCCGCGCCGCGCATGGTGGCAGCCGACTGGCTGGTAGCCTGCCGCTGCAAGGAAACGGTGGAACGGGTACTGAGGCGTCTGTCCGGTCGCCTGTCCCGCGCCAACGGCCTCGGCGGCGGCCTGACGGAGATCGAGCGCCACCTGCCCCAGCTGGAAAGCGATTTCCGCGGTTTCATCGCGGATGCCCAGAGCTATATTGAACAGCTCAGCGGCAGGCCCGACACAGCTGCTCGAGGCCGCGGTTGATATTCTGCTGCCGGCGCAGATCCTTTTTTAGAGCTTTGATTGCCGCCTGCTGACGGCCGATTAGCTGCCGCTGCAGGCGAACCACTTTCCGCAGTCGCGCCAGTTCCCGTTGCAGCTCCTGTCCAGCGACAGCCTTTACCTTCTCCTCCGGTGCCGATGGCACCTCATGGACCCACTCCGTCTCCTTCCCGGTATCGAAATCGACGCTGATCTCCCTGGCCGCCCACAGCGTTGCTGCCGCCAGCAGGCAGATAACCAGCAGCCCTGTTCCGCCCAGCTTCGCCATGGCTTCACTCCCTTCTGTGCCGCGGCAACCGACCATCTACGGTTCGGTCCGGTCATCTTTTCACTATAGCAGTCCACCTGTCCCTGCGACGAGCGCCTACCCAAGCAACTTGACAAGCCCGGCTCAACTGTTTTAATGATCTTCATTAATGTAAGGCATCGACAGTCGATGCTCTGTGTGCAGGGAGTTTTACTATTTATTCCTAGGAGGAGCGCATGTTTGCCGTCATCGTCAAGGTACAGATCAAACCGGAACATCGCGAAGAATTCATTGAAGCCATGCTGGCCGACGGTCGCGGCTCGGTGAACAACGAGCCCGACTGCCTGCTGTTCAACATCGTCGAAGACCACAACGACCCCAATCTGCTGCACCTCTACGAGGTCTACACCAGCGAACAGGCCTTCGATGTACACAAAGAAACCCCTCACTTCCAAACCTGGCTGGAGACCACCAAGGACTGGCTGGCCGCTCCCCTCGACATCTCCACCGGCAGCCACCTGTTCCCTGCGGACTCGGTGTGGCAAAAGCAGATCTGAGCTTGGCCCTTTTCGTCTCAATCAAACAAGCGGCCCCGCCAGCAACAGGCGGGGCCGCTTGTTTTTTGATGGGCTATATGCCACGCTCGCTGCCGCAACTCATTTGAAGCTAGGCACAACCGATGCTAGCTCTTGGAATTCACCTGAACAATTCCTATAATACGGCGCCACTGCCGGGTCCAGACCTGGCGCCCTAAGGACATTCCAAAGGAGATGGAGATGAAAGACCATACAGTTGATGCACGCGGTCTGCCCTGTCCGCAACCGCTGATACTTACGAAACAAGCCCTGACTTCCTTGCGCGAGGGACAACGTCTCCGCATATTGATCGACAACAAAATCTCTTGCGATAACGTCTCCCGTTTTCTTAGGGATCACGGCATGTCTCCGGTACAATCCTGCGAGGAGGGAGTTTACACTCTGGAGGTGGAAAAGGGAGACGATGTTTCAGAAATGGGGGATGCCGCCGCCTATTGTACGCCGACCGAGGTGACGACGGGACCGGTGGTCGTCATCAACCACCATGGAATGGGCTCGGGTTCGGAAGATTTGGGGAAGATCCTCCTGCAGGCCTGCGTAAACACCCTCAAAGACATCTCACCACGGCCGGCAGCCATCGTGTGCTACAATGCGGGTGTCTTTGTCGCAGAGGAGGATTCTCCCACCATTCCGGCACTGCAGGAACTTGTAAAGCAAGGAGTCACGCTGCTCGTGTGCGGAACCTGCGTCGACTATTTTGAACTGAAAAACCGGATCGCGGTCGGTACGATCTCCAACATGTACGACATTCTGCAGCAGCTTTCGACCGCTGGACGGATCATAACCCTGTAGATGGCAATGGCACGAAATACCTATTTTGACAACGCGGCGACGTCCTTCCCTAAGCCGACATCGGTTGCCGCCGCCATGACCCGCTACCTGAACGAGGTGGGAGGTCCCTACGGCCGCAGCGCTTACACCCGCGCCCTCGAGGTCTCAAGAACCGTCGAGCAGGCTCGCGACCTGCTCGCCGAGCGGATGGGAGCCCGGTGCGGCGAGCAGGTCGTGTTCGCACCAAATGCCACCCATGCCATCAATCTCGTTCTGCGCAGCATCCTCGAGCAAGGCGGGCAAGTGCTTATCTCGCCCCTGGAGCACAATGCCGTAACCCGGCCTCTGGCAGCATTGGCCCAAAAATATGAGACCTCCTTCGGAATGATGCCTCATTCTGCCGACGGCCGTGTTGACCCTGACCGACTTCCCGACATGGTAACGGACGCCATGGTGCTTGCCATAGTCAACCACCAGAGCAACGTCAACGGCGTGATTCAGCCCCTGCAAGAGATCAAGCGCCAACTCGGCGACATACCGCTGCTGGTCGATGCCAGCCAGTCTTTCGGCTCCATCCCGCTGCAGGTCGACAACTGGAACATCGATTTTCTGGCTTTCACGGGGCACAAAGCCCTGCTGGGGCCCACCGGGGTTGGCGGTCTCTTCCTGCGCCATCCCGAAGCGATGGAACCGCTGATCTACGGAGGCACCGGCAGCGCTTCTGAAAGCTTTGACATGCCGGATTGCTGCCCTGACCGCTTCGAAGCCGGAACCCCTAATATCGCCGGCATTTACGGGCTGCTGGGTGCCCTGCAGGAACCTGACTTCTGTCGGCATTCGCGGGAGGAATACCTGCAGCTCATCATAAACCTTCAAAGCATCCCTTCCTTAAAGGTATTGTGCGCCGAGCATTTTGAGCACCAGGGCGACGTCATTTCCATAATGCAGCCGGGAGGCGATCCGGCAACCTTGGGCCGCAGCCTCTTTGAGGATTTCGGCATCGAGACCCGCGCGGGGCTCCACTGCGCGCCCCTGGCTCATCGGACCCTCGGCACCTTCCCGAACGGCACCCTGCGCATCGGCATCTCCCGGTACCATTCGGCGGACGATTTCGGTTATTTTTGTGAGGCAGTCAGGAAATGCATTCACCCATGAACACTCTTCTACTGTTCGAATCCACGCGATCTGTTATCAAGGCGGAGGAGTGCCTTCGGTCAAACGATATTGACTGCCAGGTCATTCCGGTTCCAAAAGCCATCTCTTCAGAGTGCGGCATGGCCATATCGATCGACACCGCAGCGAAAGAACGTGCCGAAGAACTGTTGCAGGAACGGGGGCTGAAAGTCAGGATTCATGAACAGGCCGCACCGAAGAAACCCTGCTTCGACCTGCTTACCACGGTTGAACAGGGCGGCTGTTCGGCCAAACTGCCACCGGAGGTCCTGTTCGATGCGGTCGACAGGCTACCGAAAAATAGCGACCCGAATCTGCTGGTGGGATGCGGAACCGGCGACGACGCCGGCGCCTATCGGCTCACCGATGAAATCGCCCTGATCGAAACCACGGATTTTTTCCCTCCCATCTGCTCGGACCCGTTCGAGTTCGGCCAGATCGCCGCGGCGAATGCGCTGAGCGACGTCTACGCCATGGGCGGCCGGGTTCTGTCCGCCATGAACCTGGTGATGTTTCCGGCCAGCGGAATTCCCTTTGAGGCCCTGCATGAAATCATTCGTGGCGGTCAGGAGAAGGTCGCCGAAGCCGGCGGCAACCTGGTGGGAGGCCACACCATTGCCGACTATCCGCCGAAATACGGCCTGGCAGTAACCGGCACGGTACACCCTGAGCGCCTGATCACCAACGCCAACGCAACGCCGGGCCAGGTCCTCATCCTGACCAAACCGCTCGGCACCGGAACCCTGGTCGCCGGCCAGCGGCTGGGACGGGCAAGCGCCGCCGACTACCGAAGAGCCCTCGATTCCATGAAACAGCTCAACCGGACGGCCGCCGAAATCATGCAGGAGTTCAATATCCGCACCGCTACCGACGTCACCGGCTTCGGCCTGCTGGGGCATGCCCTCAATATTGCCAAAGCGAGCAACATCAGCCTAGAGATCGAAACTTCGCTGATCCCTGCCCTGCCAGGAGCGCTGGAACTCCTTGATGAGGGCTGCATCCCCGGCGCCTGTTACCGCAATCTCGATCATGTCGAAGCGGCCACCGATTTCACCGCAGGCCTTTCTTACCCCCGCAAGATGCTTAGCCTGGACCCTCAAACTTCCGGCGGCCTGCTCATGTGCGCACCGCCCGAGGCGACGGACTCCATTTTGGCAGAACTTCATCAACGGGGCTGCCCTTTCGCTGCGGTTATCGGCCAGACCACCGCTCTGGAACAGAACCACCTGGTTGTGCGCTAACCTTGCCACCAGTTCCCTGGCACGAAGGTTACGGAGCAAATTAAACGACCGAAACGATCTCGCGTTCCCGCACAACATCGGTTTTGACAGAGACAAGATACTCACACTATTTCCGAGCTACTGCCGTCCTAAGAGCAAAGCCAGGCGTTATGACCATCATCTCCTCCTGTAAAAAATCCACGCGTAAGTAGCTGGCCCCGGAGCCGTGAAAGTCACACCGGCAGCCACACGCTCCCCGTCGATTCGGTCTAGCAGAAACTGTTTTAAGCAGCGCCAAAACAAATCCATCAAATAACAACAGCCCCGCCAGTGACTGGTGGGGCTGTTGTTTAGGAGATTTGTGCGCCAAGCGACTTAAAACTAAACCTCCCCAGAACACCGTCCCCCCCCCAAAAAAAGCCAGCCCCCAAACTATTCCTGTAATCTTTTTTAAAATTCTATTTTATTTTAGATTTTTTCCTTGACTTACTGGTTTAAAGTGATTACGATTTTTTTACTTAAACTCTAACTGGAGGATTAATTATGTCGATTAAGTTTTGGACCTCACGCCACAGGGCTACCCTTTACAACATCTTTGATAAAGTGCGCCTTTACAATTTTGCCGTCATCGACGCTATTTTTATGAGAGACATGCTTGATCAAAAAATCACTCAAAAAGCCTATCGTCGTATTGAAAATGAATGGCTAACCTACCTGGAAGACATCTATGACGAAATGCCAGACAAAGAGGAAAACCTTATAATCTGCAGCATAAATGAAAATCAATACTTACTATTTATGGCTGGCAAAGCTGACGAAATCTGCAAAACAATCCAAACTAGAATTGAAGAGATCAGCGACATAAAAACAAAAAGGGAAAAGGAAGAAGATTAACTTATTAAACTTTCCCGCACCTTTTCCTATTGACTCACAGCAAAGCTCAAAACATTTATCACCAAAAATCGTCAGGAATAACAATGAAATTTAACGACGTAATTGATTTTTTTGAAGAAATACACAACTTATTACTTCTCAAAAGCGACCAAAAACACTTATCTAAAACACAGGAAACAAGATTAGCCAAATTAATCGATTGGTGGAATAATTTCGAATGCCCTGAGGGTAGATGCACAGCCACGGAATGCCCATATGCGAAACCAATTGATTGGGTTGAATTTCATGGTTATACAGATCTTCACGACTTAATAAGCCACTTGGACGCAACCAAGGCAATTACAGAAATTCCATCTCGAAAAACTATTGACCCGTTGAAAGCACCATGGGCGCGGCGACCAGGGCATTTTAGTCCGTAGCCTTCCTCACAAACGGCCTCTCTCACCATGCCCTTTAAAAAGAAAACCCTCTTCATTTTTATCACTACGCGACCTTTTACCTTGCGCCCTAACGACTTACGCTGAAATGGCATAGTTTGGCCTAGTCGTCCCCCGTAAAAATCGAATTTGGTCGCTAGGCGCCCGAGGATTGCAGGCTAATCGTTGCAGTGCACACTCAATGCTTCGTTAGTCTGCACAGAAGTAGTGATCACAAGACTTTGCAGATGGGGCACTTAAACATTGGTGTCTGTTTTTAAGTCTACCTACACTCTTATTGAGAAACCAAAAATCGCGTTTCTTATAGTTTGCCCCAAAATCGGGAAGTCTAATGGCTATGGGGCACTCCCATCGCAGGCAATTTAGATGCAGATATGGAGGTTTTATGATTGAGCCCTTCGAACAATTCATGGTCGTTCGCTATCTGTTGCAACTGCTTACCCATGGCCAGCTACCACCCAAAGCAATGGCCGAAGTCTGTGATTTTCTTGAAGGCAACTGCTCCTTTTTAGGACTGGAGCTCTGGGACGAAAACTTTTCGGAAGGTTTGGACAAGTACCAAGATGCAGTTCGGGAGAAGACCGGCGTTCGGACCGCCTATCGCAACATCCTGGCTACGATCAAAACCAAACTGAACAAGCGCTTTGCTGAACTGGAGGGAACGCCGCCAGGAAGCCTGGAAACCAACTTGATCGTGCTGGCCGAAGAGCTGAAGCTGGACTCTTTGGAACGGGAATTCCTGGGCCTCTTGGTTCGTTATCGAATCCATGAAAATTTTACCTGTCTGTTTAATGACCTGACCCGAAAGCACTTGAGTCTTGTGGCGGCCTGCGCCT
>ENA-ORCT01000770-ORCT01000770.1-marine-metagenome-genome-assembly--contig:-NODE-770-length-14043-cov-2.591293_pt1 | contig 14043 bp, 11 predicted proteins | sample MGYA00248632_ERZ508511 | MGnify/ENA primary metagenome ERZ508511 (study PRJEB26182, sample SAMN06268839) | marine metagenome | isolation source: Tt an P1-techrep anaerobic enrichment on pine from sediment...
TTGGTAAGATGGCGGAATTCTTCCAGGTTTGCACGACTGAGGAAGAAGTGATGCAGGTCATCTCCCAGAACATGGAACTGCTTTTCCCGGTCGACGCCGGTGCCGTTTATATACTGGAAAAAAATCCCAAAAGTTAAAGAAGCTGACTTTATACCGTTCCATATTACCGGAAACAGAGGCGTATCTAATGCTGAATTAGGAGAAGAATTGATCTTCAAAGAAGGTAGAACGTATCGAATCCGAACAGCCACCCCTTGCCAGCATATTCGTCCAGGACGTTTGGAGGTAATCCGCCTGGTCAGCAACCCGGTTGAAATTACGATTCAGCCGTTTGAAAACTCACCTCAACAAGCCGAACAAGCAATCCATTGGGGCGAACAAGTCGATGGTTTACAATTGGGATTGTACTTTGATTTAGATCGAGATTATTTCTATCAGGGCGAGCGGGTGGGGTTCAATGTGTATGCGCGTAATACAGGTGATAAAACAATCATTCTCCAGCGTTCCGTTTTTCCCCCTCTGACCATACACGATTCGAACGGGCAGCGTAAACAGATATTTGTGCCGCTTCGGGACTCCTTCCCGGTCCAACCGGTTTATCTAACCATAGATCCGGGACAAACTACACGAGTCTGTCAGACAGGATTCTCATTAGCTCAAAAAGCCGATAACGGCTTCGCCTATTACTTCAATCCGGAACCGGGGATATACTCCGTTCAGCAGAGATTTGAATTCCGCGAAAGTGAACAGGCAAACTGGCATGGCGAGCTGGCGACCGGAACATTAACAATGAAAATATTGCCGGAAGATACGGCAGTCGAGATCGATACTGCCGAGATCATCCGCATTTTAGAGAAGGAACAAATCAACTCTATTATGACAACGCATTCACAGTCAATATATATAATACTCACAGACGGCCGTCAATATAAGGGGACCTATGTTTATGCCGAAGCGGGCAAGTATGCTGATGATCCGAATCTTTTCGACATTCTGAATCTCGTGATGCACATCCAAAAGAACCGCTCGGAGGAGCAATCCAAAAATTGGCAGATTGTATGTGAATGAAGGCTGCAAGCCGCTGAAGAAGTATAATCGGTTTACTTCCTGATGGTGTTTTTGCCTGAAACCTGAATCTGTTTCAGCAATACCGACAGAGTTGTGCTATAAAAAACCCCCGACAAGATCGGGGGTTATGCAAATCATACGTTGCAGAAAATGAACTGTGTTCATTCTTTGAGGACGAGGTTTTCGATAAAGAACTCCATCATTCTGTTTTGGCTCACCCCGGTGTGCCCCCTGTCGGGACCAACCTGGACCTCGAAACTTTTACCGGCCCGGGTCAGGGCCGCAATAAGCTGCATCGAATTTGAAATGTGGACATTGTTATCCGCAGTACCGTAATAGAGAAGGAGTCGGCCCTTTAAATCATCGGCATAGGTCATGATCGCAGCGGCGTCATAGCCCGCCTCGTTTTCCGAGACAAGGCCGTTATAACGCTCTGAGTAAATATTATTGTAGTTTCGATAGTCGGTCACCGGCGAGGATGAACTTGCGGCGGTGAAGACATCCGGGTATCTCATCAGCTCGGTTGCCGCAGTAGTGCCGCCGTAGGAAGTCCCGAACACACCGATTCCATTCTCGTCTACATAGGGACGATTCATAATCGCTTTTACACCATTGGCAATATCATCCATTTCGGTAATACCCAAATGCTGATAATACGAATCGAGTAGAGCCTTGCCCCGGTTGCCGTAGCTGCGTGCCTCAACATTGACAATGAGAAAACCGTATTCTGTGAGGGTATTCGGTGTTGTGAAATTCTCGGTAGGGCTATTGCTTCTCGACGGTCCCCCATAAACGGTTAAAAGAACCGGATATTTTTTCTTCGGGTCAAATGTCGAAGGAAAATGAAGCATGCCATAGAGCGTCGTCTTGCCGTCTGCGGCGAGGTATGTGTACATTTCGACCTTCTTGAGACCGAGCTCGTTAAAGCGGGTTAAATCGGACGATGAAAGCTCTGTGATGATGTTGCCTTCCATGTCGACAAGACGGTTGGCAGGCGGGACGTCGTGCGTTTGATACGTGTCGATAAAGTATGTGCCGTCTGGTGATAAATCGATCCTGTGGTTGAACTTCGGGTCCGTAAGTCTCCTGTCGCCCTTGCCGTCGAGGCCGACACGGTGCAATTGCTCCTTCATAAAGTTGTCGCCGTCGCGGCCCATATAATACATCAGGCCGGTCTCTTCATTAATGTCAACGATACTGCCTACATCAAAGTTTTGATTTGTCAGCGGTGTGATAAGTTCGCCGCTCAGGTCATAAAGATAATAATTCCGAAAGCCCGTTCGCTCGCTTGCGAGGATAAAACGCCTGCCGTCTTCGAGAAAACGGATATAAGGTGCATGCGTTACCCAGCCTGTAAGCCACTGATCGCGGAAGATAACGCGGCATTGACCCGTTTCAGGATTGGCTGCTACCAGTTCGAGTGTATTTTGCTTTCGATTCATCCGGCTGAAGAGCAGTTCTGTGCCGTCCGGCGACCAGTAGATTCGATAAACGTAATAGCCGAGCACCGAGTCCTCGAAAGGCTTGCCGTCACGCACATCGATTTCAATCGTTTGGTCTGTTTCTATGTCATAAACATAAAGAGAAACAACCGGGCTAACCGTGCCTGCCTTGGGATAGGTATCGATTTCAAGCGTGTTGTATTGGCTGACCTGGTCCAGCAGGAGATAATGATCTTTGACCTGGCTTTCATCAAATCCGTAATATGCAACCTTTTTGCTGTCCTGTGACCAGAATATCCCTCTGGCCATACCAAGCTCTTCGCCGTAAATAACGGTTGCTATGCCGTAACGGAGGCGGTCCTCAATGCTGCCATCGGTCGTAATGGGCTTGTTCGGATCCCCCTCGATTCCGTCGATATACAAATTGCCTTCGCTCGAGAAGGCATTATATTTCTCATCAGGTGACGTTGCGGATGTTGTTTGATTGCGTGCAATACCGCCGGTACTCATGACCTGGCCTGCACTTACGAAGCTTGTGTCGCCTCTGCCCATCATGCCGAAACCTCGTCCGCCACTGCCTCTTCTTGCCCTTGTACCTCTTCCACCACGGCCGGGTGGGGTCTGTTCCTGCTCGACGGCAGCGATTTCGGTTATCTTTTTCGATGCGATGTCATAGTGGTATCTGGTGTTGCCTTTAACATATTCTACGGCCTTACCGTCATCGACCCAGTTTGCTGAAGGCCTGCCAACGGCGCCTCTTATCTGCCCGTTCATTGCTTGGTATTGAGCATATCCCGGCATACCCGAAAGCGGCTCAGCTAAAGTCGGCGGCGCCGGTTCCTGCACTTGTGCATTTTCAGCTTCAGAAGTTTTTACAGGTTGACTCGTATGACACGAGGTCCCGGCAAACAAGGCAGCTAAAAGTAAGATAAACAACGGTCTCAGCGTGTGTTGGTTCGACTCTCTTTTAATCATTGATTTTCTCCTTAAGTCTTTAAAACATTACAGGCTATTTCACCATACCGAACCGCCGACTTACGGATTGGCTGTCCTTCGCTGATGACATGGTCATGTCTGCTTAATATCGACACATCAACACTGTCAACATTTATGAAAGACAGTGATGAGTATTAGATTTTTTCAATATATTCGAACCTCGGAGCTTGGCTTGAAAGTATTGTTAATAGCGATCAGACATTAAGAGCGACAGAAAAAATTATACAACAAGGTTTTTCAGTAATTCCATCACGTCAGACGGAGTTTCTACAGATTCCACATACTCTACGCTGTTTGCATCCGCCGCGGCCATCATCGCCAACAGCGGCTGCCAGAACGCCCCCACAAGAATGATTGGTTTATCCGCGTTGGCAAAGCCCTTGTTCTTGTGCTCCCACACGTTCGCCAGTTCCAGCAGCGTTCCAGTCCCGCCAGGCAGTACGATGTACGCATCCCCCAGCTCGATCAATTTCGCCAGTCGGTTTTCCAGGCAATCGGTCGAAATCTCATCCGTTACAAATTCGTTGGCCCCGCTTCGCTTAAACGCCGTGCATGTAACACCGATCACCTTGCCGCCGACGGCAGCCGCACCTTTCGCCGCGGCCAGCATCGTCCCACCGTACCCGCCGTTGGCAATCGTAAAACCATTCTCCGCCAGTAATCGCCCGAGCGACTCCGCCATCTCAAAGACACTGTCACCGGGACTGGCCTTGCTCGTTCCAAAAACGGTAACCGTTTTTATATTCGTATGACTCATAATACGCTGCCCAATTGCTGTCCCATCTTGAAGGCCTTCAAAGATTGCTTTTTGTCCAGTATGTCGCTGTCACCGGAAGCAACCTTGCCCAGATACAATTTGCCAACGGTGCCGGCCCCAAGACACCGCGCTGCGTTTTTCATGGTCTTTATGGGGTTCGACATCAGCCATCGGCCGATAAACGCCGGGCAGGCACTGGCGGTTAAGATCACCGCCGACTTTTCACATTTTTTGATACGCAGCGAAGGGATTTTTTTTATTTTCCACGGCCAATACGCGTAGCAGATAAGCCGCTCAATAAAACGTTTCATGATCGCCGTCACATTACCGAAATTAATCGGCGAAGCAAACACAATCCCATCCGCCGCTTCGAGGGCGTCCAAAATCCCGGCCATATCGTCTGTTAGTGGGCACTTTCCCCGTTTGGCACCGGTATCCTGTGTGCACGCCCGGCAGTTTGTGCAGAACTCAATATGCTTATCCAAAAGCATGATCTTCTCGACCTGCGCACCGGCCTTGGCGGCCCCGGCCAGCAATTCATCGACGGCCGTATCGATCACATGCCCGGGCCGATACGTCCCCACAACCGCAACTATTTTTTTCATAAGATTATTTCCCGGCTTTCTTGCGCGTATATGCCAGCAATCCACCGGCCAGCAGGATATCCCGATCGCGCTGCGACAGATTCAGCTTACCTACAAATTCCACGCCCGCGGTCTTGTCCATGATGGTGACCGAGTCTTTATCCTTGACCGCATCCAGCAAGCCCGGGATCTCGAATTCATCGTCCTGGCTGATCTTGTCATAATCGGCTGGGTTGTCAAACTCCAGCGGTACGATGCAGAAGTTAATCAGGTTTGCCTTGTGAATCCGCTCGATGGCCTTGGCGATTACCACCCGCACACCCAGGTACATCGGACACAGCGCCGCATGTTCCCGGCTGGATCCCTGGCCGTAGCTGTCGCCGCCGACCACGATCCCCGCAACGTCTTGTTGTTTCAACGCCAACCCGCGTTCGGCAAAGGTCGGCTGACCTTCCTCATTGAAGCAGTTAAAGACATACTTGCTGTACTCCGGTACATTCGAGCGATATTTCAAAAATGCCCCCGCCGGCATAATATGATCGGTCGTGATCTTGTCGCCGTACTTACCCAGCACTTGTCCGGCCAGCGATTCCGGCAGCGGTTTGGGGCTTTCCGGCACCACGATTGTCGGTCCGCGAAGCACCTCGGCACTTCCCGCTTCAGCTGCGGGCAGCGGCTCATCAATCATGCTGTCGTCGATCAGAAATTCCCTGGGCATCTTGAATTTCGGGTAGTTCAGGCCCATCATGGTTTTCATGTCCCGCGGATCGGTGATCTCGCCCATGATCGCCGAGGCGACCGCCGTTTCCGGGCTGACCAGGTAGCTCTGATCTTTCTTCGTGCCGGAGCGGCCGGGGAAATTGCGGTTAAACGTCCGCAGCGTCACTGTCCCGTCGGCGGGGGAGAAGCCCTGCCCGATGTACGGCCCGCAGCCGGACTCGATAATTCGTGCCCCTGCGGCGATCATTGTTGCCAGCGCCCCGTTTTCAGCTAACATCTGCAAGACTTGCTTGCTGCCCGGTGCGATCCCCAACTCGACCATCGGGTCAATCTTACGGTCCTTGAGGGCCTCGGCGACCATCATCATATCCGCCAGGCTGGAATTGGTGCAGCTTCCGATGACGACCTGGTTGATCTTGCGTCCGGCGATCTCCGAAATCGGCGCGATATTATCCGGTGATGACGGACAGGCCGCCATCGGCTCCAGTTCAGACAGGTTGAAGTCGATCACACGATCATACGTCGCATCCGGGTCGGCGTGCAGTGGCATATAATCCTCATTGCGCGCTTGAGCCATAATAAATTCTTCCGTCATCTTATCACTGGGGAAAATGCTCGTCGTCACGCCCAGTTCGGCGCCCATGTTCGTCACGGTGGCCCGCTGCGGCACGGTCAAACTTTCCACGCCTTTGCCAAAGTATTCGACTACGCAGCCGACGTTGCCCTTGGTGGTCAGAATGCTCAGCAGTTTCAATATTATGTCCTTGCTGGCGACCCAGTCGTGCAGTTTGCCGGTCAGGTTCACGCCGATGACTTTGGGACAGGTCAAATAGAACGGTCCGCCGCCCATGGCGACTGCGACGTCCATGCCGCCGGCGCCGATGGCCAGCATCCCAATCCCGCCGCCGGTGGGGGTGTGGCTGTCGCTGCCCAGCAGCGTCGCCCCCGGCCGTCCAAACCGCTCCAGATGCACCTGGTGACAAATACCGTTACCCGGCCGCGAGTGATAAACCCCGCTCTTGCCCGCAATGGTCTTCAGATACAGGTGGTCGTTGTGGTTTTCCGGGCCGAACTGGCTCATGTTGTGATCCACGTAGCTGACCGACAACTCGGTCTGCACGCGGGCGGTCCCCATTGACTCGAACAGCAAAAATGCTGTCGTCCCCGTGGCGTCCTGTGTCAGCGTCTGGTCAATCCGGATGCCGATGGGTGTTCCGGCCTTCAATTCACCCTCGATCAGGTGCCGTTGCAGTATTTTATATGTTAACGTCTGTGCCATTGGGTTATCTCCTTTTTATGTCTCATTTTTAAGTTTAACCAGGAAACGAACACTACCACAACCCCGCTGAAAATTCAAGATTCAAGATTCAAGAAAAGCCTGCGATTTTGGTTTTTATAATGTGGCCGGAGTCACTGCATTTAGAAATCACCGCACGGGAATTCAGGCGGACATAAACGCGATGAACTGATATTCTTGATTTTTGGGAGCATTTTGTGACGTGCCTGCATAATTAACCTTGTCAAAAGCGGTTACGCGGGTTATATTGCGGTCGTACGGGCCCTGTGATACCATCACACGTTGTCCGCCGAACTGATATAAACCGGATTCTGTGAGAGTTGCCGTTATGAATTTCAGGATTGAAAAAGATTCCATGGGAGAGATACAAGTTCCTGAAAACGCTTACTATGGGGCTCAAACTGCGCGATCACTGGAAAATTTCAACATCGGCACTGAAATAATGCCGCTTGAGGTGATTCGGGCGTTTGGGATATTGAAAAAGGCTGCAGCGATGGTCAATTGCGAATTGGGTCTGCTGGCCGAAGACAAGGCCAAACTGATTACCGCCGCGGCGGATGAAATTATCGCCGGCAAGATGGATGAGCAGTTTCCACTGCGTGTCTGGCAGACCGGCAGCGGTACCCAATCCAACATGAACGTCAACGAGGTCATTGCCAACCGGGCGATTGAAATCGCCGGCGGCTGTCTAGGCAGCAAAGATCCGGTTCACCCCAACGATCACGTCAATATGTCCCAGTCGTCCAACGATACTTTTCCGACGGCGATGCATATTGCGGTAACAACGGCGATACATCAGCGGTTGCTGCCGGAAGTCAAGGCGTTACATGCACTTGTGCAAAAGAAACGCCAGGAATTTGCGGAGATTGTCAAAATTGGCCGAACGCATTTGATGGACGCAGTACCGCTGACGCTGGGACAGGAATTTTCCGGTTATGCTGAACAGCTTCACCGCGGGCATAGACGTATCGAACAATGTCTGCCGCGATTGTATGAATTGGCGATTGGTGGGACGGCGGTCGGAACGGGATTGAATACGCATCCGGAGTTTGCTGAGCGGGTTGCGAAAAGAATAGCCGAATTGACGGGCCTGCCGTTTGTCAGTGCCCCGAATAAATTCGAAGCACTGGCCGCCCATGATACGATGGTCGAAACCAGTGGAGCCTTGAAAACGCTGGCGGCGTCGCTGAATAAAATCGCCAACGATGTCCGCTGGCTCGGTTCCGGCCCGCGTTGCGGCATCGGTGAATTGCGTCTTCCCGCGAATGAACCCGGCAGCTCGATTATGCCCGGCAAGGTCAATCCGACCCAGTGTGAAGCATTGACCATGATCGCTGCACAGGTTGTCGGCAATGATATGACCGTGGCGATGGCAGGGGCGTCCGGTAACTTTGAGCTGAATGTGTTTAAGCCGGTGATTGTGTATAACCTGCTGCAATCGGTTCGATTACTGGCGGACGGCTGTAAAAGCTTCGGCGAGCGATGCGTTGCCGGTCTGGAAGCGAATAAAAAAGTGATTGATGCTTATGTACACAATTCTCTCATGCTGGTGACGGCCTTAAGCCCGCACATCGGGTATGACAAAGCCGCACAAATCGCCCACGAAGCCCATCACAAGGGAATCACGCTCAAAGAGGCGGCCGTTTCTCTGGGATACTTAACCGCAGAACAATTCGAAAAGATTGTTGTTCCTGAAAATATGATCGGCCCGTGATCAAATAGGGTGAATCACGGCGAGCATAGAGAATCATCAGTTACTCTGCCGTATTTTTCACTCTTTTGACCAAATCCGGGTATTGAGATTCAGGTCTTTCACAATGCCGGCGGCAAAGGCAAGGTCGCAGTAGTAGTGATACACAGGATTGAAGTCATCCAGATTTGAGAGGTATTTCGGCTCGAACATGTTTTTGTTCATGGGTACTGCTACGAACACTTTTGATCCGGTAAATGACAGGTAAACTTTGGTGCCGCTTTTGTTTTTGAAATCAAGGATTCGCCGCATCAGGCTGGTGGAGAGAATATAGCGGGATTCGACCTGGTCATTGCCGTAAACGACGAATTCCCGCTCAAATTCCGGGTCTTCCAGTTTCACCAGGTCCGGCCGCCCGATGTTCCAGGATTGCAGCATTTTACCAAAGCCGCCGAACAGTTTCTCCGCCGAATCCGGCAAAACCAGCGTTTGGCCCTGAAAGTCCTTGTTGAAATCTGCGATGAAGAATAATCCTTTGAAGATTGTATGCCATTCCGTTCGGCGGTTTTTGCGGGTGCCGGAGGTGGTTTTGTATTCGGCGTGCAGTTCGGAGAACATGATGTCGGTTTTGCCCACCCGTCCGCGGACCAGGTCCTCGCCGCTATAGCGGTCGATATGGTGGGTAAACAGCTTGGACATCTGAAAGGTATGCTTGTCGATAAGGCCATTGGGTGTATAGGACAGGTCCGGTTCAAGAAAGTGGATGATTTTACCAATAATACGCTGCTTGAACTCCAGCTTAAAACCGCTTCCGATGCACTTGAAAGCGATCGCGCCGATGATGACACAGATGATGGCAATAACAATCAGCACCGGCGGAGGTCCGCCGGCAGACAGAATAACCCCGGCGGCGATCAATCCCAGGACGACGATGACACCGATGGCGATTATGGAATTTTGCATGATCTGCTTACGCCGGGCTTCAAGCTGTTTTAAATCAGCGGACAGCTCATCAGTATAAAAAGCTTTCAGTTCGTCTAATGTTTTCATATTTACTCCTTCGTCCAGATACGGGTATTTAAGTTGAATTCGTCGACAATCCCAATAAATAATATCAAATCCTGAAAATAGTGATAGGTATCAATATAATCAACCAGGCTCTTGAAATAGGGTGGTTCGAATTTATTACTCCTGCATGAAACTGCAATATACAGCATGGAATCCTTAAATGACAAAAAGATTGCCTCGCCCGTTTTTTTTCTGAAGTCGAGGATTTTTTCCATGATCAGAGGTGTCAAGACATAACGGGCCTGGATCTGATCTGTGCCGTAAACAACGAATTCCTTTTCAAATTCGGCATTGTCCATCTTCATCAGTTCCCCGTGAATGAAGTTGTGTGACTGCATCAGACTGCCAAATCGCCCCAAAAATTTCTCCGCCTTGTCGGGCATGACTAAAATTTTTCCGTAAAAGCTTTTATGAAAATCCGCCACAAAGAAGAGTCCGTTGAAAACATTATGTTTTTGTTTTCTTATTAAAGCCCAAAGGGCCAGAAACGGATTACGTTGTGCAAGTGCAAGGGCTACGGAAGAAAGGACTGAATCGCCGCTTTCATCGTCTTGATACTGCGCTTTTACTTCCGAAAATAGTACTTTTGTTTTATCGACTTTTCCGGAAACCAGGTCTTCCCCATCAAACATGTTGACATATCTTTCAAAAATTTCTGCCCGTCGAAATGTAATTATATCAATAGAACCCTCAGGAGCGTATTTGAGGTTTTGATCGATAAAACGGATCATCGGTTCAATAATCATGCTTTTGAAAGTGGCGCGATAATCCTTCGTGAAATACCAAACAGCAAAAAAACACCCAACAAGACAGAGTGTCCAGGATACGAATACGAAAGCAACTGATTCAATCGAGTCTATCGCTAATAATAAAGAGACAAGTCCAGCTAAAAGAATCAGAATTACGAGTGTGAACCCACATTTTTTCAGAATATCCCTTCGGATGCCGTCAAGAACTAATAACTCGGCAAACAGCTCCTCGCTGTAAAATTCTTTAAATTGGTCATAGCTTTTCATAGCAGCGATTCAAAATGATTATAACAACTTTCCGATCTCCGGGTTTTCGCGTTCACCTGCTTCGATCTGGAAGAGGGGTTTTTCCTGGAAGTTAAACATACCGGCGATGATGTTGGTCGGAAACGTTTGGACGGAGTTATTATAATCAGTGACTGAGGCATTATAGGCCCTGCGTGCGGCGGAAATCTGCTCCTCCAGTTCGTTCAGCGTCCGCTGCAGGTGCATAAAATTGTCCGAGGCCTTCAGGTCCGGGTAATTTTCAACGGTTGCACGAACAACCCCCAATAATTGCATAAAGCTGTTTTCCAGCCCAACCTTTTGATTTTCACTCAGTTGCCCCTGCTCGGCCTGTGCGCGGGCCTGGGTGACATTTTCAAAGAGCGTCCGCTCATGGTCGGCGTACCCTTTGACGGTTGAAACAAGGTTGGGGATCAGGTCCCAGCGTTTTTTCAGCAGGGCGTCCATCGTTCCGAAAATATTATGGATCTGGTTGCGTTTCCGCACCAGCGTGTTGTACATGGCCACCGGCACCAGCAGCACAACCAGTAATAACACAATTCCCACGGCGATACAGGGCATGACGGACTCCTTTAAAAACCGTTTTTACAAAACCATACCGGATACGCGTACCTGCGTCAATATCAAAGACGCCTTTATGGGTCAAGTGTTTCGCAAGAAATGCAAATACGGCTGATAATATGATTATTTTCGGTGTCATGAGCCCTTATTTATGATGCGTGAACACAACTTTACAAATGACCTGCACAAAAGGAGGTTTTTTTCAATAAAATCCGGCAAGTTGGTTAAAGCCGCCGGCATATTTTCCGATATACCAAGGGTTGACGAACAGTACGGATAAGCACACAACAACAATCGATGATCAAACAATGAATTGAGCTGGTAACCGCTGATGAGCGATACGAATAAATCAGAATCGAATAATCACAAGATAACATCGTGTATGCAGAAGTGTCGGCTGGATATCATTACCCCGCTGGCCAAAAAGATCAATTGCCTGGATGTCAAACGGATTGCTGAAATCTGTATCCATGAGATTCCCACATTGGTCGGGGCCAAGCTGGCTTCATTGTATATTCTTGATGAAAACAGCGACATCCTGCATCTGGAAAAAAACAACCATCCCTTCCTGATCAATAACATCGTTTCGCTGAATCAAAATCCCCCTTCACCGATGGTGGCGGCGGTTCGCAGCAAGGAACTGCTGATTATAGACGATGTCGAAACACATAAAGGCCCCAATATCAACAACACGCGTCGGGTCTTTTCACAAAATTATCACACCAAAGCCTGCATCATTGCACCGCTGATCTGTCACGGACAGGTCGTCGGCGTGCTGAATCTCAGCGAGAAAGAGGATGGTGACCGTTTTACCCCCGATGACATTGCGATTGTCGAACTGTTTCGCCAACTGGTCGGTGCTTCCATTGGAAACATCAATCTCTTTGAAAAAACACAACGGCAGGCCAAAACAGACGGCCTGACCGGGATGCTCAATCACCGGATGTTTTATGAAACACTGGAGATTGAATTACGTCGTGCACAGCGGTACGGCGGAAAGCTTTCAATTATTATGATCGATATTGACAACCTCAAACCCATCAATGACAATTACGGGCACCGCGCCGGTGACATGGCAATCAAGCAGATTGCCCGCCGCATCAGTGCATGCATTCGCCAGATTGATATTGCTGCCCGGTATGGCGGGGATGAGTTTGCGGTCATTCTTCCGAATACCTCACTGGATGATGCGTCTGTCGTGGCCGAGCGAATGGTCAACATGACGTCGGGAACACCGATGCTCTGGGAACATCATCGCATCCCGCTGTCGATTAGTGTTGGTGTGGGGCGGTATGACGGTCACAGTTCCTCCGGCGATGTCACCAAGGCCACCGATCAGGCCCTGTATGCCGCCAAGCAGGCCGGTAAGGGCCGCGTCCATGTTTTTGATTCCATCGATCCTGCACCGGTTCAATAACCGGGCCCAAATCACTTCGTCAATTGACGGACTTCTTCTGCGATGATCCGGAAGCCGGTTTCAACCACGGTCCTGTCCTGGGCGTAATTGATTCGCAGGCATTGATCACCGTGCGGGTGCGGTTGCTTGCACCCAAAGAAAAAGTAATGTCCCGGCACGACGATCACCCCGCGTTCCTTGAGCTGTTGATAAAGCCGGTGACACGGTACGGGCAGATCCTTAAACCATAGCCAGAGGAAGAAAGCGCCTTCCGGTTTGTGGATGACGATGTTGAGGTCTTTGAAATAATGGCGAGCCAGTGCAACGGCTGTTTCCATTTTCTCACGATAAAACGGCTGGACATGGTCCCGGCATATCGAAAGGATACTGCCGGAGCGTACCATTTCCGTTGCGATGGCCGTTCCCATGCCGCCGGGCGATAAGGTGATAACCGCGTTAATCCGGCTGATACGACGGGTCACTTCTTCGGGGCCGATCACGATACCGGTGCGCGTGCCGGGCAGGCCGAGTTTGGACAAGCTCATGCAGACGATGCTGTGTTCATCCCAGTAGGGATTGACATCGCAGTAGATCACATCCGGAAACGGTTTGCCGTAGGCGTTGTCGATAATCAACGGAATCTGACGAGACCTGGCTAACGTTGCCAGTTTCCTGATTTCGTCATCGGTCAGGACGTTGCCTGTCGGGTTGGTCGGGCGGGATACGCATATCGCACCGATGTCGTCATGAATATGGAGTGAGTCAAAATCAATATGATATTTGAAAAACAATTCATCGATCATTTCAATCGACGGCAAGGCTGATTCAAACAGGTCATCTTCCAGGCCCACATCACAATAACCGATATATTCCGGGGACAGCGGAAAGAGAATTTTCTTGCGGCTCGCGTCCGGATAATTCCCGGCGAACATGTTAAACAGCACGAAAAAGGCCTGCTGGCTGCCGTGGGTCAGGGCAATATTTCGGGGGGTCAAAGTCCAGCCGAATTTCTGATTCAGCAGTCGAACCAGCGCATCGATGAAAACAGCATTTCCCCGCGGGGGCTCATAATTGCCGATTGCATGTTCAAATCGGCGTCCATCCGCCAGCAGCGACGTCATGCTGTCTCTGAAAATCGTCTGGACCTGCGCAATGTGTGCGGGTGTTCCGCCGCCGAGCATCGAGACCTTCTGCTTCTGCCCAAACGCCTCTGTCAGGTCATCCATCAACAGGCCGATACCGGATTGATCTGCGAATTTGTTTGCAAATTTCGAATACTTCATGGGCAATCCTCAGGTGCTGTATTTTCCTGTCTGCGTCGCTGAAAAAAGGCCTGAAGCTGGGCCTTGCAGTCGTCGGCCAAAATGCCGGACGTCACCTCCAGCCGGTGATTCAGACGCTCATCCTGCACGATATTATAGAGCGACTTG
>ENA-ORCT01000772-ORCT01000772.1-marine-metagenome-genome-assembly--contig:-NODE-772-length-14020-cov-2.744388_pt1 | contig 14020 bp, 10 predicted proteins | sample MGYA00248632_ERZ508511 | MGnify/ENA primary metagenome ERZ508511 (study PRJEB26182, sample SAMN06268839) | marine metagenome | isolation source: Tt an P1-techrep anaerobic enrichment on pine from sediment...
GCCGTCGCGCTCGTGCAGATGGTGGTTCCCCTCATCGGTGCGCATAAGCGCTGGACCGGCTGGATGGCCGTGGCCGAGCCTGCCGCCACCGTGCAATTTTTGCTGACAGCCTTCAGCTTTGCCGCGCTGACCTACGCTTTCGTGGTGTCGGATTTCTCTCTGAAGGTGGTGGTGCTGAATTCCCATACCGACAAGCCGATGCTCTACAAGGTGTCGGGCGTGTGGGGCAACCACGAGGGCTCGATGCTGCTCTGGGTCCTGATCCTGACGCTGTTCGGGGCCATGGCCGCCTGGTTCGGCGGCAACCTGCCGCCGACGCTGCGGGCGCGGGTGCTGGCGGTGCAATCGGCCATCGCGGTGGCCTTCTACGCCTTCATCCTGTTCACCTCCAACCCGTTCACCCGGCTGGCGGTTCCGCCCTTCAACGGGCAGGACCTGAACCCGCTCTTGCAGGACCCCGGCCTGGCCTTCCACCCGCCCTTTCTCTACCTCGGCTACGTGGGCCTCTCGATCTGCTTCTCCTTCGCGGTGGCGGCGCTGATCGAGGGCCGGGTCGATGCCGCCTGGGGCCGCTGGGTGCGGCCCTGGACGCTGGCCGCCTGGCTGTTCCTGACCGTCGGCATCGGGCTCGGCTCGTGGTGGGCCTATTACGAGCTGGGCTGGGGCGGGTTCTGGTTCTGGGACCCGGTTGAGAACGCCTCGTTCATGCCCTGGCTGATCGCCGCCGCGCTGCTGCATTCGGCGATCGTGGTGGAAAAGCGCGAGGCGCTGAAAAGCTGGACAATCCTGCTGGCCATCATGGCCTTCGGGTTTTCGCTGATCGGCACCTTCATCGTCCGCTCGGGCGTGATCACCAGCGTGCATGCCTTTGCCAGCGACCCCGAGCGGGGGGTGTTCATCCTGATGATCCTGGGCGTCTTCATGGGCGGCGCGCTGATGCTCTATGCCGCGCGCGCCGGGATCATGGAGGCCAAGGGCGTCTTTGGCGTGGTCAGCCGCGAATCGGCGCTGGTCTTCAACAACGTGCTGCTGGCGGTTGCGGCGGTGGTGGTGTTCATCGGCACCATCTGGCCGCTGGTGGCCGAGATGTTCTTTGACCGCAAGCTGTCGGTCGGCCCGCCGTTCTTCAACATGGCCTTCACGCCCTTCATGGTGATCCTGGCGCTGATCCTGCCCATCGGCGCGATCCTGCCCTGGAAACGCGCGCGGCTGGGCCGGGCGCTGTGGCAGCTGCGCGGCGCGGCATTGCTGGCGCTGGCGGTGGGGGCGCTGGTCTTTGCGCTGCAGACCGGGCGCTCGGCGCTGGGGCCGGTGGGGCTGTTCCTGGGCACCTGGCTGGTCTCGGGCGCGGCGGTCGATCTGTGGAGCCGCGCCGGCCGCGGCGCCATCGCGGCCAAGCTCGGCCGGGTCTGGCGCCTGCCGCGGGCCGACTGGGGCAAGGCGGTGGCCCATGCCGGGCTGGGCATCACCATGATGGGGATCTCGGGCCTGCTGGCCTGGGATGTCGAGGATATCCGCACCGCCAATATCGGCGACCGGTTCGAGGTCGCGGGCTACGAGATCGAGCTGGAGAAGGTGGAGCGCGTGCCGGGGCCGAACTACCGCTCGACCATGGCCACGATGAATGTCTGGCGCGGCGAGCGGATGGTGGCGACGCTGCATCCCGAGAAACGCGTCTACCCCGTGGCGGCGATGCCCACCACCGAGGCCGGGATCGACAACGGCTTCCTGCGCGACATCTATCTGGTGATCGGCGATCCGCAGGCGGATGGCAGCTGGGCCGTGCGCACCTATATCAAGCCCCTGGCCAACTGGATCTGGCTCGGCGCCATCATCATGGCCCTCGGCGGGCTGCTGAGCCTCAGCGACCGGCGCTACCGCGTCGCCGCGGGCGCGCGCAAGGCCCCGAAAGTCGATGCCGTGCCGGCGGAGTGATCGCGATGCTGAAACGTCTTTTCCTTGCCCTGAGCCTGCTTCTGGCCGTGCCCGCCTTCGCGGTGGAGCCCGACGAGGTGCTGGACGACCCTGCGCTGGAGGCCCGCGCGCGGGACATCTCCAGGGGGCTGCGCTGCCTGGTCTGCCGCAACGAGAGCATCGACGAATCCAACGCCGAGCTGGCCAAGGAGCTGCGCGTCCTGGTGCGCGAGCGGCTGGTGGCGGGCGACACCAACGAAGAGGCGGTGGCCTATCTGGTGGACCGCTACGGCGAATATGTGCTGCTGAAGCCCACCGCGACGGGGGCGAACCTGCTGCTCTGGGTGGCGGGGCCTGTGCTGCTGATCGTGGCGCTCGGCATCGGGGCGGGCTATGTGCTGACCCGGCGCAGGGCGGGCGAGGCCGGCGGCGAGGCGCTCAGCCCCGAGGAAGAGGCGCGGCTGAAGGAAATCCTCGGCGAGTGACGGGGCGTTCCCCTTTTCCGCGCCGCCGCGCCGGCTATGCTGGCGGGCGAACGGGACAAGCGGAGCAGCCCCATGATCTACCAGACCATCACGCTGGACATTGAAGACGACCTGGCGGTTCTGACCCTGAACCGCCCGGAGGTGATGAATGCGCTGAACACCCAGATGCGGGCCGAGATCGAGCACGCCGTGCGCCGGGCCGAACAAGAGGCCCGCGCGCTGGTCATCACCGGGGCGGGGCGGGCCTTCTGCTCGGGGCAGGATCTGGGCGACGGGGCCAACCCCGCGGCGATCGATCTGGAGCGCGTGCTGCGCGACGAGTATGAGCCCATGCTGCGCCGGATCTACGACTGCCCCATCCCCACCCTGGCCGCGGTGAACGGCGCCGCGGCGGGGGCGGGGGCCAACCTGGCGCTGGCCTGCGACGTGGTCATCGCGGCCGAAAGCGCGGTGTTCCTTCAGGCCTTTACCCGGATCGGGCTGATCCCCGACGCGGGCGGCACCTACTGGCTGCCGCGCCAGGTGGGCTTTGCCCGGGCCATGGGCGCGGCGCTGTTCGCCGAACCCGTCAGCGCGGCCCAGGCGGCGCAATGGGGGATGATCTGGGAGGCGCTCCCCGACGAGGCCTTCGACGCCCACTGGCGCGCCCGCGCCGCGCACCTGGCGCAGGGGCCGTCGCAGGCCTATGCCCATGTGAAGACGGCGCTAAGGGCGAGCTTCGACAACAGCCTGGAAGAGCAGCTGACGCTGGAGGCGCAGCTGCAAGGCAGGGCGGGCAATACGCGGGACTTTCAGGAGGGCGTGGTGGCCTTCCTCGAAAAGCGCAAGGCGCGGTTCGAGGGGCGCTGAAGGCGCGTGCACAAGGCAAAGGTCGGCCCTGATAGTCTTGTGACGATTGAGCGGGGAAACGAGGGCAGCGTCCGCCCGTGGTGGGCGCTGCCCGGCGGTTCCCGCCGGGCGGAAGGATGATGCCGGGGGCGGCAAAATCGACCGAGCGAACGTCTTTGTAGTGAGCCCCAGATGAAAAACGGCCGCCCCGAGGGGCGGCCGTTTCCATGTCTTTCCGAAAGGCGCTCAGCGGTCTTCCACGTCCGTGTAGTCGCGGCGGGCATGGCCGGGATAGAGCTGGCGCGGGCGGCCGATCTTCAGCGCCGGATCCGCGATCATTTCTTTCCACTGGCTGACCCAGCCCACGGTGCGGCTGACCGCGAAGATCGGGGTGAACATCGAGGTGGGGAAGCCCATCGCCTCGAGGATGATGCCCGAGTAGAAATCCACGTTCGGGAACAGCTTCTTGTCGATGAAATAGGGATCTTCCAGCGCCTGTTTCTCCAGCTCCTTGGCGACCTGGAGGGTGGGGTTGTCCTCGATGCCCAGCAGGTCCAGCACCTCGTCGGCGGACTGCTTCATCACCTTCGCGCGCGGGTCGAAGTTCTTGTAGACCCGGTGGCCGAAGCCCATCAGGCGGAACGGATCGTTCTTGTCCTTGGCGCGGGCGATGAATTCGGGGATGCGGTCGACGGTGCCGATCTCGCGCAGCATCTCCAGGCAGGCCTGGTTGGCGCCGCCATGGGCCGGGCCCCAGAGGCAGGCGATGCCGGCGGCGATGCAGGCAAAGGGGTTCGCCCCCGAGCTTGAGGCCAGCCGCACCGTCGAGGTCGAGGCGTTCTGCTCGTGATCGGCATGCAGGGTGAAGATGCGGTCCATCGCGCGGCTCAGGATCGGGTCGACCTCGTAATCCTCGGCCGGCACGGCAAAGCACATGCGCAGGAAGTTCGAGGCATAGTCCAGGTCGTTGCGCGGATACATGAACGGCTGGCCGATCGTGTATTTGTAGGCCATCGCCGCGATGGTCGGCATCTTGGCGATCAGCCGGATCGAGGCGACCTCGCGCTGCCAGGGATCGGTGATGTCGGTCGAATCGTGGTAGAAGGCCGACATCGCGCCCACCACGCCGACCATCACCGCCATCGGGTGCGCGTCGCGGCGGAAGCCCCGGAAGAAGTTCATCATCTGCTCATGCACCATGGTGTGGCGCGTGACGCGGCTCTCGAAATCCTCGAGCTGCGCCGCGGTGGGCAGCTCGCCATAGAGCAGCAGGTAGCAGACCTCGAGGAAATGCGATTTCTCGGCCAGCTGGTCGATCGGGTAGCCGCGGTGCAGCAGCTCGCCCTCGTCGCCATCGATGAAGGTGATGGTGGATTCGCAGGACGAGGTCGAGGTGAAGCCCGGGTCATGTGTGAACACGCCGCCCTGGGCATAGAGCTTGGAAATGTCGATGACGTCGGGGCCCGCCGTGGGGCTGCGCATCGGCAGCTCAAGCGTCTTGTCGCCGAAACTCAGGGTCGCGGTCTTGGTGCTGTCAGCCATGTATGTCCCTCTCTTGAGAGACCGGCGCGCGGGTCGCACCGGTCAGTGGCATTGCGCTGTTCGAGGGGCGCAGGGGCCCTCTCAGGCCGCAATGTCAGCCAGCCGGGCCAATGTTTCCTCCCGGCCGATGACAAGCATCATGTCGAACACGCTGGGCGAAACGGTCCGCCCGGAAAGTGCTGCACGCAAGGGCTGGGCCAGCTTACCGAGCTTCAGCTCGCGGGCCTCGGCGAACGCGCCGACAGCCTCCTCCAGTGCGTCGCGCGTCCAGCTAGCATTTTGCAGATGCGGCGTCAATTCACTCAGTATACCACGGGATACTGCATCGAGGGATTTCGCCGCCTTCTCGTCCGGCTCGAAGGGCCGGTCTCCAAGGATAAAGTGAGCCTTTTCCAACATTTGCGGGAATGTCCGGGCGCGGTCTTTCAGGCAATACATGGCCCGTGACATCAACTCTTTTTGCGTTGACGTAAGGGCGGGGCGGCCGGTGGCCGCAAGGAAGGCCTCCAGCTCTTGCAGCAGCGCAGCATCGTCCGTTGCGGCGATGTGCTGGCCGCAGAGATTTTCCAGCTTTTTAAAGTCGAAACGGGCGGGCGATTTGCCGATTCCGCCGAAGTCGAACCACTCTTTCGCCTGCGCGTCGGTAAAGAATTCGTCGTCGCCATGGCTCCAGCCCAGGCGGGCGAGGTAGTTGCGCATGCCGGCGGCCGGATAGCCCATCTTCTGGTATTCATCGACGCCGAGCGCGCCGTGGCGCTTGGACAGTTTCTTGCCGTCGGGGCCGTGGATCAGCGGGATATGCGCCCAGACCGGCACATCCCAGCCCATGGCGTCGAAGATCATCATCTGTCGGGCGGCGTTGTTGAGGTGGTCGTCGCCGCGGATCACGTGGGTCACGCCCATGTCGTGGTCGTCGACCACCACCGCCAGCATGTAGACCGGCGTGCCGTCCGAGCGCAGCAGAACCATGTCGTCGAGCTGGTCGTTGCGGATGGTCACGTCGCCCTGCACCTGGTCGCGGATCACGGTGACGCCCTCGCGCGGGGCCTTGATGCGTACCACGTAGGGCGCGTCGGGGTGCGTGGCGGGGTCGGCGTCGCGCCAGGGGCTGCGGAACAGGGTCGATTTGCCCTCGGCCCGCGCCGCCTCGCGGAAGGCGTCGATCTCGGCCGGGGTGGCGAAGCATTTATAGGCCTTGCCCTCGGCCAGCAGCGTCTGGGCCACCTCGGCGTGGCGCCCGGCGCGCTCGAATTGGCTGATCGGATCGCCGTCATGGTCGAGGCCCAGCCATTCCATGCCCTTCAGGATGGCCTCGGTGGCCTCGGGGGTGGAGCGTTCGCGGTCGGTATCCTCGATCCTGAGCAGGAACTTGCCGCCGCGCCCGCGGGCGTAGAGCCAGTTGAACAGCGCCGTGCGGGCGCCGCCGATGTGCAGATAGCCGGTGGGCGAGGGGGCGAACCGGGTAACGACCTGTGCCTCAGACATGCGCCTTAACCTTCTCGTAACCATTGGGGAGATAGCTTTGCCGCCTGATTAAGCAATCGCGGAAGAGGTGACAAGCCATGCGGCCCCTGCAGGCGCTCGCGGCGCAGCGCGGTCACCTGTTCGCCTGGGTGCCGGTGGCGCTGTCGCTGGGGATCGGCGCCTATTTCGCCCTGCCGGCGGAGCCGGGCGCCTGGGCGCTGTCGGTTTGCGCGCTTTCGGGGCTGGGGCTTCTGGGGGTGCGCCGCGCGCTTGGCGAGGGGCTGGCGCCGCTGGCAATGCTGGGGGCGCTGGTGCTGGCCGGGCTCTGCCTGGCGGCGCTGCGGACGCATCTGGTGGCCGCCCCGGTGCTGGGCCAGCGGTTCTACGGCGCGGTGGAGGGGCGGATCGTCACCATCGACCGGGCGCAATCGGAGGTGCCGCGCCTGCTGCTGGACCGGGTCTGGCTGGAAGGCGTGGCGCCGGAGGAGACGCCGCTGCGGGTGCGTGTCTCTCTGCACGGGAGGCAGGATGTCCTGAGGCCCGAGCCGGGGCTTCAGGTGGCGCTGACGGCACATCTTTCGCCCCCCGCCGGCCCGGTCGAGCCGGGGGGATTCGACTTTCAGCGCCGCGCCTGGTTCGAGCGGCTGGGCGCGGTGGGCTACACGCGCAGCCCGGCGCTGGCCATCGCCCCGGCTGAGGCGGGGCGCGCGGGGCTGGCCGTGCACCGGGCGCGCATGGCGCTGTCGCGGGTCATCCAGGCGCGGGTGCCGGGCGACGAGGGGGCCTTCGCCGCGGCGATCCTGACCGGCGACCGCTCGGCCATGCCGAGGGACAGGCTGCAGGACCTGCGGGATTCGAACCTCGCGCATCTGCTGGCCATCTCGGGGCTTCACATGGGCCTGCTGACCGGCTTCGTCTTTGCCGCGCTGCGCTATGGGCTGGCGCTGTTGCCGCCGCTGGCGCTGCGCCTGCCGGTCAAGAAGATCGCCGCGGTGATCGCGCTCGTCGCGGCGGCGGTCTACCTGGCGCTGTCGGGCGGAAATGTCGCCACAAGGCGGGCCTTCGTCATGGTGGCGGTGATGCTGGCCGCGGTTCTGGCGGACCGCCGGGCCATCACCCTGCGTGCGGTGGCGCTGGCCGCCACCCTCATCCTGGTGCTGGAACCCGAAAGCTTGGCCGAGCCCGGATTCCAGATGTCCTTTGCCGCCAGCACGGCGCTGGTCGCCGCCTTCGGCGCGCTGCGCGATTGGCCCGAGGGGCGCTGGCGCCCGCCGCGCCGGCTGCGGCCGGTGCTGGCGGTGGTGCTGTCCTCGGCCGTGGCGGGGGCGGCCACGGCGCCGGTGGCGGCGGCGCATTTCAACCAGGTGGCGCAGTTCGGCCTGCTGGCCAACCTGCTGAGCGTGCCGCTGATGGGGGTGCTGGTGATCCCGGCCGCGGTGGTCGCGGGCATCCTGGCGCCGCTCGGTCTGGCCTGGGCGGGGCTTGCGGTGATGCGGCTGGGGATCCTGTGGATCCTCGGCGTGGCGCATTGGGTGGCGGGGATGGAGGGCGCGGTCTGGCCCGTCGTCGCGCCGGTGCCGGCGGTTCTGCCGCTGCTGGCGCTGGGGATGCTGTGGCTGATCCTGTGGCGCGGCCGGGCGCGATGGGCCGGGCTGGCGGCCGCGGCCCTGGCGCTGGGGCTGTGGCACCAGACCGAGCGCCCGGCGCTTCTCATCTCGGCCAGCGGGCGGCTGGCGGGCGTGATGACGCCGCAGGGCCGGGCGCTCAACAAGCCCCGCGGCGAGGGGTTCGCCGCCGAAAGCTGGCTGGAGAATGACGGCGACCGCGTCCCGCAGGAGGTGGCCGCCGCGCGCAGCGGGTTCCTGGGCGGTGCCGGGGCGCTTCGCGTCCGGCTCGGCGGCGAGGAGTTCGTGTTCCTGTCCGGACGGGGCTGGGAAGAGCGGCTGGAGGCTGCCTGCCGGCCCGGCTGGCTGGTCGTCCCGCACCGGCTCAGCCGGGCGCCCGGGGGCGGATGCAGGCTGATCGATGCCCCCTATCTGCGGCAGAGCGGGGCCATCGCGGTCTACGAAAGACGGGACGGCCCCAGGCTGGTGACCGCCTCGGCGGCGGCGGGGCGGCGGCCCTGGTCTCAGTAGCTGCGGATCAGCCCCACCAGGCGACCCTGGACCTGCACCTGCTCGGCCGGCAGGACGCGGGTCTCATAGGCGGGGTTGGCCGCTTCCAGCGCGACCATCTCGCCCTTGCGGCGGAAGCGCTTCAGCGTGGCCTCATGCCCTTCGACCAGCGCGACCACGATCTCGCCGCTCTCGGCGGTATCCTGTTCGCGGATCACCACCACGTCGCCGTCGTTGATCCCGGCCTCGATCATCGAATCGCCTTTGACCTCAAGCGCATAGTGATGCCCGCGCCCCGACAGCATGGAGCCCGGAACCGCCACGTTATGCGAGGCGTGGCTGATCGCCTCGATCGGGGTGCCGGCCGCGATGCGACCCATCACCGGCAGTTCCAGCGCATGCACCGCCTCCACCGGCATGGCGCCGGCGGGGGGCGGCGCGGCGGGCGCGTCGCCTTCGATCACGCGGGGGGTGAAGCCCTTTCCCTCCAGCGCCTCGGGCAGCTTGACGATTTCGATCGCGCGGGCGCGGTGGGCGAGGCGGCGGATGAAGCCGCGCTCCTCCAGCGCCGTGATCAGCCGGTGGATGCCGGATTTGGAGCGCAGGTCCAGCGCGTCCTTCATCTCGTCGAAAGAGGGCGGAACGCCGTCCTTCTGCATCCGTTTGTGGATAAATTCCAGCAGTTGCAGCTGTTTGCGTGTCAGCATGCCCGTCATCCTCGCGCCGGTTGCACCCTATCGGGCAGGGGATTTGTTCTCCCCTGTTCTACGCATGTTCCCGTTTTGTGTCAACCGCGGGTCAGAGCGTCAGGTATTCGACCGCCTCACCCGCGCCGCGCGGGCCGTCATGGGGCGGGCGGATGACCAGCGCGTCGGCCGCGGCCAGAACGCTGAGAAGGGCGCTGTCCTGCCGGTCGAAGACGGACAGCCCGCCGGGCGTGATCGTTGCCCGCATGTAATGCTCGCGCGGGCCGTTGGCGCCGATGGGGGCGGCGAGGGCGCCCTTGTGGCGCGGGGCGGGGGCGGCGCCCAGCCCCAGCATGGCGCGCAGCGCAGGCCGGACGAAGACATGGCCGCAGACCAGCGCCGAGACCGGGTTGCCGGGCAGCCCGATCATCGCCGCATCGCCCATCCGGCCCGCCATCAGCGGTTTGCCGGGGCGCATGGCCACCTTGTAGAAGCTCTGCTCCATCCCCAGCCCGGCGGCGACATCGCCCACCAGGTCATGCTCACCCACCGAGGCGCCGCCCGAGGTCAGGATCAGGTCGGCCCCCTCGGCCAGGCCAAACACCGTTTCCAGCGAGGCGCGGGTGTCGCGGGCGATGGGCAGCAGGCGCGCCTCGGCGCCCTCGGCCTCGACCAGCGCCTTCAGGCCGAAACTGTTGGAGGCGATGATCTGGTCGGGGCCCGGCTCTTCGCCCGGCATCACCAGCTCGTCGCCGGTGGCGATGATGGCCACCACGGGGCGGCGGCGCACGGGCAGTTCGGGGATGTTCATCGCGGCCAGAAGCGACAGGTCGGCGGGCGTCAGGCGGCGCGGGGGCTCGACGGTGGCGCCCTCGGCGAAATCATTGCCGGCGGGGCGGATATGCGGGCCTGAATCAAGCGCGTCGCCCAGCGTGATCATGTCGCCGCGGGCGGTGACATCCTCCTGGATGATCACCCGGGTGGCGCCCTCGGGCACCGGGGCGCCGGTGAAGATGCGCACGGCCTGGCCGGGGCCCACGCGGCCGCCGAAGCCGTGCCCGGCGGCGGCGGTGCCGATGACCTTGAACATGGCGTGCGGCTCGGCCTCGGTGCCGTTCAGGGCGTAGCCGTCCATGGCCGAGGCCGGGAAGGGCGGCTGGGTGCGCTTGGCCCGCACGGGTGCGGCCAGCACGCGGCCGGCGGCCTCGGCCAAGGGAACGGTTTCCACGCCGACCGGCGAGAGCAGGTCGAAGACATGCGACAGGGCTTCTTCGACCGAAATCATCACGTCGCCTCGTAACGCCCGGATTTTCCTCCTTCTTTCAGCTTCAGGCGGATGCCTTCGATGACCATGCTCTTTTCCACGGCCTTGACCATGTCATAAAGGGTCAGCGCGGCGGTGGAGACGGCGGTCAGCGCCTCCATCTCCACCCCGGTCTGGCCGCCGGTCTTGACCGTGGCCTCGATGCGGATGCCGGGCAGGCTTTCGTCCGGGGTCAGCTCCAGCGCCACCTTGGTGATGGGCAGCGGGTGGCAGAGCGGGATCAGATCGGAGGTCTTCTTGGCCCCCATGATGCCCGCCAGCCGCGCCACGCCCAGCACGTCGCCCTTTTTCGCGCGGCCCTCGATGATCATGGCCAGGGTCTCGGGCGTCATGCGCACCGCGCCCTCGGCCACCGCGATGCGCGCGGTCGAGGGCTTGTCCGAGACATCGACCATATGGGCATCGCCCTTGGCGTCGAAATGGGTGAGTTCGGCCATCACGCGTCCTCCTGCGCGGTTGCGCCCGCCAGCAGGGCGCGGGTGGCGGCGGTCACGTCGTCCTGTCGCATCAGGCTTTCGCCGATCAGGAAGCAGCGCGCGCCGCATTCGGCCATGGCGGCCAGGTCGGCGGGCGTGTTCAGCCCGCTTTCCGAGACGATCAGCCGGTCCGCGGGCACGCGCGGGGCGAGCTCCCGCGTGGTGTCGAGCGTGGTCTCGAAGGTCTTGAGATTGCGGTTGTTGATGCCCATCAGCGGCGATTTCAGCTTGCAGGCGCGCTCCAGCTCTTCGGCGTCATGCACCTCCAGCAGCACGTCCATGCCCCAGCCGAAGGCGGCCTCCTCCAGCTCCGCCGCCTGGGCGTCGGAGACGGAGGCCAGGATGATCAGGATGCAGTCGGCGCCCCAGGCGCGGGCCTCGGCCACCTGGTAGGGGTCGTACATGAAATCCTTGCGCAGGCAGGGCAGCGAGACGGCATTGCGCGCCGCGGTCAGGTATTCCGGCGCGCCCTGGAAAGAGGGCGTGTCGGTCAGCACGCTGAGGCAGGTGGCGCCGCCCGCCTCATAGGCCTTTGCCAGCGCGGGCGGGTCGAAATCGGGGCGGATCAGGCCCTTGGAGGGGCTGGCCTTCTTGATCTCGGCGATCAGGCCATAGCCGGTGCGGCTCGCGTTGCGCAGCGCCTCGGCAAAGCCGCGGGTGGGGCCGGCCGCGCGCGCCTGGGCCTCGATCTGCGCCAGCGGGCGGGCGGCCTTGGCGGCGGCGACCTCTTCCAGCTTGTAGGCCTTGATCTTGTCGAGGATGGTCTGGCTCATGCCGCCTCCGATGTGATGCGGGCGAGGCCCTCGAGTTTCTTCAGCGCTGCGCCGCTGTCAATGCTTTCGGCCGCCATTTCAACGCCTTCCGGCAGGGTCTCCACCCGGCCCGCGATCAGCAGCGCGGCCGAGGCGTTCAGCAGCACCGCGTCGCGATAGGCCGACTGTTCCCCGTCCAGCAGCGCGCGGAAGGCGGCTGCGTTTTCTTCCGGTTCACCGCCGACGATGGCGTCGACGAACTCAAACCCGGCCCCCCGGGGCAGGGGTTCCATGACGATCCAACAGTCGCCGTATTGCCCGTGTCCACCGGATTGCTTTTTGTGCTTGCCCTGCACGCGGACTTTTTTCTTGATGGTTTCGCGGTAGGGTATCTTGGGCGTTTTCAGCAGGACCTCGACATTGTATTTGCGCTTGAGCTTCTCGATGGTGCTTTCGATGTGGACCTGGCCCGAACCGGAGAGCAGTATTTCCTTGGTCTCGGCATTGCGCTCCAATTTCAAAGCCGTGTCTTCTTCGAGCAGCTTTGTCAGGGAGATGTAGATTTTATCTTCATCGCCGGTGGCTTTGGATTCAAGGGCAAATGAGATCAACGTGGGCAACGGTTGGGCGCAGGTGTAACGGATTTTATTATTATCGTCGCACAAAGTGTCGCCGGTCTTGGTTTCTTTCAGTTTGGCCACGGCCACAATCGATCCGGGACCGGCCCCTTTTGCCGGTTTTTGCTCTTTTCCATTGACGGTTAGCAGTTGGTTGAAGCGTTCCTTGGTTTCTTTGGTGGAATTGTAAAACGTGCCATCACTGCCCAGTTTTCCGGAAACGACTTTAAAAATCGTCAATCGCCCGGCGTAAGGATCCGCGACGGTTTTGAAAACAAACCCTGAAAACGGTTCGTTTTCATCGGGCTTGCGCTCGATGACCTCGTCGTTGGCCGGATTGACGCCTTGCTTGGGGGGACTTTCAAGAGGGGAGGGCAGGCAGGTGTTGATAAAGTCCATGAGCAGATCGATGCCGATGTCACGGATTGCCGAACCGCAGAGCACAGGGGCGAAAGTGCGATCAAGGAGGCCTTTTTTCAGCGTGTCCCGCAACTCCTGGTTGGTGAGGGTCTCCCCTTCGAGGTAGCGTTCGATGAGTTCATCGTCCGCTTCGGCGATATTTTCGATCAGGGTTTCCCGCTCGGTTTCAACAGTGTCCTGCATATCGGCCGGGATATCGATTTCCGTGGCCTTGCCGCTGTCATCATAGGTGTAGGCTTTCATACCGATCAGGTCGACAATGCCCTTGAAATCCGCCTCGGCGCCGATGGGCAACTGCAGGATGATGGGCTTGGGCGTCAGGCACTGTACGGCGTCTTCCAACGTACGGCTGAAATCGGCGCGTTCGCGATCCAGCTTATTGATGAAAATGGCGCAGGGCTGTTCGTATTCGGATGCGAAATCGGCGACCTGCTCGGTCTGGACCTTGACGCCGTCCACGGCATCCACGAGGATGAGGGCCGTGTCGGCGGCCTGCATGCACAATTTGGCATCGGAGATGAAATTCTGATCGCCGGGGGTGTCGATCAGACTGATGGTATGTTTTTTCCAGGGAAGCTGAAAGAAACCGCTGGAAAGGCTGGATTGCCGCTTGAGTTCTTCCGGTTCGAAATCCATTACCGTGTTGCCGTCTTCCACGCGTCCGACGCGGGTCGTCATGCCGGCCTTGTTAATCATGATTTCAGCAAGGGAGGTTTTTCCCGCCCCGCCATGGGCAACCAGGGCAACGTTTCTTAAGGTTTCATTCATTTGACCCACTCAAGCTCCTCTCTTCATTGAAATTTCTTCACATCGGTTAGATTTTCATTAAAACAAGCATTTTTAGATCGAAGGCGAAAAAAAATCAAGTTCAAAAAATCGGGCAGTTACACTTCCGATGGTGTTCGTCGCAGCAGGATAACGAATTCCTGGTTGCCCTTGGGACCCAGGACAGGGGAGGGGACGACCGGGCCGCAAATAAGCGCAAGGTCGGAAAAAAAAACCCGCAGTGATTCGATAATCTCGGTATGCAGGGCAGGGTCTTTGACCACCCCGCCTTTTCCGACCCTGCCCTTGCCGGCTTCGAACTGGGGTTTGATCAGCGCCAGAACGATTCCGTCGGGCTTTAAAAAGGGCAGGGCCGCCGGGACGACGATCCTAAGGGAGATGAAAGAGGCGTCAATGGTCACCAGATCGATGGGCCGGGTGATCGCGGCAGGGCCCATGGTGCGGATATTGGTGCGTTCGATGACGACAACCCGGCTGTCCTGGCGCAGTTTCCATGCCAGTTGACCGTAGCCCACGTCGACGGCGAAAACCAGCTCGGCTCCGTTTTGCAGAAGGCAGTCGGTAAAACCGCCGGTGGATGCCCCCACATCCATGCAGACCCTGCCGGTGCAG
>ENA-ORCT01000773-ORCT01000773.1-marine-metagenome-genome-assembly--contig:-NODE-773-length-14013-cov-3.846943_pt1 | contig 14013 bp, 10 predicted proteins | sample MGYA00248632_ERZ508511 | MGnify/ENA primary metagenome ERZ508511 (study PRJEB26182, sample SAMN06268839) | marine metagenome | isolation source: Tt an P1-techrep anaerobic enrichment on pine from sediment...
TCTTGCCGAAGTATAATAACATAAGCCTATGTTTTTTCAATATAAAGTATTGTTTTGGCCATAAGGAAACGGCATTGGGTCTTTATATGCAATGATATCTAAGCCACCATCCTTGCCTCTTGCGGAAACGAACGGTGTAAAATAGCCCATTCCTCTTAATAAAGCGGCGGAAAGATCTTGGAATTCATATGGGTTTAAAGACTCAACGTGATCTTTTAATCCATCAAGGGCGATTTGCTCTATTTGATCTAAATGTAAATTTTGATTTTCAATAGATGAGGAATCATCTTCAATATCAGATTCATCTTCAACTTTTTTATTCTCTTTTTTCCATCTACGAAATTCATCTCTCGCAGAGGTATAAAGCCCCATTTCGCCTTTTTGCATCGCATTTTCGCCTTCACTAGTAAGGGACCAAATACCCTTTCTTTTTACAAGGTATCCCGCCTTAACACATGCAATGCTTGCAAAATGTAGAATTGAACGCCATCGAGTGTTCCCTGTTACTTCATACCGCTGCATAGCCCATTCATCCAAATCAACTTCTTTACTGAGAATTTCCATTAGTTCTCGACCGCTTAATTCTCCGCCATTTCTTTTGAGAACATTAAAGGCAGAAAAGACCAGCTTGGCTTTCAAAACTTGTGATTTAGACTGTTTTTTTTCAGCCATTTATATCTCCATTTTTAAACAGAACAGTATGTATTAGGGGCTACGAAAGGGTCGTTCTTAAATATTAATCAATCGATACGCTTACTTAGGAATTAAGACGACCCCAGTGTTTCCTTTATCCAAATATACTTTAAAGTTAAATTTTGCCCTGCACTCAGCATTGTATTATCGATTTTTTATCCACTCATATGGGATTAGGAATTTCGTCGTGGCCTTTTCGCCGGTTGCCTACTATGTTTACGTTTGCGGGACTACTTAGGGGCTATCTAGGGTCGCCCATTAAAGGTCACATCTTAAATATTAATCCATCGATACAAATATTTAAGAATTAAGATGCGACCCCGCTGGTTCCCATTTGTCATAAGGTCCATGTACCATTTTTCGTTTTCTTTTGACTTCTCTACCCATTTCCCTTACTTTAAGAAAAATTTCTATACTCATAATCAACGTTCCTTTCATAGGAAAAACATTTTTATATTGATTTGGGTATCATAACGCAGCCCTTCACCCGCCGGGGTGAAATGCCGAAAACGGTTGAAAAGGATATGAAGTTTATCATACAAAACCCTATCATAAAACCGCGTCGTAAACCCGGTCGGAGTGAAAGTACATTGTTGCGCTTAAATCATTATTATTAGTTAGTAATTGGTTCTTTTTCCTCAAGATCCTTTAGATTGTTGGCTATACCACGGGGGACAAAAAGCTCCACTTCGACATCGCCACCAGCTATCCTCGCTCCGTCTACAGTCGCAAACTCAAAAGACAGCTCAAATCTGCAAGATTTATCGCTACCAATTGTCAGCAGGAAATGATCTACTTCTCCAGCATTTATCACATGTGAAAGTGGTATCCTTTTTGTGTATCCACTTTTTCCTGCCTCAAGCTTCAATCCATATGCTGCAGAATTGTCAAACCGGGATCCACTCATTTGAGACACAAAAGACTTTATTACGGCAACAGTTTTGAATTTAAGGATTCTTGTTTGTTGCCTTTCAGTATCATATTGTATTTCACCATACACACATACCGGTTTTTCGTCGAAAAACTTAATAAAGCCGTTTTCGTTTAGTTCCATCATGTCAATATAGGATCCGAGAGAAACTGAAGTGGAATCCAGAAAAGTATCAATCTGAATGTTATACGAGGGGCTATATGTAGAAGGATCGAGAGAATTACAAACCTTCGCATCCGCAATACCGAATGTTACATAGGGGGCAATGACCGGCCCCCAACCACGATTAAGTATACGCAGTTCATTTGTCGTTTTGTAACCAATCACTAGCATAGGATCTGTATTTATTTCGCTTCGAATTACATGGACAATAGCTTCGGATATGTATATAGTTCTGTCGGTATTATTGAGAAACTTAATAGAGAATTCTGGAAAGTTCAAGTCGATAGTCGAAGAAAATCCACTAATTGGTCCACCTTTTTGATACAGCTCTAAGTACGGCATTTGCGCATCTACTCTGATCGTATCACTATTGCGTTTATAAGAATAAGTGAGGGTTGTGCTATTTTCTAAGGCAGAAAAACTTTTGCTATTCGATGACAGTGTAATATCAGTCTGGACGTTCGCAACAATCGACTCTCCAAATATGGAGATAGTAGCCAATAGTAAAATAAGGGCGCATAATGTAAAAAACGCTAAAAAATAATAATTATGAATTTTGTGACGCAACCATTGCTCTGGTGCTAAACCTACCCGTAGCCTTGGCATACCCATTTCAAGTTCCAACGCTTTTAATCGATCCTTCTCAGGAAGTTTTTCAAGATGGGAGAGAAGCTGTCCATTCCTCCGTACTTTTGAGGCAACTACCACCCACGCAATAATCGCTAAAAGATATGCAATAAGTGATAGAGGACTGCTTGCAACCGTCGGAAGTGAATCAAGTGCATGATTTAGAAACTTTTCCATAAGGATTTAAAAAATTATACAAAGTTTAAAGATAATTGGATTCCAGCAACAACGCTGCCCAACGTCAATGGTAAGCTGCCCAAAAAGCTTGCAGCACTGGTTAATATTACAAAAAACTTCAAAAACGATATACTCACAAACAGCGAAAACGGACGCTGCTTTCTGGGTCAGTCTTCACCCGCATGTTAGCATTCTTGCCTTCCTAAAATTTCACTCTCATCGGAAATATTGTACAAAAAGTTTGAAAGCACATTATTTTTACATGACCAATATGTGGGCTCTTTCTCACAAACATGGTGTTGTATTTTGAGAAATAGCGGTTTTAATTTTTTAAAAAGCAAAGAACAAATTGTTGAAGCCTGAGCTTCATAAAGGTCATAATTTTCATTTTGAACTTTATATGCTCCAAAATCATCAAGATCCCATTCAATTTCAAAATACATACAGAGATATTTTAGATGATCATATATTTGCTGGAGATATAATATTGTTTCCCTCTCAAGACCTAAGAAATAATCACGCCCAATATGGCCATTTAAAAAAACTTTATATGAATGATAATTTGAAACAAAACTAATAATATCTCTGCATAAAATCTCGTATGAACTATCCAAGTAATACTCTCGCAACAAGACGATTAACGCTTCCGAAATTTGGGAAAGTTCATTTTTTTTATTAAATAAAAATGGCATTTTAGACTCATTTAGATATAAATCAAAATGTTCTCTTATATACTTTTTTAAAGATAAAAAATATACTTTTTGAACAGTTAAGTCCACTAAGCAAATAACTACAGGAACAGCAAATTTGTACCAGTAGTTTACAGTGGATTCATTAATACTTTTAATTTTGAAATTGTCATTTCTATTCCAAGTAATATTACTTTTACTTTTTATTTGAAACGAAATCAAATCACCTGTTAATTGAAATTTGTTATTAACTAATTCAACATAGCAATCAATTCCATAATCTCTTTCAGTTATTTCACGAACTATCCAATGGTCAGGAATATTATTTCTGAATATTTTATACGATCTACTTTCTGAAATATGTTGCAAGGATCGCTTGGGGAGTTCCATTTATGCCTCAACACTTCTCTTGAATGCTAACAGTATGTATTATGTCGCGTCTATGTTCAGGCGGTCCATAGATTCAAATAAAACCACCCCTTAATGGTGTATCTGATTGATTTAATGTCAATTACATCCATTTATCCGAGGTCTGCCTGTAACGCTTACTCCTAATCGGAAATAAAGCTTGATTCAATTAGACTGCAAAAGACTGATTAAACAAGCGGGAAGCTGGGTAAGACTTGGTTGAACGGGGCCGCCCGGTAAAGTTTGAAAATATTTACCACTATATATAGAAAATGCAAAGCGGATGGTTTGCTTCAAATTTTTACAGATGTTCCAACGAGAAGCCCTGATCAACCTGAATATTGTGCCTGTTGTTTTCCAAAATTCTGTAGATCAGCGTTAATCTGCGTCCAAAATCATTTCAAAATGGTCTTAATAACCTGAAATTCCGGTTCCCGTTTTTGGTCCGATTGGCTAAATCGGTTCAAGGATATCATCCACATCAAAAGCCCTGCCCTTTTATGGGGGACTACACAGGGTCACCCATTAAAGGTCGCCCATTAAAGGTTGGGTCACATCTTAAATATTAATCAATCGATACGAATATTTAATTATTGAGATGCGACCCATGTGCCCCCTTTAGCTCCTAATGGCCATTTCCACAACTCGCCTGAAGGCGGCAACGTGCAAGGAAAGCGTAGTAAGGTATGTAGACCTGCCGATCACAAACTTTGCGATTCCTCTGCTACGCCGTGCAACTAAACGATGGTTCTCTGGCACTGAATATGTCGCGATGTACTGAGGCTTTTTCTTAAAGTTGCCTTTTCTAAATTTCTCCTGAAACACTCTCAGACGGTTTTCTTCGGCTTTTGCTGAGTTGTCTTTAGGCACATGCGATGAGTACCCGGTTACCAGGACTAGAGCAAGTGCAACGGGACTTTTTACTCGGCGATCCGAATGCATAAGCGAGCGAAGGTGCGTTTGAGCATCAATAGCCTGTTCAATGGCAGAATTCAGGGCTTTGACAAGTTTTTTTGGTACACCCGCCGCTCTATAGTCAATCTTTGTTGCTTTCAGCTCTAAAGCGATTGTTCTGTTTTGATACCAAACCAAATAGTCTAACTTGCCAGTGCCTTTGCTTCTTTTCAAAGTTGGTTCTGGATTAATTAGACCAACAATTTTGCTGAAGGCCTTTGCAAATAATGCAGCAACTTCACTTTCATTTCCTCGCAGCGGAGGATCTATCAACTGATTAAAATCAGAGGTAAGTAACTTTTCCGCAAGCATCTGCCGATAGTTTTCTGTGGCAAGTTCCAATAAGAGTGAATTAAGGAAATCAGTCAAATCACCTGCGTATCCATCGCTAGCACTCTTCCCCTTAAAACTTTTTATTACATCAATCAATGTCCCCCCATTGGACCCGCGATTTCGTCAAACAAATAACAATTTTTAACCCTACTTATAAAAAAACGAGACTTCTTGTCGCTTGTGATGCTTAAATTGATTAGACGGAAAAATCCGTCGGTTTTGTTAAAAATTACTTGAAATCAGTCAACTACCCAACCCGCCGACCGCGTTGTGTTTGAGAAATGCGAAAACGGGCATCAACAGGCGGCGGGGTAGGGAACCGGGATCAGTGTTCGAGCGATCGGTTAGCCCTGGATTGATGGGGTTTCCGGTTTGTATCATGTTTCGGTCTGTTGCCGGTGCTTTCATGTGGCCCTCAACCCAATCAGGTCAGTCTGGAAAACGAATAGTTAATATTTAAGATAGCGACTCTGAATTTTCCCCTTGCCATTAATCCTTTGCATCTCTGGCGCCCTTGATCACATCTGGCATCTCGAAATCTCTACCTGTCCCATCCGAAAAATAGAAGAAGCCTTGTCTGTCCTCGGCCGCGATGAGATCAACTTGGCATATATGATGTTGACTTGGCTCTGCATGTTCAGAAAATAGAGAGAGGTAAAGTTCTTCCGTATCGATCTCAACCACGAGCGCCGAAAAATCTAAACTATAGCATTCCGCCAATATCTTATGTGATCGCGATGGAAAGCTGTCCTTGTAAATCGAGTTGTACTTTGGACCGAAATATCTAATTAGGGCTGCTTCTACTAAACATATTTGTTGGTGGTCAGAAAGTGGGTTATCAATAATGCTATAGAATCGCTCAGAGTCTTCCTCATATGACTTCTGGGCATCAACCATCCCGATCATCATCGAAATGATACGATATTGGTCATACTCAAACATGAGCACAAAAACTTCATCGTCAGGACATTCAGCTTGTATGTCGGCAAGGATTTTTTGAAGTGTGCTGTGGCTCCGGAGCCTTTTAAAAGCGGACCGATCACCATCTCCAAATGCCTGACCTACATAAAGCACTTCAAGATTGTTTAGTTCATCATGCTTCATACGAACTTGGGGCCCAAAGGCGACGGCATTGGCTGGAAGATACCGAATCAGTTGACCGTCATCGTTGAAAGTTTGGATCTCTCTGTGCGGATAACTGGACAGACTCACGGTCGTCGCCCCATCAAGAAGAGGAAAACCAGTATCAAATGGGACCTCCTGTAGCTCGCCTCCAATTCTGTATTGGAGGTGGCCAGAAATTCTCCCCTTCTCGTATTTCGTTGTATTTGGACTAAAGCCAATTCGCGGAAGCTTGGTTATGACATAAATATGGCAACAATCGGAGATTTGTTTGTGCTCCGGGGTCATTTCGCCATCAGACATCAGTTGGCTGGCGCTTGTCATTATCCATCGAGCAGAGCAGATGTTGACCGCGTGCTCCGAGATAAATTTTCTAGGCTTACCTTTCATTCCACCTCACTTGCCTGGGTAGCCGCAAAATAACCAGCTGGAAAAAGGCCCAGAGCGAAGCGGCGCGGCTTTTTCCAGTCCGAGTTATTTTGCATTGTTCTGCTATTAGTCCAATTTATTCAATATATTTTCGTAGATAGTTATAAATTCATCTTCGCCATTTTCTGTGGAAAAACTTACCCGAAGCTCATCAAAAGTTTGGTTAGAAAAATGCTTTTCTGCAATTTTACCACCACCAAGAGCAATGGCCTGGTCATGTTGTTTCGATAGATTTTTAACGTGCGTCCAGTTATCATAATGAATCGCAATACCAGGTATTTCTCGTTCAAGAGTTTGTATGTTTATATAGTTTTCGATAGCTCTCTTATTGAGGACATGAAAATCTGTGTTTTCAGAGAAGCCCAAACCAATAAGGGCTGTATGCCGTGGCGAGATTTCATCTGCATGAGACTTGTCAGAGTCTTGAATAATGTAGAATGGTTTGCCGAGATCTTGTAGCAAGTTCAATGTTTGCCAGTGTTTGATGCTGTCGCAACCGCCAATAGGTATTAAAACCATTTGTAAATCTGAGAAGTCCCTCTCAATAATCCCGTTTTGCTTGTAGCTTTCGGCTGCATATGAGAATGCCGATGAATCGTCCGGTCCCTCAACCAAAATTATTACTTTTGCTTTCTCAAATTCTTTAATGAATTGGTTATTTGTTGAAATTCCCAGATCATTTATGATCCCTGTGAAATCTTGAATGTCCTGAACTGCAGTGTAGTTATTGTTTTCCTTGAAGATGTGTACTATCCGTGACCTTTTAGAATTGGCGACAATAATTGAAGAATGGGTGGTGACAAAAATCTGATATCCGTTTTCAGTCATCCCCATTAATTTTTCAAAGAGTTGTTCTTGGGCTGATGGATGCAAAAAGGTTTCTGGTTCCTCAAAACCAAAGATAATATTTTGATGTTCGGATTTGTTCTCTTCAGCTAAATGTTCGAAATAGGCCATCATTGCAATTCGTCGAAAACCATCACCTCGGTACCTCAAAGGAACACTACTTCCAGCAGAAGAACTCTTAAAAGAAGTTTGAACCAAATTTGACCAGTTGAAAGTAATTTCAGGCATTACATTCTGATCACCAGGAACTACTTGATTAATTTTATACGTAATTTTTGATAAAACATTACCAACTTGTTCTTCGACAAAGGTCTGAATTGCTTCAGTTCCAAATTCTTCCAATTTTGATTCTGACAACTTTCTGAAATAACGTTGAATTGCTGTATCTGATTCCGAAAGAGGCGAGTCGGCTTTAAAGTACTCAAATCGTGGCAATGTTTTTTTAATAGCATCAAAAATGAATTTCCCTCTACTCTTGCCAGTGTTAGGTAATTTTTCGCATATAAATTCAAACGGAAAATCGTTGTCCTGAATATGGTTTCTTAATTTTTGTCTTTTTTCGACATTGTTATATTCTTCGCCGTTCGCTTTCTGTGTAGCGATCCCTAAAGCATTACATTTCTTGATCAAATCCTTCTCTGTCAATAACAGAAAATCATTATCACCATACGATTTTCTGATGACATATACACTTGGAGATAGTTTTGTTTTTGATGTATCCCAAACCTTTTTTATAACCAATAATCCATCTTCACTTACAATTTCTTCATCTTCGAAAGTTGTTTGGATCGCTTCGTCAATAATGATGGGTTTGTTGCCCGATGAAAAAAACAATTCAATTTCAACGTTATTTTCTTGAGCTGATGTGTTTTTGATATCTGGTGAGACTTCAGAATCATTTAAAAATAGATCCAACGCTTTGAGTATTGTAGATTTTCCTGAATCATTCTGACCTACGATTATATTGTAATCATCAAATAAAATTTCTTTTGATTCATTAACTCCCCTGAACCTTGTCATAATCAACTTTAGTAGGCGCATCTTTTATTCCTTTTTAGTAGCAGAACAGTGTGTATTATGTCGCGTCTATGTTCAGGCGGTCCATAGATTCAAATAAAACGCCCCTTAATGGTGTACCTAATTGATTTAATATCAAATACATCCATTTTGCCGGGGCCAGCTTGTAGCTCTTGCCCCTGATCGGAAATAAAGCTTGATTCAATTAGATATCCAATAGGTAACAAGAACTGGAACGCGCCGGAATTTCATTTATAACGTTGCATCCTCCCTTTTGGTACCAAAACTCAGTGAATTTTATGTAGCATCCCGCGCAACAAAAACCTGCAAGGCCCACGTCCAGGAAAACTGAATAACAAAAACTGCAAACGACTGATTAAACAAGCGGGAAGCTGGGTAAGACTTGGTTGAACGGGGCCGCCCGGTGTAGCTTGAAATGACTACCACTATATATAGCAAATGTAAAGCGGACGGTTTGCCTCAAATTTTTACAGATGTTCCAACGATAATGTCTGATCAGCCCGAATATTGTGCCTGTAGTTTTCCAAAATCCTGCAGATCAGCGTTAATCTGCGTCCGAAATCATTTTCAAAAAGGCCATAATAGACGGAAAATCCCGATTTCCGGTTTTTTTATTGACACGGAATCGGCATGTGGTACAGTCCGCCCCCGTTTTTTGTGTTGTTTGGTTTCATGTCAACTGGTTGTCCTGTGATGCCTGCCGCCTTGCCCGTTCCGGGCATTCCGACACCCTCTCCAGCACCTTGTCGTTCGATATCCAAACCTGAAAAGCCCCCACCGGCCGGTAGGCGTAAGACGCCTGTTCCCCGGCCACCGGGCCGTCCGGTCCTGTTGCGGGGCAAAACCGGTATTGTCATTGATAGGAGAATTTGAGTGAAGCTGTCGTTGATTCCTGAATCTGTTCGTGTTTTCAAGGCGGGATATACCCGCAGCCTTTTTGCCAGCGACCTGATGGCCGGCCTTACCGTGGGGATAGTTGCCCTGCCCCTGGCCATCGCCTTTGCCATCGCATCGGGAGTTAAACCCGAGCAGGGAATATACACGGCCGTGACCGCGGGTTTCATTATCTCGCTTTTAAGCGGCAGCCGGGTTCAGATCGGGGGGCCGACCGGCGCCTTTATCGTGGTGGTCTACGGCATCGTGGCCGAGTTCGGGTATGAGGGTTTGGTGCTGGCCTCGATCATGGCCGGGGTGTTGCTGATTCTAATGGGCGTCACCCGGCTGGGAGGGGCCATCCGATTCATTCCCTATCCCATGACCGTGGGGTTCACCAGCGGCATCGCCCTGATTATCTTTACCACCCAGGTCAAGGATTTTCTCGGATTGGGCATGGAAACGGTGCCGGCGGATTTTCTCCACAAATGTCTGGCCTACGGGGCCAGCCTCCATACACTGGATCCAGTCACCCTGGCCGTGGGCGGGCTATCCCTGGCTGTCATCCTGATCTGGCCCCGGGTGACCAAAAAGATCCCCGGATCGGTAGTGGCTATCGTCGGGATCACGGCCCTGGTGACGGCGTTTGATATTCCGGTGGAGACCATCGGAACCCGCTTCGGCGCGGTGCCATCCACCCTTCCCCATCCCCGGCTCCCGGACGTCTCATTTGAGTTGATCCGCCAGGTGAGCCCCGCTGCCTTTACCATTGCCATGCTGGCTGCCATCGAATCGCTGCTGTCGGCGGTGGTGGCCGACGGCATCACCGGGGACCGCCACGACTCCAACATGGAACTGGTGGCCCAGGGGGCGGCCAACATGGTGGCGCCGATCTTCGGCGGGATCCCGGCCACCGGGGCCATCGCCCGCACGGCCACTAACATCAAGAGCGGCGGCAAAACCCCTGTTGCCGGCATGATCCATGCCGCTACCCTTTTGTCCATCATGGTCTGCTTCGGCGGCCTGGCCCGGCTGATTCCCATGGCCACCCTGGCGGCCATCCTCATGGTGGTGGCCTACCACATGAGCGAGTGGCGCTTTTTCGTGAAGCTCTTCAACAGCCCTAAGAGCGATATCTTTGTCCTTCTCGCCACCTTTTTTCTCACCGTGTTTGTCAGCCTCACCGTGGCCATCGAGGTGGGAGTCGTCCTGGCCGCTCTTCTGTTCATGAACCGCATGGCAGGGGCCACGGTAATCCGGCGGACCACCGGCAGGATGAAGACCGATCACCATGCACTGGCCGACCGACAGGTGCCCGATCAGGTGGAGGTCTTCGAGATCAACGGCCCCTTCTTTTTCGGAGCCGCCAACCGGTTCAAAGACACCATCCGCATTGTGGGCCGAACGCCCAAAGCCCTGATCCTGAGATGCCGTCATATTCTCTTTATCGACGCCACCGCCCTCCACGCCCTTGAAGAGCTGGTGGAAAAGGCCCAGGCCGAAAAAACCATAGTCATTCTCTCGGGAGTTCATGCCCAGCCCCTGATTACCTTGGAGCAGTCGGGGCTTTACGATACCATCGGTGAGGAGAACATCTTCGGGAACATCGACGATGCCCTGAACCGGGCCAGGGAAGTGGTGGGGTTGCCGCCCGTGCCCCGGCCCGAACCGTTTTTTCCCACGGTGGCCCGGGAGAGGGAGGAGGCGACAGCGTCTCGCAAGAATTAAAGCCGGCTGTTTTATTGAGGCGAGAGATGGGGCCTGGCCATCAGGTTAAGAAGGATAGAACAAAAAAATTGAACCGCCCGCTACGCTCCAGCCTTCGCTTGAAAGCTTCCGACTTCGCTAATAAGCTACGACGGGACAAGCCGGCCCGGCAGGCAAGACGCAAAGGCCGCAAAGGTTTTCTGTTTTTTTACTGATCGGAACGGACGATCAGTAAACGACTCAAGCCCTGCGGGTATTGAATAGTATATTCGGATCATCATTTGGCAATTCTATCCAATTCATGGTTGTAAGGGCCTGCCCTTTTATGTCTCGCCCTTACAGGGCTCAATCATTATTTGTATCGCATTCCCAGGGCGTTGCCCTGGGCTGGTATGTCACGCCCTTTCAGGGCTCTTTCGGTGGAGGATGAATGCAGAGTTTAGAGTTCGAGGCTCAGATCTTTTAAATTTAGAAAGGTTGAAAAAAAAAACGCGCGAGATTGCGGTCACCTGAAGCAAAAAGTTCTGGATCGCAGGTTTCTATTTATGACGATTATCCCCACTTAAGTTTTAACTTTTTTTGGGAATAGGCACAGTCTTGCAAATAGAGGTTGATAAGATTTTGATATGGCACTCCGGTTTCATCAGCAAGTCTTTTAAAATAATCTATGACATCCACGCCTAACCGAAGCGTTACCTGCTTTTTGAGATGTTTCGCGTATGGATTTTTTATAGATTTTGAAAAATCGTATTCTTTTCTCATAACAAAAAGCTCCCGTATTGTTTCTGCTCTTGCTTATTTGCCTTTCGAGCTGAAATGATTCTGATGACCATGTCTTGTTCTCGGTAACAGTGGCAAACAACTAATAGTCTTAATGCTGAGCTTATACCAAGGATAATAAACCTTTCCTCGCCCTCTGAATGCTCAGGATCAAAATCCGCATCAAAAGTCGAACTTTCAAGATCCTGCCCTTTTATGTCTCGCCCTTACAGGGCTCAATCATTATTTGTATTGCATCCCCAGGGCGTTGCCCTGGTCTGGTATGTCACGCCCTTTCAGGGCTCTTTCTGTGGTAAAATTTGATTTATTCCAAAATGCCGCCCTTATCCGCCGATTGGGCTAATTTAGCGTATGTGGCCAGATACCCCTTCGATTTTTTTGGTGTGTATGTCCACCGTTTAAATCGCTCCTGTATCTCTTCATCTGACAGATGCAGATGCAGTTGTCTTTCTTCCACATCTATTGTTATTTTATCGCCATCTTCCACAATGGCAATGGGGCCGCCATTTGCCGCCTCCGGAGAGATATGGCCGACAAAGCAGCCGTTGTTGGTACCGGAAAAACGCCCGTCTGTAATGATGGCTGTGGACCTATCGAGGCCTGATGAACTGAGCAATTTCATCGGCTTGAACATTTCAGGCATTCCGGGGCCGCCTTTTGGACCTTCATACCGGATCACGACGATATGGCCGGCTTTGACTCTATGTTGCGAAATGGCGTCGAGACATTCTTCCTCGGAATCGAACACAATGGCTTCACCCGTAAATTTAAGTGCATCGGGGTGAATTGCGGCCGGTTTTGCGATACCGGAATCAGGGGCCAGATTACCCCGCAATACGGAGAGCCCGCTTATGGTGGTAAACGGCTCGTCCAGAGTTTTGATAATATTTCTGTCAAGGCCATATCGATTTCTGAATTCAGCAAGGTTTTCACTGACCGCTGCACCATCAACGGTCATGCAGTCCGTATCCAATAAAGCCTTTATCTCGATCATCACCTGCTGTATGCCGCCGGCCTGGTAAAAGCATTCCATATCATAGCCGGAAGCGGGATTTACTTTTGCAATCAATGGAATCTCATACGAAAGCGTATCGATCGCATCGATGATATCATGCGGGTTCAAACCTGCTTCATGGGCGATTGCCGCTAAATGAAGAACGGCGTTTGTTGAACCGCCAATTGCCAGCAGTACTTTGATCGCATTGTTCAGGGCGGGCAGCGTAATGATATCTGCTGACGTGACGCCGTTGTTCACGAGTTCAACTATTTTTTCACCGGTTTTAAATGCTGCGCGTACCCTTTCGTTATACACGGCCGGGATCAACGCAGATCCGGAAAGCGACATTCCCATGGCCTCTGAAAGGCAGCACATCGTATTGGCTGTTCCCAGATAGGCACACGATCCGCAGGTGGGTTCACAAAGCTCTTCAATATCGATCAATTCCGCTGCCGTTGCCTCGCCGGATTGCAGCTTTGCGATCGCTTCGGTCGGTGAAACGGCGTCAGACGGACGGCCATTATATGCCGGCCCGCTGAGCATCGGACCGCCGGCCAGTAAAATACTGGGTATATCGAGGCGCGCCGCCGCCATCAAAAGGCCGGGAACGATTTTATCGCAGGAGCCGAGAAGCACCAGTCCGTCCAGCCGGTTCGCTTCCGCCATCAACTCCACACTCGCTGCGATGATTTCTCTGGTGGGAAGCACGTAATGCATGCCCGCATGCGCACCGGCCACACCGTCGCACACACCGATCGTGCCGAATTCGACCGGCGTCCCGCCGGCACGATAAATCCCTCGTTTTACATAATCCGCCAACTGCCGTAAATTCGTATGCCCGGGATTGATTTCACTCCAGGTATTGGCGATGCCAATGATGGGTCTTTCCAGGTCATCGTCACCAAATCCCATTCCCTTGAACATGGCCCGGGTATCACACCAGTCGGGTCGCTGCAGGATCTGTTGACTTCTTAATTTCGGTTTGTGTTTTTTTCCAGGCATTTTTTCCATATGCTTCAGATCCTTTTTTGTTGGGTCCTATAGCCAATAAAAAGGAAGTCTAATTTTTGTCCCCTCCCTCAATCCCTCCCTCAAGGGGAGGGAAGATTTTTTGTTCCTCCCCCTTGATGCTGAGCTTGGCACACACTTGACACAGGGGGGATTTAAAAAAAACTCGTAAGAAGCGCGGTACTCCCCTGTAATATCGAGGTTATTCTGGATTCCCGCCTTCGCGGGAATGACATCAA
>ENA-ORCT01000774-ORCT01000774.1-marine-metagenome-genome-assembly--contig:-NODE-774-length-13988-cov-3.240098_pt1 | contig 13988 bp, 12 predicted proteins | sample MGYA00248632_ERZ508511 | MGnify/ENA primary metagenome ERZ508511 (study PRJEB26182, sample SAMN06268839) | marine metagenome | isolation source: Tt an P1-techrep anaerobic enrichment on pine from sediment...
CGCCTTCAAATTGGCCCGGCCCGGCATCCAGCAGGCGATTGATGACCTTGCGCTGGCGGTCGTTGATAACGGTTTCCGCCTGCTGCTGCCAGAAAGCGGATTTCAACAGGACCCGGGAAATGATTTTCTGGGACCTTTCAACAGCCCGCTTGAAGCACATGAGAAACCATTCCAGCCACGGAGTTATATCCCCGGTTCCCTTCTGACATTTCTCCAGAACGCCATAGTAGGCGTCACGTTCTGCGATGATCTGTGCGGAGAGGCTGTAGAACCGCGTCGGGAGATTTTCATCCTGCGCCAGGGCCATATCGGTGATGGCCCGTGCAATGCGACCATTTCCATCTTCAAAAGGATGGATGGTAATCGCTTCATATTTTGATACGATTAGAGGCAATTATCACTTCAAATGCAAGTTCTTTCTGTTTTTCCAGGCGACAGATTGTTTCGGGTTCCGAGGAAAAACAGTTCAACGTTCACGGTTCAATGTTCAAAGTTAAGGTATCCTTCTGCTCCGGGCAGGGGCACAGCGTGCTGTGCCCTTTTTTCACAAACAGTTGAAAATCGCCCCTGATTCCAGAACCGTCGCCAAAACGACATCTCATAAAACGGGGTGTGGTTGAGAAGAGCCCTGAAGGGCTAAAGCCCTTACTACGAACCTGAAGAGGGGTTTCGGATGCTTAGTGCCGGGTTTGAGACAGGTGCGTATTGAACCGCTGACGTGTGAGGATTTCTGTATGTAGGAGCGGTTTTAACCGCGATCCATCGTTGCTAGCTTCTGTCAAAAAAACAGGGGATCTGTTTGGCTGTTCCCAATCGCTATCGGGATCGAAAAGTCACGGGACTTTGGCACGACGAACCGGATGTTTACCCGGCCTTACGATAGACGCCGCTCTACCTGTTATGGAATCGAGAAAAATGATTTCGATACCGATAGCGATCCCGAACCCGATAAAACCATAATCCGACACGCGATGTGCCAGACGCTTATTCTTCGCACCGGTGAGGGTTGTTTGATTGCGGCTTGGCGAGAAAAAACAGTTCAGGGTTCACGGTTCAATGTTCAAAGCAAAGGCGGATGCAGGGCGGTGAATTGCCCGTGATGCTGTGCATTCATTTGAAGCCTTCAACAACCCTCAACCATCACCCCTAAAACACAATCCCCACATACCCCACAAAGCTGTTCCCGGGGTGTTTGTCGTGGCTGGTGGCGTAGGCGATGGTTTCGGCTTTTTCGGCGCCAAGGGCACGGGCGGCTTCGATGGCTGCGGCCGCTGCACCGCCGCAGCAGGCGTTGTGATTGGCCAGCGCCTCCTGGATCACCCGGCTGGGGTCCATGGCCAGCATAGCGTCGATCACCTTTTTGTCGTTGGTCTGGCGGACCCAGTCAAGGGCGGCCTGCCCCCGGCCTTCGGGCATGAAGCCGTAGTTCACCCCGTAGTGGGTGAGATCGGTGGAGCCGATCACCCGGACGGTGAGGTTGTTTTCCCTGGCGATCTCAGCGGCCGCGCGGGCGATCTCAAGGGCTTTGTCCGAGGGCGGCACCCCGATGGGCACGATGCGGGCCTCGGGAAAAAAATGTTTCACAAAGGGCAGCTGCACCTCGATGGTGTTGTCCCGGGTGAACCGCTCGGTGGTCTCCACACGAAAATTAAAACGGCGGCACAATTCACCGGTGATGGTCTCCTCGATTTCCAGCACACCCAGCGGCGTCTCCCATCCGCCCTCTTTCATGATGTGGCATGGGGAGGTGGAGTGAAGATGCATCCCGAAAAGAATGACGGCATCCGGGGCCGGCCCTTCGGTCAGCGAGCGAATGACGTTGCAGGCGATGGCTCCGGAAAAGTACCACCCCGCATGGGGCACGATCCCGCCGACAAGGGGTTTCCCTGCAACCGAACGAACCGCCGGATCGCCAATAAAATCGTCAATTTCCCGTTTCACGGCACCGGCCGTGTCCGGGTACCAGCTTCCTGCCAGTATGGATTGCCTGACCTTCATGATGGTGATTCTCCTTTCCCGAAAGACCGCCGACCGACATCCCGAGGCGCAGTTGCGGAACTCATAAAATGACGGTCTGCCGGTATCGTGTATCGGTTTGGAGCAGCCAAATGATGTTTACACCTTCTGTAATCATCAAATACCGGGGGCGCAATTTTTCCAGAGCCGGCAGCCCCAATTACTTTTTCATCCCCAAAAAAACGTCTACTAGATACTGGAGTTATATCAAGTGTTTTTTTCCGGGAATTCACCAGAGCCTGGAGCCGGTCGGAGACATAGTCTACCGTGCTGTCGGGAGGCAAACTTCGCAGCCTTGTAAAAATATCAATATATTGTTAGGTCTTGACAGGTTGTCAGGCAATCGATAGACAAATGATTGAAGCGGAAAAACTGACAAAACATATCTCTCGTCCCGGTGGCCGCCGACACTGAGTATGAACACGCGGAAACGATCTTTAACGGGTCGGCACGTGACGCACAGGATCGTTAAGGAGTACAGATGAGTACAGGCAAAGTCTTCTCAATGGAGCTCTACATCCGATTTCGGGATTTTGACGCGCTGAAACACATCAACAGTTCGGTATTTTTCACCTATTTCGAGGAGGGTCGAAAACGTTTCTTCCGGGAGGTGTTCAAGGAACCGCAACCCGATTACTTCTGTTACACCATGGCGCACACCAGCTGTGATTTTCACAAACCGGTCAGCCTCAGCGACGAGTTGATCCTCAAAATATGGGTAAGCGGCATTCGAACCAGCAGCTTCGATCTGAGCTACCAGGTAGCCGACAAAAAAGACAGATCCGTAATCTACACATCAGGAAAGTCGGTCCTGGTCAATCTGGATCCCGATGAGCAGCGCTCGGTAAAAATCGCACCCCGGCTTCGCAACCAATTATCCACCTATATGGCCAAGTGACCACCCTCCCAACTATTTCCGCTGTATCCACAGCAATATCAGCAGCCGCCGGATCGGGCCCCCACCCGTTTCAATTTCAGTTCCCGACTCCGGCGGCGGTCTGCCTTTTTGGTCGCATCGACTTTCCTTTTCAAAAATTGTGATTATCATAACAGTGTCTTTGCGTAATAACCGAACGATTAAAATCGGTTAGGGCCGCAGCAAAAGAGAATTATCTCAAAATTACGCAGAGTGCTGCCAACCGGTATCATGCGAATGACAGGATACCGGTTCATACAAACGACGGGCGTTGTATGAGTGAACCCTGAGGTCAGGTGGAATGCAGTATAAGCCGTAACAGAGCCACCTGATACAGCCGGTAAAATTTTTAAGGATCGCGGATTTGATTCATCCGCGTTCACCCGGAAAAAATCTGAAGGGTCACGTACATGGAAAACAGGGCACCGCTTGAAATTGATTTTCGAACTATTCGAGAACATTGGAGGAAGCAATGTGGGAATACACAGATAAGGTTAAAGACCATTTTCTTAACCCGCGAAACGTCGGGGTGATCGAAAACGCAGATGCGGTCGGCGAGGTAGGATCCATTGCCTGCGGTGATGCGCTGACCCTCTACCTGAAGCTCGATGATAACAAGCGTATTGTCGATGCCAAATTTCAAACATTCGGGTGCGCAAGCGCCATCGCCTCTTCCTCAGCACTGACCGAAATACTCAAGGGCAAGACGCTGGAAGAGGCCCGGGATATCTCAAACGACAACATCGCCGATTTTCTCGGCGGACTTCCCAAGGAAAAAATGCACTGCTCGGTTATGGGGCAGGATGCCTTGAAAAAGGCGATTTCCTGTTACCTTGGCGAGGAAGCCAAAGCGATCGAGGGGGAGATTGTCTGCGAATGTTTCGGGGTAACCGATGTTCAGATTCGGCACGCTGTGAACGACAACCATCTGGACACCATCGAGGATGTCACCAACTATCTGAAAGCCGGAGGCGGATGCGGCCAGTGCCACGAGCGTATCCAGGAAATCATCGATGTTACACTGGGCCGGGTGCCGACTGAAACAAAGCGCCCCCGACTGACCAACCTCCAGAAGATCCGGCTGATCGAGGAAACCCTGGAACAGGACATCAAACCGGCACTCAAGCTGGACGGCGGAGACCTGGAGCTGATCGATGTGGACGGCAACCGGGTGATGGTCCGGCTCCGCGGCGCCTGTGCATCCTGCGGCAAATCCCAGATGACCCTGAAAAATCACGTGGAATCCAAACTTCGGCAAAACGTCTCACCGGAGCTGGTCGTTGAGGAGGTGACGCGATGAAGGTGATCTATACAGACAACAATGCCACCACCCGGGTGGACCCCCTTGTGCTGGAGGAGATGCTCCCCTACTTGACCGACTACTACGGCAACCCGTCCAGCATGCACAGCTTTGGCGGAAACGTGGGCCGGAAAGTCAAGGAAGCCCGCACCCGGGTTGCCGATCTGCTGGGGGCGAGCCTGGATGAGGTCCTTATGACCAGCTGCGGAACCGAAAGTGACAGCTCGGCCATTCTCTCGGCCCTTCGCACCCAGCCGGGTCGACGTCACGTCATCACCACCCGGGTGGAGCACCCGGCGGTAAAAAGCCTGTGTGAGCATCTGGCCCAAAACGGCTACCGGGTGACCTTTGTTCCGGTCGACCGTCAGGGACGGCTCGATATGGATTACCTTGTGGACCACCTCAGCGATGATACGGCCATTGTCAGCGTGATGTGGGCCAACAACGAAACCGGTGTGATCTTTCCGGTGGAGGAGATTGCCCGGGAGGCCAAAAAGCACGGCAGCCTGTTTCACACCGACGCGGTGCAGGCCGTCGGAAAGATCCCCATCAATCTCAAGGACAACGCCATCGACATGCTTTCCCTGTCCGGTCACAAGCTCCACGGGCCCAAGGGAATAGGGGCGCTTTTCGTGCGCAAAGGCACCCCGTTCACCCCCTTTATGATCGGCGGCCACCAGGAGCACGGGCGCCGGGCGGGCACGGAAAACGTGGCCTCCATTATCGGCCTGGGCAAGGCCAGCGAGCTGTCGGCCCAGCGCATGGACGATGAGAACACCCGGGTCAAGGCCCTTCGGGACAGGCTGGAGGCCGGGCTGACTCACCGGGTGCCCCAGACCATTGTCAATGGCGATCTGGAAAACCGGCTGCCAAACACCAGCAGCATCAGCTTTGAGTATGTGGAAGGCGAGTCCATTCTTCTGATGATGGACCAGCATGGCATATGCGCCTCGTCCGGATCGGCATGCACATCCGGCTCCCTTGAGCCGTCCCATGTCCTGCGGGCCATGGGAATTCCGTTCACTGCGGCACATGGCACGATCCGCTTCAGCCTGAGCATATTCAACACCGAAGAGGAGATGGATTTCATCATCGACAAGCTGCCGCCCATCATCGAGCGGCTGCGGGAAATGTCACCCTTCTGGAAGCAGGCTCAATCCGGGGGGGCCATCGTTGAACCGGAACAGGCACATGTGGCCTGCGCCAGATAGAAGGGAGAGCCCATGATCGATGCACTGATAATCGCCGGCACAATGGTACTGGTTCTGTCAGCGGCGCTTCAGGCGCCGGTGGCGGTACCGGTTAAAACTCGCCGTTAATCCAGACAAAAAAACGCCGGGCAACACACTGCCCGGCGTTTTTTATTCAAAATCCTGATGATCAGCGATTATCAGCTTACGGGAAATTTGCCATGGCGGCTGACACAACACCCCGTCGGCCGCATTATCCTTCCAGCTTTGCGCTGACCCGATCTTTCAGCCAGTCAATCCAGGGATCAAAGCCCGCTTCGGTGGCCGCGGAGATTTCAAACACCGGCATTCCTGGGTGAATCTGTTTCATGTTGTTTACGGCCGCTTCCCGGTCATACTCCAGATACGGCAACAGGTCGATCTTGTTGAGGATCGCCGAGTCGCACTCGCGGAACATCAGGGGATATTTCAGCGGTTTGTCCTCGCCCTCGGTCACGCTGAGCACGACGGTGCGGGCATCCTCGCCGATGTCAAACTCCGCCGGGCATACCAGGTTGCCGATGTTCTCCACAAACAGAAGATCCACCGCCGAAAGATCCAGATCCGAAGCGGCCTTTTCGATCACGTGCGCCGCCAGGTGGCAGTCGCCACCAAATTCATCGGTGTTGATCTGAATCACCGGCGCACCGCTTTGGGCCAGCCGATCGGCATCGTTGGTGGTGCAGATGTCACCGACGATCACCGCGCACCGGATTCCGGGCATAAGGCGGGCCAGCGTTTTGACCAGGGTGGTGGTCTTACCGGAACCCGGCGAGCTCATCACGTTGAGGACAAAAACCTCGTTTTCCGCAAACATCTGCCGGTTCCTCTCCGCCATAATCTCGTTGGCGTCGAGCACCTTTTTCACAACCTTGATTTCCATAGCGCTACCTGTTTTTTAGTTCCGAGTTCCGGGTTTTGATTTCCGAGTTCTGAGTTCCGAGTTCCGGGTTCCGGGTTCCGGGTTGAGGCGGTAGGGGCACAGCGCGCTGTGCCCTTTCGGGATCAGGATTCAACCCGGCCATCCACGGTTCAACGATTCAACAGTTCAACCGTTTTTTCCCTTCTCACTGCTTCCCGACGGCTACTCCAGCTCAATGGAGACGATGTCAAGCTCCTGGCCGGAGAGCAGGTCAACCTTGCCGCTTTTGCACTTTTCGCAGAAAAACGCCGGGCCGGTGATGGTCCATGAGTGATGGCAATCCCGGCACTGAGCCACCACCGGAACCTCTTCGATCGCCAGCTCCGCCCCGTCAAGCGGGGTATCCTTGACGGCCATCTCAAAGCAGAACCGCAGGCTCTGGGGCACCACGGCCGACAGCTTGCCAATGCGGACATTCACCCGCTCGACCCGGGCATCCGTCATATGCGGGGGGATGGAGTCCCGCGAGATCTTGACGATCTCCATGGCAATTCCCATTTCGTGCATGCACGCCCCTTCAGGGCTTTCCCCACGGGTATGCCCCTTTACCCCATAGCCGCCAGGTTAAGGGGAATAACGATTAGAATATTGAACCGCTCGCTACGCTCCAGCCTTCGCTGAAAGCTGCGGCCCGGCAAGCAGGGCGCAAACCAAAACGCTAAGAATGTATCTCTAAAAGTTTTTGTTTCTTTGCGCTTTGCCGGACACCCAATATATGGGCGGCGGGCTTCAGATCATGGCGCCTGACACCTGAAACCCGACACCCGTACTTTACACCCGGGTTACCGAACGCCCTCAAACACCTCGGCACAGAGCACGCCCAGCGATCCGAGGTCCTCGCAGACGTGAATGCCGTTGGCCTTCATGGTTTCGATCTTGGCCTGAGCCGTACCGCTGCCGCCGCTGACAATGGCGCCGGCATGGCCCATCCGCCGCCCCGGAGGCGCGGTGAGCCCGGCGATAAACCCGACCACCGGTTTGCTGACATTTTTGGAGATAAACGCGGCCGCCTCTTCTTCAGCCGAACCGCCGATCTCGCCGACCATGACAATGCCGCGGGTCTCCTCGTCCGCAGCAAAGGCGGTAAGGCAGTCGATGAAATTGGTCCCGTTGACCGGATCCCCGCCGATCCCGATGCAGGTGGTCTGGCCGATCCCCTGCTCGGTAAGCTGATGGACCACCTCGTAGGTCAGGGTGCCGGACCGGGATACCACCCCGATGGGGCCGCCCGGCTTGTGAATGGGCCCCGGCATGATGCCGATCTTGGCCTCTCCGGGGGTGATGATCCCCGGGCAGTTGGGCCCGATCAGCCGCGAGGGCTTGTTCTGCATGTAATTCTTCACCCGCATCATGTCCATAACCGGGATGCCCTCGGTAATGGCAACAATCAGCTCAACACCGGCATCCACCGCCTCCATGATGGCATCGGCGGCAAAGGGCGGCGGCACGAAAATCATGCTGCAGTTGGCCCCGGTCTCCTTGACCGCGTCCTTGACCGTATTGAATACGGGGATATCGTCCATTTTCTGGCCGGCCTTGCCGGGAGTGACCCCGGCCACCACGTTCGTTCCGTACGCCACACACTGACGGGTATGAAACTGACCTTCCCGGCCGGTGATTCCCTGAACCAGCAGTCGTGTATCGTTATTGACGAAAATGCTCACTGTGTACTACCTCGCGCTGTCTGTACCGGCCGTCGCGTCCGGCCGGCGTGTCGATGCCATTGGGTTTCAGCCCCCCACGATCCCGGCCACCTTGCCGGCGGCGTCCTTCAGATCAACGGCCGTGATCAGGTTGAGACCCGATTCAGCCAGGATCCGGCGCCCTTCCTCCACGTTGGTCCCTTCCATGCGGACCACCACCGGCACGTTCAGGCCGGTCTTTTTGGCCGCCTGGACCACGCCCTCGGCCAGAACGTCACACCGCAGAATCCCCCCGAAAATATTGATGAGGATCCCCTTGACGTTGGGGTCGCTGAGGATGATGCGAAATCCGTTTTCCACCATCTCGGCGCTGGCACCGCCCCCCACATCCAGGAAGTTGGCCGGTTCGGCCCCGGCTTGCTTGATGATATCCATGGTGGCCATGGCCAGCCCGGCGCCGTTGACCATGTTGCCCACGTTGCCCGAGCCGCCGAGATTGATGTAATTCAGGTTATGCTTGGAGGCTTCCACCTCCAGGGGGTCTTCCTCGTCCAGATCCCGGAACTCCAGGATGTCCTTGTGGCGAAAGAGCGCATTGTCGTCAAAATCGACCTTGGCATCCAGAGCCAGAACCGTATCGTCGGCAGTGATGACCAGAGGGTTGATCTCCACCAGCGAGCAGTCGTAATCGATGAGCATCCGGAAAAGATTGCGGACCAGTGCGGAGAACGGCTTGATCACGGCGGCCGGCAGGTTCAGGCCAAATGCCAGCTCCCGGCAATGGTACGGCTGGATGCCGGTGAGCGGATCGATGTAGGCCTTGATGATTTTCTCCGGCGTTTCGGCAGCGACGGTTTCGATGTCCATGCCGCCGGCTTCACTGGCCATGATGATAATCTTGGCCGACCCGCGGTCCGGCAGAGCGCTCAGGTACAGCTCCTTGACAATATTGAGTCCCTGCTCCACCAGCACCTTTCCCACGCGACGCCCCTCGGGGCCGGTCTGATGGGTGACCAGATTCATGCCGATGATCTCACCGGCCAGTTGTGTGACCTCATCCGCCGAATGGGCCAGTTTCACCCCGCCGCCTTTACCGCGGCCGCCGGCATGGATCTGGGCCTTGACCACCACCGGGTATCCACCGAGGGTACCGGCGACCTCACGGGCCTCATCCGGTGTGAAGGAAACCTTACCCTGGGGTACCGGAATACCAAACGTCTGAAACAACTGTTTTGCCTGATACTCGTGGATCTTCATGATCCTGAAACTCCTTCTTTGCTGGACCTGCGGCGGAACCATACGCCATTTGCCCGTGCTGTCGGCCGATTGGTGCGTCGGCCGGGTCCGGCAGTGAACCGCATGGCATCCGCGCAACGGTCACGTGGATCCCCCGGCCAGGCTGGCCGGGGGACAGCATTCGACCTCAACCATTCCGTGGGATTCCGATTCAGCCGATCACGCAGAGCACATCGTTTTTGGCCACGGAATCGCCGCTGCTGTATTTGATTTCCTTGATCGTGCCGCTGGCCGGTGCAGGCAGGGCGTTTTCCATCTTCATGGCTTCAAGGATCACCACGGTTTCTCCTTCGCTGACCGCATCGCCCACCTTTTTCTGGTAACTTACGATCATACCGGGCATGGGCGCGTTCATCGGGGTACCCTCGACAGCGGCAGCCGGCGCAGGGGCCGGTGCGGCCTTGGGTGCGGGAGCCGGTTTCGGGGCAGCCGGTTTGGGCGGAGCCGGGGGCACCGGAGCGGCCGGGGCCATCGGGGCGGCCGGAGCCGCCGGAGCCTGCATCGGGGCCTGGGCTGCCAGCTGCTGAATGTAGCTGATCATCGGGGTGCCGCCGACCTCTTCGACACCGACCTCAAAGTAGTCGTCATCCACAAACACATTGAAGGTGCGCAGATCCTCGCCCCTGGCCGGTGCCTCCTTTTTCTCCTTGGCCTCTTCCTTGAGCTCACCGGACCAGACCTTGCGGGCCAGGGCCTGCTTGGCCAGCGCCTCGTCCAGGGTCTTGGGCTTGACATCCTCGGGCGGCTGCTCCTTGCCGTATTTCCATTTGAGGAAACGTTTGCCGGTTACCGGAAAGATGGCGTAAAGAATCTCATCGTCGATGTCCACAGCCAGCCCCTTGATCTCCTCTTTTGCTTTCGTAAGCTCAGGCTCCAGCACCTCGGCGGGCCGGCAGGTGATGGGAGTCTCGCCGCGGGGGTAGCCCTTGAGGGCCTTTTTCTGGACTTCCGGGTCGATGGGCACGGCGGTCTTGCCGTACAGGCCGTAACACAGATCCTTGACCTGGCCGGTGATCATCTTGTAGCGCTCGTTTTCGTCATCGAACAGCACATTGTTGACCGTCTGGGTGCCGACAATCTGGCTGGTCGGGGTGACCAACGGAATCTGGCCGAGTTCCTTGCGGACCCGGGGCAGCTCCTCGTAAACCTTGTCGATCTTGTCCAGGGCATCCATCTCACGGAGCTGGTTGACCAGGTTGGAGAGCATACCGCCCGGGGTCTGGTGAAGCAGCACGTTGATGTCGATGATGGACATCTTGTTGTCGGCCAGAAGGTGCCGGTACTTGGGCATCACCTCGTTTTCCAGCTTTTCGGTGATCGAGGCCAGCAGTTTGATGTCAAAGCCGGTGTCCCGGTTGGTGCCGATCAGAGACATCACCAGGGGCTCGATGGCCGGATGCGCGGTGCGGTACGCGTAAGGCGACATGCAGGTGTCAATGATGTCAACACCGGCTTCCACGGCCTTCAGGTGGGTCATGGAGGCCATGCCCGAGGTGAAGTGGCTGTGCAGGTGAATCGGCGCTTTCACCGCGGCCTTGAGGGCGGTGATCAGCTCGTAGGCGTCGTAGGGGGCCAGCAGGCCGGCCATGTCCTTGATGCAGATACTGTCCGCCCCCATGGACTCCAGGTCCTTGGCCTTGTTCACATAATAGTCCAGGTTGTATACCTCGCCGCCGAGGCGCGGCTCGGTCATGGTGTAACACATGCAGCCCTGGAAGTGCTTGCCGAATTTTTTAATCTCCCGGACCACCGTTTCAAAATTCCGGTAGTCGTTCAGCGCATCAAAGGTCCGGAAAATATCCATGCCGTTGGCTACCGAACGCTCGATAAACGCCTCGGCCAGATCATCGGCGTAGTTCCGGTACCCGACCAGGTTCTGGGCCCGCAGCAGCATGGAAAAGGGGGTCTTTTTAAAGTACCGTTTCAGGGTCCGGATCCGCTCCCAGGGATCTTCGTTCAAAAACCGGTGGGTGGCATCAAAAGTTGCACCGCCCCAGGTCTCTACGGCCCAGAACCCGACCTCATCCATCATCTCGGCAACCGGGATCATGTCCTCGGTCCGGCCACGGGTGGCAAACAGCGACTGATGGCCGTCCCGCAGAGACAGATCCATGATCTTCACCGGATTCTCCGCCGCCGGCCGATCGGGGCTGTAATTCATCTCCGTCATTTTTACCTGATCGTGTTCGCCCATCGTATAGTCTCCTCTTCAAAAAAATAAGGGTTGTTTTTTACACACGCGTTTGTTGACCGCCCAACCAGGCGTTAGGAACGCGAATTTAATTAATTTCGGCGCAATATTCTTGCAATTAAATAAATCCTCGTTCCTTAGCGCAACTTGAAGCCGTGAAAGGCCTTGAGTTGCATCAGGTTGCGCATCTGCATCTGCGACTGCCTTCCGCTGACGCCCCACAGGTTCATGGCTGCCGGGGGCGGTGCGGGCGCCGGGGCTTCCGCAGCCGCGGGCGCCTGCATGGCCTGCATGCAGATCAACTCTTCTTCGGTTCTCAGGTATTGCATGACCGCCGATATGGCCGCGGCCGCCTTTTTCTTGTTTTCCATAGGATCTCCACCTGATTCCAACGGGTTGACTCAGCGTAAGCGCGTCCCGGGGTAAGCCTCCCGGACCACGCGCCGGCTGCCGGTTACAGCGGGATGTTGCCGTGTTTTTTCGGTGGCCGCATCTCCCGCTTGGCACACATGACCTCCAGAGCGTCGATCAGCCGCGGACGGGTCTCGCTGGGCACGATCACCGCATCGATGTACCCGCGGTTGGCCGCGCAGTATGGATTGGAGAAGAGGTCTTCGTACTCACTGATTTTCTCGGCCCGCTTGGCGGCCGGATCGTCGGCCCCCTTGATTTCTTTTCGATGAATGATGTTGGCCGCCCCGGCGGCACCCATGACGGCAATCTCAGCCGTTGGCCAGGCAAAGGCCATATCGGCGCCCAGGTCCTTGGAGCACATGGCCAGGTACGAGCCGCCGTAGTCTTTTCGGGTCACCAGCAGCAGTTTGGGCACCGTTGCCTCGGAATAGCACCAGAGCAGCTTGGCCCCGTGCCGGATGATCCCTCCCCACTCCTGCTGGCTGCCCGGCAGGTAGCCCGGCACATCGGCGATGGTCAGCAGCGGGATGTTAAAGGCATCGCAGAAGCGGATGAACCGGCTCGCCTTGTCCGAGGCGTTGATGTCCAGACAACCGGCCATGACATTGGGCTGGTTGGCGATGATGCCGACACTTCGGCCGGCCAGTCGCGCGAAACAGATCAGGATGTTGGGCGCATAGTACTGATGCGGCTCAAAGATCTCGCCGTTGTCGACGATGGAGCAGATAACCTCCTTCATGTCATAGGACTGGTTGGGACTGTCGGGAATGATCACGTCCAGTGCCGGGTCGGTTCGCCGGGGATCATCGCCGGTGTCGACCATCGGAGGCTCTTCCATATTGTTGGCAGGCAGATAGGACAGGAGGGTTTTGATCTGGTTGAGGGCATCTTCATCGCTTTCGCAGGCAAAATGGGCCACACCGCTTTTTTCATTATGGGCCATGGCACCGCCCAGATCCTCGAAGCTGATCTCCTCGCCGGTCACGGATTTGATGACCTCCGGGCCGGTAATAAACATATAACTGGTATTTTTCACCATGAAAATAAAGTCGGTCATGGCCGGTGAGTAGACCGCCCCGCCGGCATTCGGCCCCATGATGGCCGAAATCTGGGGGATCACGCCCGAGGCCAGGGAATTGCGGTAGAAGATCTGGCCGTAGCCGGACAGCGCGTCCACGCCCTCCTGGATGCGGGCGCCGCCCGAATCGTTGAGGCCCACGAAGGGGACGCCGGCTTTCAGGGCCATGTCCATGACCTTGCAGATCTTCTTGGCCTGCATTTCGCCCAGGCTGCCTGCCCGGGAGGTGAAATCCTGGGCAAAGGCGAAGACCGGGCGGCCGTCCACCAGGCCGTGGCCGGTGATGACGCCGTCCGAGGGAATTTCCACGTCTTCCATGCCGAAATTCACGCAGCGGTGCTTGACGAACATGTCCACCTCGCGGAAGGTTCCTTTGTCGAACAGCTTGCTCAGCCGTTCCCGGGCGGTCAGCTTGCCTTTTTCCTTGTGCTTGGCGACCAGCTTTTTTCCGCCCATCTCAAGGATACGTGCCTCGCGCGCCTTGAGATCATCAATTTTTTCCTTCACAATACCCATGTCAGATTCCTTTCACCTAAAAGTACAGAATTTTTGACTAGCCGGCAGGGGGTTGGGAAAAATCAGCGCCAGCCGCCATCAAATTAAATATTTCAAAAAAATACAAAAAGTTGAAAATAATTTTCCTGGCAGATGCTTATCTTAGAGTAAACATTAAATCTTCTAGACTCAACGGTCCTTGTCAAGTATAAAAAGGAGCGTCTCGGCCCCCACCGTGGGCGACAGATCGCCCCGCTCAACGGAGGCTTCGATCTCTCTCAATCGTTTACCGACGGCCGGGTGGCCGAAAAAGCGCTCCTTGAGGCCATCCTCGATGCGCGACCACATCCAGGCCAGGGCCTGGCGGCGGCGCTTTTCCTCCAGTTCGCCGGTGGCAGACATTTTACTGCGATAATCCTTGACGGTTTTCCAGATGGCGTCCACCCCGGCCAATGTGAGGGCGCTGCAGGTCAGTACCGGCGGCGACC